>JGI20214J51088_10001870_pt1 | contig 14250 bp, 9 predicted proteins | sample WetSurMetagenome_FD_51088 | JGI IMG/M metagenome (IMG submission 51088) | reverse complement strand
CTGGCTGGTCTGACTGAATATGTCGAATCGGTCAGAAATGCGGTAGGGTATGAAATGCCCTTGTGTGCTGACCACTTCGGCCATTTTGACATAAATAATTCAATCCGTTTTGCAAGAGCCATGGAAAAATACAGACTTGCATGGGTGGAAGACATGGTTCCCTGGTTCTATACCGATCAGTGGAAGATTGTCTCAGATGCCATCGAAACACCTACCTGCACAGGTGAAGATATTTATATGCTGAAGGGTGGATTCAAGCCCTTGCTAGATGCAAGAGCTGTTGATATCATCCAGCCTGATCTTGGAACATCCGGTGGACTTCTTGAGACAAAGAAAATTGGCGACTATGCCGAGGAGTGCGGAGTTGCCATGGCGATGCATATGGCAGGATCGCCGGTATGTTTCATGGCAAATGTGCATTGTGCGGCTGCTACCCAGAATTTCCTTGCACTCGAGCATCACAGTGTCGATACACCATGGTGGATGAACCTAGTCAGGATGACAGGAAGTAAGCCAATGATAGAAAAAGGGTTTGCCAATGTACCGCTTGATGCACCGGGGTTAGGTGTTGAACTGAATGAAGAAGAGTGCAAAAAGCATCTTGGGAAGGAATCAGGGTGGTTTAATCCGACACCGGAATGGGATGCCAAAAGGTCGCACGACCGGTTATGGAGTTAGCTGATTGAATAAATCGATTAAAATGGGAAATGTGTTGTCAGGAAAACGGTGGTACCGGTTAATACCTATTGCCTTTATTACGTATAGTCTAGCTTATCTCGATCGTGCCAACTTTGGATTCGCGGCGGCAGCGGGAATGGCTAAAGATCTGAATATTACAGCAGCAATGTCTTCGCTGCTGGGATCACTTTTCTTTCTTGGATATTTCTTCTTTCAGATACCCGGTGCAGTATATGCATCAAGAAAAAGTGCCAAAAAACTAATATTCTGGTCCTTAATTCTTTGGGGAGGCCTGGCAATGGCAACCGGAATGGTGAGTAATGTCAACGGACTGATTGTAATCAGATTTATGCTGGGTGTAGTTGAGAGTGCCGTTATGCCTTCGATGCTGGTGTTCCTGAGCATGTGGTTTACTAAATCTGAACGTTCACGGGCCAATACTTTTCTGATACTGGGTAATCCTGCAACAATATTATGGATGTCTATTTTATCTGGTTATCTGGTAGACTCTGTCGGCTGGCGCTGGATGTTTATCCTGGAAGGATTTCCTGCTATTATCTGGGCTTTCCTGTGGTGGCGGCTTGTTGTAGACAGGCCAAAAGATGCCAGATGGCTGACAAATGATGAGAAAAATGATTTGCAGGCACAGCTTGATCTCGAGCAACAATCGATTAAACCGGTTAAAAACTACGCAGTCGCATTCCGGTCCAGGGTAGTTATTTTACTATGCCTTCAATATGCTTTATGGTGCATCGGTGTGTACGGATTTGTTATGTGGCTGCCCTCTATCATCAATGCTGCTCCTGATTCGGACATAGTAAAAACCGGATGGCTGGCATCAGTTCCCTATCTTCTGGCTATTTTCGGCATGTTAACAGCATCCTATTTTTCCGATAAAACATTAAAGAGAAATTCATTCATCTGGCCATTCCTGTTAACCGGATCTTTAGCCTTCTACGGTTCCTACCTGATCGGTACAAGCAACTTCTGGTTATCATATATATTGCTTGTTATTGCAGGCGGAGCGATGTACGCCCCTTACGGACCATTCTTCGCAGTAATAACTGAAGTTTTACCAAGGAATGTTTCAGCTGGCGCAATTGCATTGATAAACAGTCTGGGTGCCTTGGGATCTTTTGTAGGTGCTTACATCGTGGGTTATTTGAATGGCACCACAGGAGGATTTGGTGCTTCTTATATTTTCATGGCCGGATCTCTTTTCTTTTCAGCTATTCTAACGATAATTGCTTTGAAAAGAAATGTCAGCGGATCACCCTCCCCGATCCATCCCCTTTCATAAGTTGTTCAACCTCGGCAACNGAGACAAGGTTGTAATCGCCATGAATTGTATGTTTAAGACATGAGGCAGCCACAGCAAAATTAAGAGCTTTCTGATCATCACCGGGCCAGGTGATCAATCCATAAATCAATCCGCCCATAAAAGAATCTCCCCCGCCTACTCTGTCAACAATATGGGTTATCTGGTATTCAGGTGCTTCAAATAGTTTTATACCGTCATACAGAACACCCGACCATGAATTATGGTCGGCATTTATTGAACCGCGAAGTGTTATAATCACCTTCTTTGCCCCCGGAAACTTCTTCATTAATTTAACACAAACCGATTTGTATCCCTCAGCAGTTACAACCCCTTTCGAAACATCTCCTTCCTCGGGCCTGATTCCAAATACCTTATCAGAATCTTCTTCGTTGCCAAGAATGATATCGCATCCGCTTACAAGGTCAGGCATTACCTCTCCGGCTTTCTTTCCCCATTTCCAGAGGTTTTTTCTGAAGTTAAGATCACATGAAACGGTTAAACCTTTCTGCTTTGAAATTTTAATTGCTTCAAGGCAAACCATAGCTGCTCCTTCAGAAATGGCCGGAGTAATGCCAGTCCAATGAAACCATGAAGCCCCTTCAAATACTTCATCCCAGTTTATCATCCCGGGCTTAATCTCAGAAATTGCTGAATTTGCACGGTCGTAAATAACCTTACTGGGCCTTGATACTGCCCCGGTTTCAAGGAAATAGATACCCACCCTGCTGCCACCGTTAATTATATGGTTTGTACCGACATTGTGTTTTCTCAGATCCATAATGACTGCCTGTCCGAAATCATTTTCAGGCAGACGCGTTATGAACTCTGTACTTAATCCGAAGTTTGCCAGCGACACTGCAACATTTGCTTCACCGCCTCCGAATGTGGCATTAAAACAATTTGTCTGGGTAAACCGTTGGCGCTCAGGTGTTGCCAGACGTAACATAATTTCACCAAATGTTATAACCTTTTTTTTCATAACAGGAAACATGTTAGCAGTTAATAGTTTATAAATATACTTATTTGGGCCGATACCATCAGAATGCTAATTTTATTTTTACTGACCCGATCAAAAAAAAATATTCTAGAAAAGAAAATTATATCTTAGATTTTATTATTAAAAGCTTAAACAGGAAATAAACCAATGGGCAGAATTGTTGTAATCGGAAGTACAAACACCGATATGGTGGTAAAATCGAAAGCCATTCCGGCTCCCGGTGAAACGATTATCGGAGGTACATTCTTTATGAATCCGGGAGGGAAAGGAGCAAATCAGGCTGTGGCAGCGGCAAGGCTTAATGGGAATGTAACATTTGTTACAAAAACAGGAAATGACTATTTCAGCGAACAGGCAAGGCATATCTTTGACTTTGAGCAGATCGACACCAGGTATATGGTAAAAGATCCTAAGAATCCATCCGGAATTGCACTGATTATGGTCGATCAGAACGGAGAAAATTGTATTGTAGTTGCACCAGGATCAAACGGTACCATGTCGGCATATGATATTGCTGACGAGGTTTATGGAAATGACCCTTCAGATGTTTTCCTTATGCAACTTGAAATACCTCTCAGCACAGTGGAGTTCGTGGCCGAGAAAGTTTCAAGGAAGGGTAATAAGGTTATTCTGAATCCGGCTCCGGCAAAGCAACTATCGGGCGATTTATTGAAAAGCCTGTTTTTAATTACACCAAACGAAAATGAAGCAGAACTGCTGACAGGAATAAAAGTCACCGATATCTCNTCAGCGGAAAAATGTGCGGAAAAATTAAAGGCTAAAGGCGTCNGAAATGTTATTATTACATTGGGTGCAGCAGGAGCATATTTATTAACCGAAAAGATTTCAAAACATATTCCGGTTGTACCAGTCAGGGCTCTTGATACAACTGCTGCAGGAGATGTTTTTAATGGTGCACTTGCTGTGGCAATTTCGGAAGGAAAAGAACTTGAGGAGGCTGTGGATTTTGCAAACAAAGCTGCTTCAATATCAGTTACACGTATGGGGGCACAGGCATCAGCTCCATATAGGAAAGAGATTTGAGGGATATGAGAAATAATAGATATAATAGATATAATGAAATATTTGTTAATTGGATCTTTACTTTTTATTTTGATCCTTTCAGGATGTACAAACCAAACCCGGAGACAAACTGAAACGCCGGTTAAAATCATTTTCGATACNGACCTGGGCCCCGATTATGATGACGTAGGCGCCCTTGCTTTTCTTCATGCAATGGCCGATAGCGGAAAAGCAGAANTTCTTGCCACNNTNTCATCCAACAAACATGANCTGGTCGCACCTTCAATTGATGTAATAAACACATATTTCAATCGTCCACAATTGGAGATTGGGGCACCAAAATCAGCAGGAGCGAATATGGGATCCTCACAGCACTGGGCCGATTCAATTGTCGGCAAGTATCCGCACAGGATAAATATAACTTCTGAAGCCTCTGATGCTGTCTCAGTTTACAGAAAGATGCTTCAGAGTCAGCCAGATAAAAGCGTTACCGTGGTTACTGTAGGATTTCTGACAAATCTCTGCACCCTTCTTAAATCAAAGCCTGATAGTGTCAGCGATCTTTCGGGAGACGAGCTTGTCAGGAAGAAAGTCACCAGGCTCGTCTCAATGGCAGGATGGTTTCCCGAAGGCAGGGAATTTAATATTTTCATCGACTCTGCAGCATCGAAGTATGTTTTAGAGAACTGGCCGGGAGAAATAGTATTCACCGGCTTTGAGATCGGAAGTAAAATCTTTACAGGATTACGGTTAATTCAGTCACCTGTGCAGAACAGTCCGGTGAAGGATGTTTTCAGAATAAGCATACCTCTTTCTGAAGAAGACAGGAATGGAAGGATGAGCTGGGACGAAACCGCGGTGCTTATAGCTGTTTACGGAACGGAGGGATTCTTCGATACAAAGCGAGGCACAATAATTGTTTATCCCGATGGCAGAAACAGTTGGAAGGACGATCCGGAAGGGAAACACCAATATGTAATTCAAAAGATGGCCATCCCGGAAATCACAAAGTTCATTGAAGACAGGATGATGCATATACCTAATAAAAACAAATAGTTACACAAATGAAGAGAATCTGTACTTACATTTTAGTTCCATCATTGTTTTTGGCTTTTTTTTCCTGCAAAAACCAGTCTGATGAATTTAAGAAAATCAGTCCTGATGTGTTGAAGGACAAGATTGCAGGAGGCTGGGCAGGGAAAATGATTGGCGTCACTTATGGTGCACCAACCGAGTTCCGGGCCCAGAGCCGTATCTTTGAAGATTCAATTGAATGGAAACCAACCGATATTAAGGGCAGCATGTGGCAGGACGACATTTACGTCCANCTGACATTCCTGATGTCGATGGATAAATACGGTATTGAGGCACCTGCAAAGAAATACCAGGAGATGTTTGCAAAAGCCGGTTACCAGTTATGGCATGCCAATATGCAGGCGAGAAAAAACTATTATGACAGTATTTTTGCTCCGGCATCCGGAACCCCTGAATACAATCTTCATGCTGATGATATTGATTTTCAGATCGAAGCTGATTATATAGGCTTCATGTGTCCGGGGATGCCACAGAGGGCCTCAGGGATAGCTGATAAAATAGGTCATATAATGAATTATGGCGATGGTGTTTATGGCGGCATATTTGTGGCAGCGCTCTATTCCGAAGCTTATTTTGAATCCGATATCCCTAAGATCATCGAAAAAGCATTAAGATCAGTCCCTACTGAAAGCGATTATTACAAAGTCATCCGAGATGTGATAAACCTTCATAATCATTATCCGGCCGACTGGCGTCCGGCATGGAAGGAACTTGAAGATAAGTGGGGTGATACAGACATCTGCGGTGCAGGATCTGCTTTCAATATTGACGCCAAACTGAATGGAGCCTATATTGTTATGGGGCTTCTCTATGGTGAAGGTGATCCGGTGAAGACCCTTGAAATTTCAACCAGGTGCGGGCAGGATTCTGACTGTAATCCGTCGAATGCAATGGCCGTTCTCGGAGTCATAAAGGGATTCAGCAGATTGCCTGTTGAGATGCAGGATGGTGTTAAGGCTATCGGTGATTCAACATTCATTCATACTTCTTATTCCTTTAATTCAGCAGTTAAGAGCACATATAAATATGCTCTTGATTTTATTTCTGCTTCAGGCGGTAAAGTAACAGGTAATAAGATCTTTATAAAAACTGAAGAACCATCTGCATCTGCTGCAGAGGTTTCTTTCCCCGACCTGGTTTTCGACCGGAAGATTTCAATTTTTGATAAGTCCGCCTGGAACTTTAAGGGTAAATGGGATGTTTATAAAATTGAATCAGGAAGAGATAATCAGATTCGTTATCAGTCGATGTTTACTGATAAGAAAGACGATGAACTGATAATTAACTTCTCAGGAACAGGCATATCACTTGAAGGCAACTGGTATCGCGACGGAGGTAAAGCCGATATTTATGTTGACGGAACCCTTCACCGTACAATTGACACTTACTATGATTTTGCGAATCAACAGCATACTGAAAGTATATGGCATGTTCTGAACCTGAAACCAGGCGATCATACCGTAAGGCTCGTTGTAAATGGTGAGAAAAGACCTGAATCAAAAGGAACGAGGGTCTATATAACCTCAGCTACAATTTTCAAAACTGCACCTAAAAAGAATGAAGAATTTAAGTTTTCTTTCGAAAAATAGTATAGGAGAAGTGCCTAAAGTGCCTAGAGTGCCTAGAGTCAGGTTCACTACTCTAAGTACTCCAAACTCCAGCTCACTCCAAACTTTTAAACTATGTTTATAACTCAATCTTACACCTTAGCAGTCATCCTTTGCATCGTTACAATGCTTTGCTGGGGATCATGGGGTAATACCCAGAAACTTGCAGGAAAAACCTGGCGGTTTGAGCTATTCTACTGGGACTATGTTGCAGGAATAGTACTGTTTTCACTCTTGCTCGGCTTCACTCTGGGAAGTACCGGTACTGCCGGACGCAGCTTCCTGCCTGACTTAGCCCAGGCTGAACCGGGGAATATCTTCAGGGCAATCCTGGGCGGTGTGATTTTCAATGCTTCAAACATTCTTCTTGTCGCTGCGATGGCAATAGCCGGAATGGCTGTTGCCTTCCCGGTGGGTGTTGGAATTGCCCTTGCCCTGGGTGTGATTATCAATTATATTTTTGCACCCCAGGGTAACCCGGTCCTTCTGTTCTCAGGGGTTGCACTGATAGTGGCTGCTATAATAATCGATGCAGTTGCATATAAGAAGCACAGCACCTCGATGAAAAAAGTGTCAGGTAAAGGTATTTTGCTTTCAGTCGGCGCAGGTGTGCTTATGGCTCTTTTTTACAGATTTGTTGCAAGCTCAATGGCTGCCGATTTCGTAAATCCTGAAGCCGGAAAGCTGACTCCGTATTCTGCACTTTTCTTTTTTGCCATAGGGGTTCTGGTCAGTAATTTTCTTTTTAACTACCTGATAATGAAGAAACCCTTTGAAGGGAAACCTCTTGCTTTCAAAGATTACAGGTCAGGAAGCGCAGGAGTACACCTGACAGGCATATTGGGAGGTGTAATCTGGAATCTGGGAATGTCAATGAGTATTATAGCCTCAGGAAAAGCAGGGTATGCAATATCATATGGTTTGGGACAAGGGGCAACACTTATTGCTGCCTTATGGGGAGTATTTATATGGAAAGAGTTTAAAGGGGCATCAAAACAGGTTAACACCCTTATTCTGCTTATGTTCCTTGCCTACCTGGCAGGACTCGCCCTGCTTGTTTATGCCGGAACATAGTCTCATTTCCTGATCTGGCCGTTACCTTTTATCAGCCATTTATATGTAGTCATTTCTTCGAGCGCCATTGGTCCCCTTGCATGAAGTTTCTGTGTCGAAATTCCAATTTCTGCTCCAAGTCCGAATTCACTTCCGTCGGTGAAGGCAGTGGAGGCATTTGAATACACAGATGAAGCATCAACAAGGGTTAAAAACAGGTTAATCCGTTCATCATTTTCTGAGATTATTGCCTCGCTGTGCCTTGATCCGTAAACTTCTATATGTTTAAGTGCATCGTTAAATGATTCCACTGTTTTTACTGCCATCCTGTAAGATAAAAATTCAGTACCAAATGATCCCTTAGTGGATTTGTGAAGAAGCTTTAAAGGGTACTTTCCTTTTAATGCACAAAAAGCCTCTTTGTCAGCATAAATTTCAACATTTGATCCGGAACAGNGATCAACAAGAAAAGCCAGATCACCAAGACGCTTTTTATGGATAATAAGGCAGTCGAGNGCATTGCATACGCTCACCCTCCGGGTCTTTGCATTATTTATTATGTCTCTTCCTTTTAATTTATCACCAAATTCATCAAAATATGTATGACATATTCCGGCACCTGTTTCAATAACCGGTATTGTAGAGTTTTTTCTGACGAACTCAATCAGTTCGCGGCTTCCCCTGGGAATTATAAGATCTACATAACTGCGGGCATTCAGAAGCTGATTCGTTTCATTTCGACCGGCAGGAAGAAGTGTAATAATATCCGGATTTATTTTCAGCTTTTCCAGACAACTCTTAATTATTCCGACAATTTCCTTATTTGAATTTATTGCCTCACTCCCCCCTTTCAGTATGCAGGCATTGCCTGATTTAAGGCAGAGAGAAAAAACATCAAAAGTGACATTCGGACGTGATTCGTAAATAACCCCGACCACACCAAAAGGAACTGAAATTCTTGATATTTTTAATCCGTTAGGCCTGATGGTATCTGATAAAATCCTGCCAAGCGGACTTGCCATCCTGGCAACATTTCGTATATCCGATACAATGCCTGAAATCCTTTCAGGGTTAAGCAATAAACGGTCATAATTAGGATCCCATTTATCCATAAGAGCCAGATCCTTCTCATTTTCCGAAATTATAACTCCTGACCTCTTTTCTGTCTCTGAAGCTATTAAAAGCAATGCATCTGTAAAAACCGCCGGATCTGTTACATGTAAAGACCGGCCAGCTTCTGATGCTTTAATAAATGCAGATGTAAGATTCATCTAAAACTGATTAATTATTGCCTTATTAATTTCGGTTTGTGTTAATATCCTCATTGATAACCATGTAGTCATATTTAATAAGAGGTTTGCTCTGCTTTTCACCAATATTGTCTGCAGCTTTCTCTGAGTCATATTGTGATTTACCCAAACCAATGCTGTTTCCATTTTCATCAAGTATGCTGATAATGTCACCTCTTTTAAAGAAGCCCTCAATTTTTGTGACCCCTATCATCAGCAGACTGGTAACCTTGTCATTCAGAAGTGCATCTTTTGCCCCGTTGTTTATATAAACCGCGCCTCTTGCAAAAGTATCAGAATGAGAAAGCCATTTCTTGACACTGTTTTTCTTATTATCATTCGGGATAAAACGGGTAAACGGAACATCCCTTTCCTTTAAAATATCCGTAACGATTGAATCACGCATACCGTTTGCAATATAAACGTCAATTCCCAACGATGCAATTTTCCTGGCGGTCAGATATTTTGTATGCATTCCTCCGCGCCCGAATCCAGATTTTTCAGATGTAATGAATTTTTCCGGGCCCGTGGAATCAATATTTATCTCTCTTATTATTTCAGCGGTACAACTCCCCGGCATGCCATTGTAAATGCCATCCACATTAGANAGGATGAANAGTGCTTCGCTGTTCATCAGGGAAGCAATCATTCCCGATAATTCATCATTATCNGTAAACATCAGTTCATTTATCGAAATTGTATCATTCTCATTTACAACAGGAAGAACATTGTTTTCGATCATTGCCGAAATGCAGTTTTTCATATTCAGATAATGTCTCCTGTCGCTAAAGCTCTCTTTTGTTGCGAGAAGCTGTCCGGCGTTAATATTATATTTTCCGAAAAGGAACTGGTAAGTCGACATAAGCTTTACCTGGCCAATAGCTGCCCATACCTGCTTTGACGATACAATGTTCGTCTTTTTCGACGGATTTAAAGAGTTGCGTCCTGCTGCGACCGCTCCTGATGAGATAAGTATCACTTCAAGTCCCTGCTTTGAAAGAACTGCAACATCCTCGACAATGCGAAGCATTCTCCCGACATTAAGTGAGCCATCGCTTTGTGTTATTACATTACTGCCTACTTTAATTGCAATTTTACTGTATTTCCATTCCGATTTTTTCAATTTGTAACCTATTAAGCCTTATTACAGAAATAATCTCGCAAAAATAATTTAAAAAATTAATATTTTAAAGTTTACATTCTTTTCAGGTACTTTCAGGCTTTGAAATACTTAAAGTCCTATTTTTATGATTGGAAAAAAATCAAACCATAATTAAGGTATACTTTATAATATACAAATACTGATAAACTATGAAGATTAGCAATTCCTTATTATTACCAGATCTGATTCTCGGGCTATGTTTACTGACAGTTTCATGCAGTCAATCAATAGAGGTTCAGACAGAAGGTGAGATGAAAGTCTGGCACACAATAACCTTTACTTTCGATGGCCCCGGGACAAGTGAATACGACACAATAAATCCTTTCACTGATTACCGTCTCGATGTTGAATTCACCAGCAACAGAAATAAGATCATTGTTCCGGGGTATTATGCTGCCGACGGAAATGCCGGTGAAACTTCGGCAAGAGCAGGTAATAAATGGCGCGCACATTTTTGTCCTCCTTCAGACGGTGAATGGTCTTATAAAGTCAGCTTCCTGAAGGGTAAAAATATCGCGGTCGCTGATGATCTAAGCTACGGTGAAAAGTGTTTTGCGGATGGGAAAACCGGGACTCTCCTGGTAGATAAAACAGATAAAAGTGTTCCTGATTTCCGTGCAAAAGGCAGGCTGCAGTATGATGGAACCCAATTCCTGAAACATGCAGGCAACGGTGACGTTTTTCTCAAGGGAGGAGCCGATAGTCCTGAAAATTTTCTTGGTTACAGGGAGTTTGACGGGACATATTATGGAGGTGCCAGCAAGGCAAGAAGCGGAGAAGCCGTGCCCAACAGTGGCCTCCACCTTTATGGACCTCATGTCCGTGATTGGAAAGAAGGAGATCCTCAATGGAAGAACGGGAAAGGCAAGGGTATCATCGGCGCTCTGAACTATCTGGCGTCCAAAGGGATGAACAGCTTCTATTTCCTGACACTCAATATTCTTGGCGATGGAGAAGATGTTTGGCCATATACTGACAGGAACGAACGTTACCGTTTCGATTGCAGCAAACTGGACCAGTGGGAAATAATATTTTCACATGCTGACAGATTGGGAATCATGAAACATTTTGTTTTGCAGGAGACCGAGAATGAATGTCTGCTCGATTGCGGGTACCTCGATGTGCAGAGAAAACTATACCTGAGGGAACTGATTGCCCGATTCTCGCATAACCTTGGAGTAACCTGGAACCTCGGCGAAGAGCATAATCCGACAGAATGGTCTCCTTACGGACAGACCTACCAGGATACAAAAAAAATGGCCGATTATATCAGNTCAACAGATCCCTATAAAAATTTTATTGTTGTTCATACACATTCCGCACCAAAGCAGAGAATGAAAGATATGACAGCATACCTTGGATTCGGGAATATCGAAGGACCTTCAATCCAGTGCGGAAATGTTGATGAAATCCATGAAGATGCAAAATACTGGCTTAAACAATCTGCTTCTTCCGGACACAGCTGGGTAGTATGTCTTGATGAAATAGGTCCGGCCGACAAGGGAGCCTTGCCCGATTCATTTGATCCTGATCATGATACAATAAGGTATAAAGCTCTCTGGGGCAATTTAATGGCGGGAGGAGCCGGAACAGAGTGGTATTTCGGGTACAAATATCCCCATTCCGACCTCAGTTGTGAAGACTGGCGTAGCAGGGATAAGTTGTGGGATCAAACAAAAATTGCTATTGATTTTTTCCATAAATTCCTGCCGGTGAATGATATGAGGAATGCTGATGAACTTATAAAAGATAAAGACGCTTATTGTCTGGCCAAGGAAGGAGATATTTATGCCATTTACATTCCTAAAGGAAATGCCACTGACTTAATGCTTCCAGATGGGAAATATTCAATTAACTGGTATAATCCCCGGGAGGGTGGTGAATTGATACAGACCAGTGTTAATAAAATAACAGTAAATGGCTCAGCATCTACAGGCAATCCTCCGGTTAGGGATGGAAAAGACTGGGTTTGTCTTATTAGAAGAGAATAGGAATTAATCAAATTATAAACAATCTGAATTTATTGTATTCTCCTTTCTGACAAATTAAAAATTTCTTCTTTGTTTAACTAAAAGCCTATTATAACCTGGCTTCTATTTAACTGTCAGACTTCCTGTTAGTCTGGCATCCATGGAGGAGGCTCCGATGAAGAAATTCACCTTCCCGATATCGGGTGCCCATTTCTGTTTTGATGGATCCCAGTATTGAAGATCTGTTGCCTTTAAAGGGATTGTGACTGAAACAGTACTACCTTTTGGCACAAGAATTCTTTTAAATCCCTTTAGGGCCTTAAGCGGTTGTCCAACCTTTGAATCAGGAAAACTGACATACAGCTGAGCCACCTCATCACTGTCGTAAATACCTGTATTTTGAATGTCAAAGCTCACATTTACAATATCATCCCCGGTCAAAGTCTTTCTGTCAGTTTTTAATCCTGAATATTTAAAAGTGGTGTATGAAAGTCCATGACCAAACGGGAAAAGAGGTACATTTTTATCATACATGTAAGTCCGGCCATTCCTGATATTATAATCGAGTATCGGGGGAAGCTGATCGATCGATCTTATCCAGGTCTGAACAAGCCTTCCTGCAGGACTGACCTTTCCAAAAAGTACATCTGCAACCCCGTTGCCAAGTTCCTGGCTTGACTGGCTTACATGAAGGATTGCCGGAACATTCTCCTTAGACCAGTTTATGGCATACGGAAAACTTGACACTATTATCAGGATCGTGTTGGGATTGGCTTTATATACAAGCTTTACCAGGTCCTCCTGTTCCAATGATATTGCCTGTCTGTCCACATCTTCGCGGCCGTCGCTGGCTACCTGGTTCTGTCCCCATCCCAGACCATAGCTAAGGGGATGATTACCAACACAAACTATGGCAATATCACTCTCCCTGGCAGCTATAATTGCTGAATCAGCTTTGTTGCTCATTGCAAATCTTATTGTAACATCATCCCCCAAAGCATTCTTGATCCCATTGAGAATGCTGACATTGTATGGTGGAGTGCCGGAATACCAGTCGGAAATAACCTTGTTTGATGATGGTCCGATGACTGAAACTGATTTTATTTTGTTTTTCTGAAGCGGAAGAAATGAGTCTTTATTTTTCAGGAGGACTATCGATCTCTGAGTAGCCAGTCNGGCAAGCTGATGGCCCTCCATTTTTGTCCATGGTGCAATAGTATCTTTTATGCCGATTTCATTGTATGGATTTCCGGATGAATTATCCAGCATTCCGAGCTTGAGAGCAACCCTCAGATTTCCGTAGATAGCTTCATCAATCTGCTTTTCCGTTACAAGTCCCTTTCCAAGAGCCTCCTTTAACGGTGCCATATAATTATCAAGAAATACGGTTATCCCGGCTTTAATACATTCAGCAGCAGCTATATCGAGCGACGGATAATACGCATGAGTGGTTAATAGCTGCCGGTAAGCTCCTCCATCAGTACAAATAATTCCCCGGAGGCCCCAGTCATTCATAGTTACACTTCTCAATACAGGATGAACGGTGCAGGGGATGCCGTTATATTTGTTATAGGCTGCCATAAAGCACTGTGAACCACCTTCTGTAACTCCTTTATAAAAGGCATAGGAGTAGTATTCGCGAAACAGCCTTTCATCAAAATCAGAGCTGTTGAATGCACGGTTATTTTCGTTGCTGTTGGCAAGGAAATGCTTCATAAGCGAAGCCGTTTTCCAGTATACGGGGTCGTTTCCCTGAAGTCCCTTTACAAAAGCAGTAACGATAGCTCCATTAAGGAAAGGGTCTTCTCCAAAACACTCTTCGGTTCTTCCCCAGCGTATATCACGACCCATGTCGGCATTTGGAGCAAACACAACCAGTCCACCTGTCCCGAATTTTTTATTCTGTGCAAGGAACCTTGCTTCTGTTGCCTGCCAGTCAGCTATCCTCTGTATAAGTTCGGGGTCCCAGGTCTGAGCAAGACCATAAGCCTGTGGAAAAGTAGTTGTCGGAGATGCCTTAGGTCCTTTCACCGCCCAGTTTGCCGGACCGCTGTA
>JGI20214J51088_10001869_pt1 | contig 14251 bp, 9 predicted proteins | sample WetSurMetagenome_FD_51088 | JGI IMG/M metagenome (IMG submission 51088) | reverse complement strand
AATCTGCTGGCATCCATCAGAAAACGGGAGGTGAGAGCGCCGTTTGACGGCATCGTCGGTCTCCGCTACATAAGCGAAGGCGGATACGTGACCCCAACAACCCGCATTGCGTCAGTGCAAAAAATTAATCCTATGAAAGTGGATTTTTCAATACCGGAGAGATATGCGGGCCAGGTCGCCATCGGCGACCGGGTGACTCTCCGGAGCGAAGAAACCAGCCTGGAATTCACGGGAAGACTCTATGCGATCGAACCCAAGATCGATCAGCAGCTGGGCACTCTTCAACTGCGCGCATTGTTCGATAACAAAGGAGAGAAGGTGTTTCCCGGAGCGTTTGTGCATATCGAACTGCGTCTCAAACGGATTGCGGATGCACTGATGATACCGACCCAGGCTATCATTCCCGTACTCAAAGGTCAAACCGTTCTGGTGAAAAAGGGCGGCGTGGCACAATCGATCCCCGTTCAGACCGGGGTCCGCACATCGACCAGTGTACAGATTACCGCCGGACTTGCTCCCGGCGACACCGTCATTACGACAGGCATCATGCAGCTGCGCCCGGGGATGCCGGTCATCGTCAGCGTGCGGGAACAATGAGTCTTGCCTCCATAAGCATCAAACGGCCGGTCCTGGCAATCGTCATGTCGCTGGTGATCGTCCTGTTCGGCATCATCAGCGTCACTTTTCTCGGCGTCCGCGAGTACCCCGCCATCGATCCTCCCATTATCAGTGTTCGCGCAAACTACGCGGGGGCCAATGCCAGCGTGGTGGAGTCACAGATCACCGAACCGCTCGAAAAAGCCCTGAACGGCATTCCGGGCGTGCGCATCATCTCGTCAACGAGCAGCCAGGGATCAAGCAGCATCACCGTGGAGTTCAATCTCGATGCGAACCTGGAAGCGGCCGCGAACGACGTACGTGACAAGGTCTCCGGAGCACTCCGTTCCCTCCCCCAGGACATGGATGCCCCCCCCGTGGTGACAAAGGCCGATGCCAATTCCGATGCGATTATTTCATTGATCGTCACAAGCGACACCAAGAACCAACTCGAGATAAGTGACTTCGCCGAAAACGTTCTGGCGCAGACCGTCCAGACAATTCCCGGTGTCAGCGCAACCTATATCATGGGACAGAAACGCTATTCCATGCGTCTCTGGATGGATCCCGCCAAGCTGGCCGCCTACGGTCTCACACCGCTCGATGTGCGAACCGCCCTCAGCAACGAAAACGTTGAGCTGCCGTCAGGAAAAATNGCCGGCAATCAGACCGAACTCATCGTCAACACGAAAGGCCGGCTCAAATCGGTCGACGAATTCAACAATCTGATTGTNAAAGCAGACGGGAAGAATACGGTGCGTTTCGCGGATGTCGGCTTCGCAAACCTCGGCCCGGAGAATGAAGAAACCATGCTGAAAATGGCCGGCACTCCCATGGTGGGAGTGTGGCTCGTCCCTCAACCGGGCAGCAACTACGTGGAAATCGCCGACGAATTCTACAAACGCCTTGAGCAAATCAAGAAAGACCTGCCCGTTGACTACAAGGTGGACATCGCGGTCGACAATACCCGCTTCATCAGACGATCCGTGACCGAGGTTGAGGAAACGATCCTGTTTGCCGTCCTGCTCGTCATCCTCATTATCTGGATCTTCTTCCGCGATTGGGTCATCGCATTCCGACCGCTCATCGATATCCCCGTGTCGCTCGTCGGCGCCTTCTTCATCATGTATGTCATGGGGTTCTCCATCAACATCCTGACCCTGCTCGCCATCGTGCTGGCAACCGGCCTGGTGGTCGACGATGGCATCGTGGTCACAGAGAATATTTTCAAGAAGGTCGAACAGGGGATGCAACCCATGGATGCGGCGTTTGCCGGATCCAGGGAGATTTTCTTCGCCGTCATCTCCACATCCATTACGCTCGCCGCCGTGTTTCTTCCGATTATCTTCCTGGAGGGATTCGTCGGCCGCCTCTTCCGGGAATTCGGTATCATCATCGCTGGAGCCGTGCTCATCTCGGCGTTCGTGTCGCTGTCCCTTACCCCCATGCTGAATGCCCGCATGATCCGCAAGAAACGGAAACACACCCGCTTCTATGAGATCACAGAGCCGTACTTCGAAACAATGAACCGGACCTACGAATCGCTCCTCACTGCGTTCATGAAACACAGGAAATGGGCGTTCGGTATTATCGGCCTCTGTCTGCTCTTCATCCTGCTGTTCGGCAGAATCCTCCAATCGGAACTGGCGCCACTTGACGACCGGAGTTTTCTCCGTTTGAATGTCTCGGCCCCGGAAGGGGCATCGTTCGAATTTACAGACGCGTTCATGGATCGGGTGGCAACTCTTGTGGCCGATTCCATACCGGAGTATCGCGTCTGCATGAGTGTTACCGCACCCGGATTCGGCGGCGGATCGGTGAATTCCGGAAGCGTGCGGATCATGCTCACCGATCCGTCCGAACGGAGCCGATCACAACAGGAGATCGCTGACTATCTCGCCGCCAGGACCCGGCGCATGACCGAAGCGCGCACNTTCGTCAACCAGGAACAGACCATCTCCGCAAGCGGCGGCGGTGCGCGGGGCGGCCTGCCCATCCAGTATGTGGTGTTGAATCAGGATTTCGAAAAACTCCGGCAGGCGCTTCCTCGGTTCATCGACGAGGTGAATAGAAGCAGCGTGTTCCAGACTTCCGATGTCAACCTGAAATTCAACAAACCACAGATCGACCTCAGTATCGACCGCGACCGCGCACGGAGCCTCGGGGTGTCCGTCATCGATATTGCACAGACGCTCCAGCTGGCATTCAGCGGCCAGCGCTTTTCCTATTTCGAGATGAACGGCTTCCAGTACCAGGTGATCGGTCAGGTCGACAGGGCAAACCGCGATGAACCGCTTGATCTGAAATCGCTCTACGTGAGAAACAACCAGAGGCAGCTGGTACAGATGGATAACCTGGTGGCGATGAAAGAGGAAAGCGCTCCCCCGCAACTCTATCATTTCAACCGCTTCAAAGCTGCAACAGTGAGCGCGGCTCTCGCGCCGGGCAAGACAATAGGTGACGGGATCGCCGAAATGGACCGGATCGCGAAAAGCGTGCTGGACGATTCATTCCGCTCCGCACTCTCTGGTCCTTCACGCGACTACGCTGAAAGCTCCTCTAACATCATCTTCGCGTTCCTCCTGGCACTGGTACTGATCTACCTCGTGCTCGCCGCTCAGTTTGAGAGCTTCAAGGATCCGTTCATAATCATGCTCACCGTCCCGCTCGCTCTCGCGGGAGCCCTCCTCTCCCTGTGGCTGTTCCGCCAGACACTCAATATTTTCAGCGAGATCGGCATCATCATGCTCATCGGTCTGGTCACCAAGAACGGTATCCTGATCGTGGAGTTTGCGAACCAACAGAAAGAGAAGGGGAAGAATCTGCTGGATGCCGCCCGGTTTTCCGCTGCAGCGAGATTCCGGCCTATTCTGATGACCAGCCTCGCAACCATGCTCGGCGCATTGCCGATCGCCCTTGCGTTGGGGGGAAGCGCCCGAAGCCGTGTATCCATGGGCGTGGTCGTCATCGGCGGACTCTTCTTTTCTCTCGTCCTCACCCTCTTCGTCATTCCCGCAATGTATACGCTCCTCTCACGAGAGAAGAACACAGAAACCACCCCCCAAACCTGACAACGACCGCTTCGCAGAGTCACAGACTCGGCACACTGACTAGTTGTCTTTCGCCCCCTGAGCAATCCATCCCCGTATGAGGGCCGCTTCCTCCTTGCTCATCTGCGGCAGCCCCGAAGTGTCCGGCGGCATGCGGAAATTCGGCTGGTTCGATACAATAAGCATATACAGGCGACTGTCATCCGGCCGACCCGCAAAAGCCAGCGGCTGCCCACTCGATGCGGTTCGCGAATTCATGAATGTGCTGTATGACGTCAATACCACCTTCCCGCGTGGATCTTCACCCCCGTGGCACTTGATGCAGTGTTTGTCAAGAACCGGCTGAATCTGCCTGGCAAAACTGATTGTCCTCTCCCCCTTGCTGCAACCCAGCAGCAGAAGCGAGACTATGAGAAACAGTGTTGAACGCATCCTACCCTCCTCTGTCTGCACACACCCCGATTGTGGGCCCAATTCCGGGATTCTTTATGACTTCATTATGCNCCGAGGCGGATTCTTGATATCGACTGGATGGCCCCCAGGGCTGAAAGTCCATACGTTGTTGCGCGACGTCGAACACCGGCGCGTTGTGGCCGGTTATCGGCACAGATCAGCAACAGATGGATTCTTGAGCACGGGTGACCATGTCAACACAACTTTGGATCGTCCTCGCGGTTGTCGTATACCTCTTGAGCCTGGCCCGCGCCTGGAGGCGGTTCAAATAGACCGGCATTCACTCAATCTGGACACACTCCACACCGACTATCGACGCAAGCTTCCGGATGGACTGCGCAATATGCCCCACGCCGATCGCACAATGATGCGCCGGCCCCTGCTCACTCCACCCGCTCACAAATTTCTTCACTCCACTCCTGAACCGGTACCGGCTGTTCGTGTTGCCGATCTGAAGAATCGGACCCGGCACCGATTCCCCCTCAGCAATGAGAAGCTTCAGCTTCCCGTCGCGGGTCTGCACAACAGCGAGAAGCGTCACCGGCCCGTGCTTCACCCGCATCTCCACCGAAAGCCCCTTCCCCGGCTTGCCGTGATACACTCCTAACGGCTTGAGCATCGGCTTGCCCTCGGCGATCCCGATGTGCCCCGGGCCATCATGTCCGAGCAAAATGATGTCGTCTTCAAAATCCATCGCGTAGAATTCGCTGAACGAACCGCCGGCCCCGAATGCATCCATGATTTTCATGGCCTGGACATTCTTCACTTCGCACTCCCCCGCTACGGGGATGTGCCGCGCGGTCAGGAGCGAATTCCCAACTATGATCGACGTGATGATATCCTCTTCCTCGCTTCCGGGATTCCCTTCATAGTAGTAGGCAATGCTCCCCAGCTTCTTCTCTGCAACCAGCCGATCCAGCGCGCACGCCGTTCGTGACGCCCGCTCGATCTCGGTCTTCGAACACTCTGATGACACTTCAAAGGAACGCAACAGCTCATCAGTCTTTGCGCGTACCTCTTCCGGCGTTACCCGATTCCGCAGGAGTCTGAGTGCGTCGATCTCAAGATGCTCGATCTGCGTGCCAAATACCGCAGTCTGCATGGTGGGATCGGTGTACACGTCGAGCATGCCGTTGTAGTAATGCCCCATGATGCCCAGCCGGTTTGTCCGCATCGTCTCCGCAACCCGGACCGCGGCAACCCACTCGCGAATCTCGGACCAGGCGGCAGAGTCCGATAGTGTTCCGGTTATCGTGTGAAACGCGATGCCCGAGCGTTGAAACACACTGGCAACTTCAGGAATTGCACATGCCTGACAGAATGCAAGCCACTCGCCCGTCATCTTCCCGCGGTCGCCAAGAGCGTTGAAGCGTTCGTAGTCGATGCGTTTCTCCGGCTGGAGATTGAGGACGACCACCGGCACATGCATGTCGCGGATCACAGGAAGAACCGTTGAAGAGAGTGCATAGGTTGACACGTAGAGAAAAATGATCCGCACGTCCTTTGTCTTAAACAGCACGGCAGCATGCTCCGCGTGCGCCACACTATCTACGAGTCCACCGGAAACCACCTCTATCCCGTCTCCACCCAGGCTGCGCGCGATCCCGTCAAGATACCCCTCCAAGCGTTGCCGAAGACCGGAAAACTGTGCCCAGTACGTGTCAAGTCCCACACCAAAAAGACCAATGCGGAGAGGAACAGGGTGTTGTTCAGGCGCGGAGAACGGATCCATAGCACGTCGTTGACAGTGGAAGGGGTAGGATTGAAAGCGCGGGAGGAGGATCACCGGAACGTGTACGTTCCACCCGTCGCGGAACTATGGAACGTACACATCGACAGGGCAATAATCAACAGCCGCCCTGGATCTTCTTTTCCTTCTTGACAACTTTTTCACCGGATTTCTTGGACTGTTCAATCATGCCCAGAATGCCGGCCCGTGCGGTCTCACGAAATTGCTTCACAGCAGGGTCCCACCGGGTCCCGGTGGGAATGAACGACGAAGGTTGCAGGATCGTGGTCGAAAACGACCCGATTCCCCCACGCAACACGGCAAGGTTTTCGTACCCAAGATCTTGCAGAAGCCAATAGGCTGCCCGTTCCTTGCCCTCGTCGTCTCCTACAATCACCTTTTTCACATGACGCTGGGAAAAGAGCGGCGTGAATTCCCTGCCGAAGAATTCCCGCACAACCACGTTGCGCGAACCCGGCAGCGCCAATGTGGCAAATGCCTCAGGAGCCCTGATATCGACGATCTGCATCCGGGGCTCGCGGTCGATGATCCGAAATGCTAGCTCGTCGACATCCATGATAACCGCAGCATGGGTCGCCTGGTATTCGGGAAAGGAGACTCTCTCAATGAGATGCGCTTTTCTGTCGGGAAGAACAAGCAGGATCCCGCCAAGAACGATCACGCCGGCGCCCGCGGCAACATGCTTCCACCGTGTGAATGCCAGCGAAGGCGCCGCAGCGGGATTCACACGTTTCTCGATGATGCTCGTGATAGTGAATGCCGCAACCGCAACCGCAATCAGAAGGAATGCAAAAAGACCCTGCGATATCCCGAGAGAGTCGAACACTTTGATCGGGCCCAGCAACGTGGAGTCGTAGAAGTGCTTCGTGAGCGGGTAGAATTCACCGAAAGCAAATATCCCCAGCAGCCCCCCGCCAACAAAGAACATCGCATCGACTTTACCGATGGCGGCCGCGCAGACGCTGGTTCCCGGACAGTATCCCCCGAGCACAAATCCCAGGCCCATGATGAGCCCTCCCACAATGGTCGGCACCAACCATGTGGGATTGACAAAGATCGCGTCGGTGTCCAACCATCCAAAATACCCGAGGAGCAGCACGCCGGACATCGCTGTCAACGCTGCCGTGAAGAATACCCGCAACACAGTGAAGTCATAGCCGTAGAATAGCCCGGCCAGACGACGCGAAGAGGAAAACCCCGCCTGTTCAAGAACGAAGCCAAAGCCGACGCCCAGAAGCAGGGCCACCACCAGATTCAGCTGATCGGAAATAGGTTCAGGTACGAAAGGTCCCATAAGAGTCACCGTCTGTTTTCTGTTAGATCCACAGCTTTCGTGCAAAGTACGCCACTGCATAGCCTGCCCCAAAAATGGCCATCATGGCGACAAAACCCGCGGTCGAGAGAACCGCCATCCCGCTCAGCGCAGCCCCGCTCGTGCACCCGCGCGCATATTGTGCACCGATCCCAAACAACGCTCCTCCGAGAAGCGCAAACACCCAGCGTAACCGCGGGTTCACGCGCGGGCCCGATTCAGTGACTATGCGTAACCGATCGGCTGTCAACCCCGAGATGAACGCGCCAATCAGTACGCCCGCGACTTCAAACACAAGCCATGCCTTGAGCGGGCTCTCCTTCCCGGCCCCAACATAGGGTCCGTAAAATGTCGACTGCTCGGCGTGCGCCGGGGAAACAGCATCCACAGCCGCAACGACAATGCTCTTGATGGCACCGCTCGCGCCAAGACCGCGTCCGGTTATGAAGATCGTGGCGAGAAGCACCAGCCCCAGGAAAAAGCCGGCGAGATAGGGATTCATGTATTTCGTGTTCATGGCATCAGCTCACTTGTTAAACGCAGGGGTGGTCACATCAACCACCGGCTTTGCGAGATCCGGCTCCCGTGGGATTTCTTCATACCCGGTGATCATCGCCTTGAGATTTGAGGTCACCGTGTGCCCCGTCGTAATGAGATACAGGTGCGCGGCAAAGAAGGAGAGCAGAGCAAATGCCCCTATCGTATGAAGCACGGCAACAACCTCGAGACTACCGATGTTCAAGCTGAGAACTTCATAGCGCTGCGGAGAGCGGTAGAACATGTACAGCAACCCTGATAGTACCATTACTGGAATGATCAGCACTTTCAAGCCTGCATAGACCAGCTTCTGGAGTGGATTCAGCTTGCTCAAAACGGTCTTCTTCGTCGGATGAGGGGCATTCCGGAATATGCCGAAGAGATAGTATTCCGCCTGGGCGCGAAAGTTCTTCCACGTTGGTATGTACTGCCGCCATTCACCCGTGGTAAAGTGCCAGAAGATGGCAAAGGCGATCAGCACAAGAAAACTCCACGCCGCGATATTGTGATACCGCACCGCCTGCTCGTAGCCGAAGAATGACAGGGAACCATGAATCTCAAACCCCGTCAGCCCCAGGAACATGATCAGCATCGCCTGCCCCCAATGCCAGAACCGCTCGAAGCCACGGTACACGTATTCCTTTATCATCTCAGTTCGTCTCCTTCCGTTTGCGTTGAGCCACTATCCGCACAGCACCATGCACGAGCACGCCGGCAAGCGTTGCGACGAGCATGACAACCCCCAGCCTGTCTACGAGTGCATTGTGGTCTCTGCCCGGGAGATAGAACCCGACGAGCGAGGCCAGACGGCCGCTTTCACGCGTGTGACACTCGTTGCACTGCACAGTCTGGGTCTTCGGCGAAACCATGTGGTTGACCGGCCAGAACATCTCCGTTTCCACAAACCCGTACTTGCCACTGTACGGAAGATGCACAAGCTTCATCCCCTCTTCCGACGCCCGTTGCCAGTCGAACTCTTTCCAGAATCCTCCGTCCCCCGGCTTCGTGGAAACGGTCTTGGGCTGAATCAAGTATTTGTGCTCAGTATCATAGATCTGCTTCGCACGATGCACCTTCACAGGAATGATCTTCGCATCAGGATCATCGTAACTCCCAAATAGCTCGTTCATTCGCACGGGCTTCGTGGGATCGATCGTGTCCCCGAGCAGGTAATGCGAAGCCGTCCCGTTGAACCAGAGGTATTCCGGCCTGACATTCCTTCCCCAGGTGAACGATCCCTTGATCGACATATAGACATCCGTTCCGGCGGAATCCTTTTCTTCGTACGGCTCCCCGTTCCGGAGCCTCCCGGCCGTGGACCAATCCCAGTGGAGTTTCGTCGGATTCACCTTTGCATACACCGGGATGTGGCAGGTCTGGCAGGCCACCTTCAGCGTGTGCTTGTTCAGCATATCATCATTGTGCGGAACTGCAGAGTGACAGGATTCACACTCGACCCGATTCCGGTTCATTGACGACACCGAGTACATCTTCCCCAGCATCTGGTGCTTCTGTGCCGTGTGACAGTCGACGCATTGCATATCCATTCCGTCGGACCCCATGTGCACGTCCACTTCTCGCGACGGGTCGAACATTGCCTTTTCAAGATCACCGTGTTTGACGTTGTTGCCTCCTCCACCGAAGAAATGACACGTGCCGCAATTCGTGCGCTGCGGCCTGCCGACCCGTTGAGCCACGTATGTGAGATTAACCGACGTATCAGGCATGCCCGCCCCCCCCGCAGCCTTCACGTAGGTGGCACTGTTGTCATGACAGGCAAGGCAATCGACATTCAGCGAATCTGCGAAATTGAACGACGCATCAGCGTAGCCATATCCGATATGACACTTGTTACAGCTCTGCTCATTTCCCGAGATGCCGATGCAGAAGTTGTTCAACACATTCTTCTTCCCGAGCGGCCGGATCCCCTTCCCGGGAATATACTCGATGCGCTCCCAGTTCCAGTGCGTTGACTCCATGACCTCTCTGTGCCGGCCGTTATGGCAGGAGATGCACGCTGCCGTCACCTCCTGAGGACGAGCGAATTTCTTGTTCAGCTGGGCAAACAGGGCATGATCGACTGAAGGCTTTCCCTTCTTCGCATACTGCTCTTTCAGCTTCACCAGTGGGGTGGGTTCTGCGCTGTTCTTCTGCAGTGCGGTCATGACCATGCCGATCACCATACCGACAATTACGACCGCAAGAAACACGCGTTTCATTGTGCTCATCCTTCCTGATCATTCTGCGCGGGGAGAAGCTCGACCACCACCCGGTGTTGAATCAGTCCTTTGACCTTTTCGCAATCCGATGAAAGCTGATATACTCTGCATGACCGGCAATCGCGCTGCGCACACGTGTTTTCCTGATGCTTGTGGGTCCAGCATCCCGCCTGGGACAGGTGATAGGCGGGGCACACGTCGCGCTCCTCGGCCGAGCAGCGTACATGCTCCCAGCAGGGAATCATCGAGTGTATGCGCCGGATCCCTTCGATCGAGATCTTGTGATCGTTGATCGCTGCCCGGATGCAACGCAATCGTTCCACGTCTGATTCGGAATAGAGCCGTTGCTTGCCGTCGCTCCGGGATGCGAGCATCAACCCCCTGCGCTCGTACAAACGGATGACTTCAACGGAGACGTCCAGAATCCTGGCAACGGTTCCAATGGAGTAGGTTGGCGTGTCGCTCTGGTTCTTTTGCATAGCTGTATTCTGAAATACAAGTATTATGCCATTTCAGAATACAGCCAAAACAAGCAGAAAAACCGTTCTTTGGAGGAATAAATTCGCGAAAATGAAAACCGCGACGAGGGTTTTCCCAAAAAGAAGAATTACAGTTCAGACGTTGATTGTCAACTTGTCTTTCCCCTCTGCTCTATCTTGGCCCAAGTGTCCTTCAGCGTGACAATTCGGTTGAACACCGGTGCGCCGGGCTTTGAGTCCTTGACATCAACACAGAAGTATCCCACACGCTCGAACTGGAAGCGCGCTCCGGCTTCTGCATTGGCCAGCATCGGCTCAAGTCTGCATTGCGTTAGCGTCTTTAGCGATTCCGGGTTGAGATTGGCAAGAAACGTCTCCGGCTCCGCAACTTCGTTGGGGTCTTCCTTGACGAACAATCGATCATACAAACGCACTTCAGCACTCACCGCGTGCGGCGCCGAAACCCAGTGGATCGTCCCCTTCACCTTGCGGCTGGCTGCCGGCGCTCCGCTTTTCGTGTCAGGATCGTACGTGCAATGAAGCGCCGTGATATTCCCCGTACCGTCTTTGATAACCCTCTCACATTTGATTATGTACGCGGCGCGCAACCGCACTTCCTTCCCCGGAGAGAGCCGGTGATATTTCGGAGGCGGCTCCTCCCGGAAATCATCCTGCTCTATGTAGATCTCACGTGAAAACGGCACCATTCTCGTCCCGGCCGCCTCGTCTTCCGGATTGTTGAGCGAGGGAAGCTCTTCAGATCTCTGTTCAGGATAGTTCGTGATCACCACTTTGAGCGGGTTGAGCACTGCCATTGCCCTTGGCGCACGCGCATTGAGATCCTCCCTGACACTCCACTCCAGCAGTGCCACATCGATGATGCTGTCCTTCTTGGAAACACCGATCTTCTCACAAAACCGTCGTATCGATTCCGGCGTGTATCCCCGCCGCCTGTATCCTGCAATAGTTGGCATGCGCGGGTCGTCCCATCCCGACACATGGTTCCCCTGAACAAGCTGCAGGAGCCTTCGTTTGCTCAACACCGTGTAGCTCAGATTCAGCCGCGCAAACTCAATCTGCTGTGGATGGTAGATCCCAAGTGCTTCCAGATACCAATCGTAAAGCGGCCGGTGATTCTCAAACTCCAGCGTGCAGATCGAATGCGTGATCCCTTCGATCGAATCCTCAAGACCGTGCGCCCAGTCATAGGTCGGATAGATCGCCCAGGCATCTTTCTGCCGGTGGTGGGACTCATGAACGATACGATACATGATCGGGTCACGGAGATTGATGTTCGGGGCGGCCATGTCAATCTTCGCGCGAAGCGTGCGCGAACCGTCGGGGAATTCCCCCTTCCGCATTCTTGTGAACAGGTCTAGATTCTCATCCACACTGCGGTCCCGATAAGGACTCTCCGTCCCCGGCTCGGTAAGAGTCCCGCGTGATTCGCGTATCTCCTCCGCAGTCAAATCACATACGTACGCTTTCCCTTTGCGTATCAGATCAATCGCCCACTGATACATCTGCTCGAAGTAGTCCGAGGCGTAGAACACGCGGCCCTGAATGTCGCCGGCGATCCACCGCACATCCTCAATAATGGAGTCAACATATTCCTGTTCTTCTTTCTCCGGATTGGTATCGTCAAAACGGAGATTGCAGATGCCTCCTTCATGTTCGTGGGCAATCCCGTAGTTGAGATGAATGGATTTCGCGTGGCCAATATGGAGATATCCGTTGGGCTCAGGAGGGAAACGGGTATGCACCCTGCCCTGGTATTTGTTCGTGCGAAGGTCTTCGGCAACAATTTCTCGGACAAAGTCGGCTTTTTCGTTCACAGACATGGTGCTCCGGAGGGTAACGTGAGAGTATCATGTACAATACGGAAAAAACAGGGTCTTTTCAATCATCCCGGCTTCTCCTCTACCACAATCAGGTAACCCCTCCCCNCCGGNATGTTGAGATTCTCCAGGTTGACCGCCTGNCGGCCTTCCTGAAAATCCCGAATCGCCGGGATGCTCGCTGTGCATCGCTCCGGGTCGAGGCCCAGCTTCTTCCAGTCAATCCCCAACACACACGTCAGATCGTTCTTTCCCCACCCGGCAACGGCAATAATACTCTGCCCCACTCCTCTATAGACAGTTGCCTTCACGAGATCGTTGCCCGTCTTCACGGGATTCTCCTTGTCCCAATACCCAACCATGGTCTTCGCCTGGATGTGGTACGCATCCCAGAANGCCCAGAGTTGTGATGGATCCCCGGCCCAACCCGGCCTATTGGTGATGCCGTACACCATGCCCCTCCACGGATTCCCTCCCCCATTCAACATCTGTCCCGTTAATCCGTACGGAATGCCCGAGACTTCTATCAACCAGTGATCGGGCAACCGGTCGTAGTCTCGCATCTCACCAATCCACACAAGATCGAAGTACGGTAGCAGATCCATATAGAGGTTCAGGCAATTGGTGAACCCCGCCTTGTCGTTGAAATGATTCCAGCTGTGAAAATCGATTCTGCCCCGCGGGCGATAATGGTCTATCAGTTTGCGCGCCCTTCTTACAGTTTCACGATCCAGCGCCGAGTCATCGATGTACACGCCATCGATACCGAGGTGTCCCAGCATCCAATCGAGTCCCCCGATGTAGAAGTTGTTCAGCCGGCCATCGGGTGTGGTGATCACTGCAAGGTCCAACTCTCCCTTGTATGGACCTTCGACGATTGAATTGAGCCAGGCAGGAATGTAGTGTTCCTTCAGATTCTTCTTCAGCCATTCGTCTGGCCCTCTCGGATTGATGATGGTCGTGCATGCGCTTGCCGGACCGGGATAGATGATTTCGCCGTTCAGACTGTTGAACGCCCAGAATTCCGGAAGGTTCTTGGTCAACTCGCGGGTTGTGTAGTAGAGCTTCAACCGCTTGTGCGCACGATGCGCACTGTCCACAAGCCCGCGGAGAGCGGGAACGTTTTCGTCCAGAAACGGGTAATTGATGAACGGATAGATGTCTTCCGCATGATGAATGTTGATGATGTTCGCACCAACGCTCTCCGCCATCGCAATCTTGCGAAGCGAGTTCGTCCCGCCGCCGTGAAAGTACCTATCGTCCCAGCGCACCCCCGTGTCGACGGTTCGAAAAGGCGTGACGAGAAGTTCAAAGTCAAAGTGGAGTTCCCTTCCAGGAACAAGTTCCCGGGGTCCGGAATAGGCGTGCACGTGAGTGACCGCCCCGGAATCGGCGATACTGACCCCCCCTCTTCCTCCATTGCCCCATGATGGCGGAAGGCGCAACGGTCCGTATGCATAGTAGAGATTGATCAGGGGCTTCAGATAGTTTTCTGCCTTCCACTTGATGCGCAATCCCGCATTTATATCGCCGATCCAGAGCATGTCCTGGTTCTTGGTAGTATCCCAGTGCCAATCCCAACGGCCGGAACGGAGACCTCCTTCATGGTTCAGGCCCATCATGTACCGGGTGGCTTCCCTTTCCATCGGAATCTCAAGCCATATGTCACGCACCTTGATATGCGTCCTCGGCATCAACCTCAGAGTGTACTCCAGGAAACCATCGAACTCCATCCGCCCCGAGCAGAGAATATCGCATTCGGGACTCGAATGCTTCACCTCCCATGCGACGACAGAAGCCGTCTCCTCACTAAACCGCAGACGGCCGGGCACCAACCGCACCCGGGCGCCATCCTCCTTTTGTATCACGAACTGGAATCCACCATGCAGCAGCTCCCGACCCCCTTCTACAAGAGACTGGTTCGAAGGCTCGAAGAAGGATGTAATCCTGGAAGGCAATCCCCCTCCACTGACTTCGACCGTGCGGCCCAGAATCCGGAGACGGTGCTTCTCGCGC
>JGI20214J51088_10001868_pt1 | contig 14252 bp, 11 predicted proteins | sample WetSurMetagenome_FD_51088 | JGI IMG/M metagenome (IMG submission 51088) | reverse complement strand
AAAAAAAAAATATAGAAAATCAGGCTGGATTATACTTTCCTGATCTCTTTTTTTATCACTGAAGAATACTCTCGTTATGTTTTGCTGAACTGCCACCAGGTTTTCAATTCAGCACCACTGTTTGTTTTCAGGATATTTCCTTCTGAATCTCTGAAAGCAGCGTAAACTCGATACGTACCTGTGCCATGTGTCAAATCAGATGCCCGTAATAATCCATTAAAGATGGTATCAAGACCCAGTTGACTACCAGAACCAGAACCACTTGCGGAAATGATCCTGGGTGTGCTCTCGTTCACGGTGTCATCATCTAGTACCCATTTTGCTTGTGAAGTATTGTAGAATTGGATTTGGATGAGGAGATATCCCTTGATGTTTGTTGATCCTGTATTCTTTATCTTCGATTGGTTCCGATAGTTAATCACTAGTTTCGGTTGACAACCAATGCCACCAAATTCATTTGAAAAAGCGTTGACATATTCATTACCTGTCGGTGCTGTGCCGCTAATATCTCTGCTGCTCCGCAGACACAATTTGGTAATCCCAGTCTTGTTGATCCAGTTGAGATTACTCATTGTTATCGCATTATATCCACTTGTAAACCTAGAAGTTCCCAATGTTCCGCCATTCCCTGAGTAATAGTTTCTGAAATAGTCTCCAGTTTGCATAGGATTATGGGGATATGTTGGTTGTCCGTTCTGGATCGTGATGTCGAAATCAGTAGTTGAGTAATCGTCCTTCTTGTAGAGTGAGAGTGTTGCGTTGTCAAGGTATGCATTTGATGGCAAGGCAGAGGTATTGAAGAAGACAAAACCACGATAGACGTAATAGGTAGGACCAACATCTTTCTTCTGTCCAATCGTTATGTAAGTCCCAGAACTGTTCACGGTTCCAGATGATGCTGATTGCACAGTACTGTAGACAGAACCAGATTTGTAAATATAACCGTCGCTAGAGGTTGAATACACCGTTAACGTTGGGTCAATCACCACTGGGAATGTCATCTCATTTAGATCAGAGACTTTCAATCCTGAGAGCAGATAAGTATTCCCTTTGAGATGCACGATGCGGTACGTCAGCTTCTGCCGCACTAAATCATTGTTTAGTTCGTATGCCTCACCAAGTGGCAGGGCACATTTGAACTGCCCGAGTGCATCCTTGAAATCTACTCCAGTATCGGAGATTGTGACGTTCCCATCAAGCAACCCTGAACCGTTGTAGAGGTTGAGGTTCTGGTAGTCAAGTTTAGTGATGAATACAAGATAGGAGCTTGCGTCATTGAGTCCATATTGTGATGGTGGATGGTTCTGTAACACGGTCTTCGTCGCATTACTCATGGTGATTTCTTCTTTCATGCCTGTGTTACCATATCTCCAAGTGACATCAGTGCCAGTGAAAACGCCCGAGTAGGTTATGGAATTATCATTGGTTTGTCCCTGGCTGTTCTGCACGTTTTGGAGGTATTGGTATGCCCAGTCGCTTTGTGGATCGACGTACCCGACTCCCACCAGTTTGCTTCTTACTGCATGGATCGTTGGATCATCAGATTTATTATAGGCGAAGGCAATTGGCCATTCATTCTGCGCATTGGATTTGAANTAGACACCGTATAATCCATGGTTGTTCCCGCTACGGTACCCGCAGACATATGCTGGATGGTTTTCTGCGAGTTGACTGAGTGTGTTGTTAATTGGCATCCATATGTTCTCTTCTTGATAGTTTATTGGTCCAGCAGATACCTCTAGAATGTTCTGACCTGTGATTGCATCATAGTATTTATCCCAAGTGAGCCCACGGTTTACGAGCGTATAGTTCTCTGGCGGGTTTGGGGGGTCGGTGATATTAATATATTGATTCCCGGTGTAGCTGTCTCGTAAAGTTGCGATGCTGATGGTCGCATCAGCGGAAACATGGAAATGATAAGTATCACTGGTGTTACTGTTCGTCTCATTGTCTTGCGCCCAGATAGAATAATTGTATTGACCAACAGCCCATGTATCGGTAAATACATAACGATACAAATCTCCAGAGATATGCGTCATGGTATTGTTGTTTTGTCGTCCTCCTGGTTCACCAATTCGGACTTTCACGAGGTTTACACCGCTTCCATTATCCGTCACATTGGCTGTGATGGTGACGTTATAACCGAATCCCACAGTATGCGGACTGGCAATGACATCGGTGATCTGAGGTAGTGTGACATCAGGGGTATAACTACAGTAGATGGAATAATACCGGGATTCATTAGTAAAAATAGCTGGGTCTGGTGGATATCCGTATGTTTCATAATCATATCTTCCAGTTGATGCCGAGGATGATTCATCATAATAAATCCCTGACAGTACGTTATTGCCCCAGCAGGTGATCACATATTGGGTATCCTTCACGAGTAATGGTTTCGTGCCGGTGAAGTTGAACACCGCCCACCAGGGAGAAAGCGCTTGCCCATCCCGGGGGGTCCAGTTTTCAGTTGTCGTGCCGATAAGCATGGAGTCGTTCGCCCGGTAAAGCATGCATTTATAATGAGTAGTCTCGAAGAAATTCTGATTGATGTATGCGGTGATGTTATCGGCTCTGCTGTCTTCGTTTGCGGTGAATATCGAGCCGCATATTCTATCGTGCATACTTTGAGAGGAATTTCCTACCTTCGCATACCCTAAGGGATGATAGAGCGGGAAATAATGATCCATGCCGCAGGAGTCATCCTCATTATCCTCCCCGATTCCGACGAGTTCGTTGATTCTTCCGGTGGAGTTGAACAACCTGAAACAAAGCGAGTAATTCCCTTCGGAATCAATGTCAGGGATGGTGAAGACAAGTGAAGCGTTCAGTACTCCATTCGTAACAACGTAATCCGCGTTGTCAGCACCATACCATAACCCACCCATTCCTCCAACTTCAAAACCAAGATCCAATTCGAGATGCACACGATCATGGGGGAGGATTGAATGAATCGTGAAGTTCGCCCGTATCGAATCATTCAAACTATCACCATCATTCGATGAATCGAAAACTGTATAGGAAACATCGCTGAACCAGCAATCGGGATTATAAAGGAAATATTTCACGGTCTCCCAGGTGATATTATAAAACATATATGCGTCGTTCCAGTCAAAGTTCGACGGAGCAAGCACATCCCCCTGCGTAAGAGCAAGTCCTCGATGATGATGGTTGACGAAGTCATTGTTTTTATGGATAAGAATTGTATCGCAATCTGTCCTCTCCGTGAAAACAACATCCTCCGCGCCAATACCAGCATTCCCATATATACTCGGATTATTGTATCCCGTTATATCCGCCGTTAAGCTATGTATATCCGAATAACCTGTTTTTCCGTTATAATCAAGAAGAGTGGTGATATTCTCAACAATGATACGGTGAGTAGCATTTTTGTACACGTTATGGAGCGCCCCTGTGTTGAATCCGAGTTGCTCCGTCCCTATCCACAGAATAATATTATCATTGCGATGTGTGTCATTATAGAACTGCGCACCGTAGTATCCGTTCTCTTCATCGGTCGTCATTAGGAAAGTAACATTATATTTTGGTTTAATTCCAGATTGATTCAATTCTTGCATATATTTGGCAATACCCATGATGATGCCATTACCTGCGGCACTATCACCGGAGCATTCCCCCCACATTCCATCATATCTTGAGGATAGGATGACAACAGCATCATTGGGACTCTGAGTGATATGAAGATCCGCCTCAACGTTGTAAGCTTCCACACCAGGATTTTCATCTGTTTCTTTATAATGTATTTGATTAACATGGCCATCGATCGTGTTGTCAGGTTCTCCGCTGTGATTCCAGAGGAATTTTCCTATAGTTTCGTTTACGGAAAAGCCAGGGAGGGCAAACATAGNGAAAAGGTTTGAATTAAATCGAGGAGTATCGATAAATTGATTATACATCATATGGCAATTTTGCACTCTATCATCATAGATTATAATTCCTTTACAGTCATAAATTAATGAAAAATGATTATGAATATAATGCGCATCACAACTGATTATGATATCCATAATGCCTCTTAAAAACCAATCATCTGGATTTGTCGCATTGTATAATATAACATAATCATGATTAGGTCCGCACTCTGGAGAACTAAGGTTATAGACAAAGGTAATATTGTTATCATAAATAGTGTTATCAGCGACGACGATGCTATTATTTTCCAGGAGTTGCTTGATAAGAGTGAGATTTTGATGGTTCGGGTCGTCTTCCGTGTCAATCCGCATGATAGGTATATTGTAGTTCTCTGCGTTTTGAAAGATGAGTGTTGATATATTGTTCATGAGTATGATGCCAGAGGCGTTGGTCGCGTTATCGATTTGATCGGTCACACCTTCTACTTCATCGAGGAGAAAGACGGTGTGGTAGTCATGGGGTGGTATTTCCTCATCCGCTGCAACATAGGTGACGTTACCGAGAACGATGTCATAGTCGTTCAACGCATCGTAAGTGATGTTGTATGGTTGAATTCCGTATCGCCATTTAGGAAATAAATTATAAAAATCTCTCTCATTATAAACTCTACTGTCATCAAAATCCGTATTCATGGTATAATTTCCTTGCCATTCTGGGTCTCTCACGGCAACGATGGGATAGGCATCGTCTTGAGGTATGGTGGCTGATGGCAAGCTGGTGTTTTCCATGAAATCGGGATGATTGATGGTCAATGCATACGAAGTGACATTAACAAATTCCGTATAATCATGGTCATAAGAGGCATCTTGTACATCTCCCAGCGATACCTTTCTCACATCACTTGAGCCAAATCCACTATTGTTAATGAAGTTGTCCTTTAGATATTTAGCAGCGGCTTTGTCGCCATCGGAGCCGAAATATCGTCCTTTCTTTATCTCACTCGGATCGTAGATGGAACTATTATGGATAATGTTCGATAGGTAGGATACAGTGTCAAAGTAGTAGTCGAAATCAAGATATCCGTCCTCACTACCACCCGCTCCAGGATCTGCAAGCGTGTTCGATTCCTGGAACGTCATAATCTGGAGAGATGCGGTAATCAACAGCATAATTAAAAGAATATTTCCTAACTTTTGTTTCATATTTTTCTCCTCTTTGGTTACATGAAGCATCATATTCGGTATACTTATAATTTTTTATTTTTTAACATATCACATGCCATTTTTTATATTTTTAACACATAATAGGAAAATAAAAAACTTTAATAAGATATATATCCATTTAATATTGAACGGAATGTAGAGTGAGATACATGGATAAATTTATTTTAGGAATTGCCGCCGGGTTCTTCTGCTGTTTATTGGCTCTTCCCAGCATCCCGTGTCAGCTGAACTCTGCTGATAAAGTAAAGAGTGAATTGAATGTCGACCTTATCTATCCGTATTCACGTGTCTCTCTTGACAAGATAACGCTAATTGCAGGAGCACAGACAAATAACGGAATGAATGTATCACCTATGGTTGTTGGTTTGTCTTTGCATCAATGGCCGCAGCAGGGTTTGAATTGTCGGCATGTCGGGAGAAGTCCGTACAGCACGGCGGAGAACACGGGTATCGAGAAATGGCGATATCCATCTGATGATTGGAGTGATGGATCCCCAATTATTGATACTAATGGAACAATCTATTATGGTGGAGGATACTATTTGTATGCGATCAATAATAATGGAACATTAAAATGGAAATATTATACAAATAGTATTTTAGGAGAATACGGTGGGCATCCTGCTATTGATAACGATGGGATAATATATATTTCTACCGTTTATGGAAGTTATTTACATGCTGTTAATCCAAATGGAACACTGAAGTGGTATTGCAAAACGCCAGAGATTGACACCTCCATCACCATCGCAGACGATGGAATACTCTACTATGGTCATATACAAGGTTTGGATGCACGTTACTCCAATGGCACCTTAAAATGGACGTTCCCTTGTGGAGGCGTACAATCCACTCCAGCAGTTGATGAACAAGGCATCATCTACTTTGGTGGCATTGACTCATTTTCAATCAATGCTCTGTATCCAAATGGGACTATGAAATGGAACTACACAACTGAAGCCTGGGTACACGGCTCTCCCACAATAGCACCAGATGGCACCATTTATTGTGGTTCTGATGATAACTACCTCTATGCGTTCTACCCAAACGGTACCTTGAAATGGAAGACTTACACGGGTTCCGGGATGCGATCAAGTCCTTCGTTGGACCAGAACGGGAACATGTATTTCGGCATGTGGCATAGTAAAATCATGTCAGTCGCACCTAATGGAACAGTACGGTGGACGTTTGCGCTGCCGGACGGTGACCGGGTCTGGGGATCAACTGCAGCGATCTCTGACGATAGTACTGTATACATCGGTAGTTGTATCGACATGGACATGAATGGCGGTGGTGAGATCATCGCACTTGGTCTCGATGGGACGTTGAAGTGGCGTAAAACCCTCTGCGACAGCTCTCTGCACTCCGCACCGGTGATTTCTGCCGATGGATCCGTGTATATTTGTTCTTCCAATGATGGGAACCCAGAGGCGTGGGGATACCTCCATGCCTTCAACACCATGGAGAACAACCAACCACCCGAGACACCCACCATAAACGGACCTGCACAGGCAGAAGTGAGAACGAGCGTGAAGTACATCTTCCAGGCAGACGATGTTGATCACACACCACTATCGTTCTACATCGACTGGGGTGATGGAATCGACCGGCAGACCATCGACTATGAACCAGGCATCCAAGTCCCCTTCTTTCACACCTGGGCGAAAAAAGGCACCTACACCATCAAAGCAAAAGCTATCGATACGTTTGGCTTGGAATCCGACTGGGCGACAATTACCGTAAAAATGCCTATGTCATATGAATTACCACATTTTCGGTTCTACGATTGGCTGTTGGAACGATTTCCAAACGCCTTCCCAATACTACGATGTATTCTTAATTACTAAGAATCATCCCCCCTCCGTCTCCTTTATTTTATTCATTTTTGGAGGGAACTGTAACCCCTGGGATACGTTCCCGCCCCCGACCTTGAGTGTTCTTGAATATCACTCTCCTAAAATATTTTACCGGTAAAATGGGCTATCAAATCTCCTCGCTAACAATCGTGATTTTTACTGGTAAATTCGTGCTACCTTCCCGACGGGAACATCTAAAATCAAAAAAAGAAAAAACTTGTTAACAGATATAAAATCAAATTTTTTACTGGTAAACGTGAGTTCAAATCTCCTCCTCGGCGTTCATTATTATAAGGAGCCTTACTAACAGCATCAATAAAGGTAAAATACTCCTGTTGATTACATTTTTTTTACGCTATTTTAGCCCTATTCGACAGTTCGTCATCCACTATCAGAAGCAAGCACTGGTGGCAATGATTAATATATGACCATGTTATAAACCCGCAGAAGACCATGAGCAGTGTCATTCCACAAACCAGCCTTTTTATCGGTATTATCCCAGCGTTGATCATATTATACCTCGGGTTAAAAGGCTACGAAGGACGATTCAAAGATAAAACCATTTTCCTCACGTTCATCGTTGGTATCATCATCGGGTTTGTCTCAGCGGTCATCGAACTGATCACACCAGGTATTGGCCTTATCGTCTACATTGTCCTCTTCCCAGTCCTCGAGCAGCTTTTTAAAACCATTGTGCTCAACATCGGAAGGTTCCAGGAAAAACAAGAAACGACGATCTATGGTCTGTCGCTCGGTCTCGGGTTCGGATCAGTGTTCACCCCCGCGGCCATCATCATGGGAAACTTTCAAGAGATAAATCTCAGCTTCATCGCAGCAATCATCGGATCGCTTGGCATTATCCTTTTTCACGCTGCAACCGGAGTGCTCATCGGCTATGGTGTGTACGCACACCGACTATCGACATATCTTACGACTGCGATACTCCTTGGGATTGTCATCACAACCGTTATCGGCGTGACGAACCTCTTCAAAGTAAGCTATCTGCAGATCATACTTGTAATCTATGGCATCCTTGTGTACTGGTATGCGACAAAAAAGGTCATGCCACGGATACTGGAAGAAAGCCAACGACGAAAACGAACACAAAAAGAAATAGACATAAAAAGTAAGTAATGATTACCGAACGGAAAAGAGGTATGATATATGGAGATGTCAGATTCAAACGAAACTCCGATAACCGATAGCTATCCGGAACAAAACCAACAACCAATCAGTCCTAGCTCAAAGCCACTTATTGCAGGTGTCCTCTTGATTGTTACTGGACTACTTGGAATATTCACCTGGTCATCAGCATTAGCTCTTGATTCGTCAATGCTTCAGAACGTACTACCAGCAGATGCACCGATCTCTGTAGAACAACTCCAATCGATCCTGGTGACCTGCGGTATTATCGGTTGCATCCTTTCAATCTTTGCACTTACCGGGGGTATTGTCGCAATAAAAAGGAAAGCCTGGGGGCTTGCCATCGTAGGTGGAATCCTTGGGTTATTTACGATCGGCCCTATGTTTCTTGGAAGCATCACATCCCTTGTAGGTCTTATCATTGTTGCAATCTCAAAAAAAGATTTTCAATGAAGAACCCATACGTCGATACCTGAGAAAATAAGTATTTTTAACAAAGAAAAAAGAAAAGAAGTTGTGAGTATTGATCTTCATTTCATTGTCGTCGACCCATTTTGCAACGAGGTTGTAAAGGACGACGACAATAATTCCACCGATTAGCCCAGTTATCACACCGATGATCGACCCGACGATAATCATCATCACACTAAGTCCGATCCAAAAGCCCATCTCCTGGCTGCGGTGGTAGCCCCGGTAGGTAACAATGACACCATCACAGAGGCAGCGGCCATAAAAACACTAAATATGATCCCACTGATCAGGCCGAGGACCCCATAGACCTTTGCGACGGACCACGGGTCATGTCATTTCAATTTTACAGTGCCTTCAACTTTTTTACAGGTTTTTTATCCATACTCTCTCGCCTTACATAATTTCATATACTATGAAGGGAAACAAAATCAAACAAAATCTAGAGTATACTTAGGATTTTTGAAAGATCTTAAGGTTGCGAAAAAATTGCATCGTACGGAGTTCATCAATGATAATTCCTATGGCAACCCCGCAGATAATCCCTGCAGGAAGACCGGTAAGGATCCGTAGGAGATTTNTACTCTCCCAAAACCCTAAAAGTTGNCCTATCCCATCGATTCCTATAGGTATGAGGGCTGTAGCAATCGCAATTAAAAACTTCTCATTTAACTCCATTATATAGAATACCATGAGCCCCAGTCCAACAGCAATGCCAAGCCAGATGGCGGTACATCGAGTACAAAACGGCATTTCATTGCCATTCAAGAACAACGAACGATCTGCCCTCTGATGACATAATCGGTCACCAATTGAATAGACAATATTCCAGGGAAACGACATATTTTGGATGATATGTTCATTATCGGAGAACCCTGCAAAACCAGAGAGATCAGGAACGCTATCAGAGGGTAAAGCAAGTGGTGCAAGGATCTGAAGAAGAATCCAGATAAAAAAGAATAAAAAGAAAATAAAAACCATACTTTTCAACCGATGCTTCCTTTGTTCCATATTCAAACCTTATCAAGAGATGTTGTTCTCATCAACGGCAACAACAACCACAGCAGGGCATCATATTTAAATATAATATGTTTATTCTCGATACCCAAGGCGATAACCGATGACACGATTCCCAGAAGCTGAAAGCCGGCTATTAAACAAGAAAATCTGCATGAAATGTGGCGCAGCCAACGCGATTAAAGCGGAGCGATGCCGGAAATGCAGGTCCACTGAACTGCGAGCAAAAGCAAAAGAGGGCAGAGGGCAATAGAAACCAGTACCTTTAATAACACAATATCTCTTTTTAGTTGAAACAGTGGAAAGGCTATGCCAGAGACAAAGGTTAAAAAAAGCGAAGATTTCAACGAGTGGTACAACGAAATCGTCGAACTTGCTGACTTATGTGATAAACGCTATCCGATTAAAGGGATGAACATCTGGAGACCGTATGGCTGGAAACTGATGAACAACGTCGACCGACTCATCAGGGACGAGATGGAAAAAACCAGCCATCAGGAAGTATGTTTTCCCCTTTTGATNCCTGAATCGTTCTTCAAAAAAGAAGAAGAACATATCGAAGGATTCGGAAAAGAAGTCTTCTGGGTCACCCATGCAGGTCAGAATCAACTCGAGGAACGCTGGCTTCTCCGACCAACCTCAGAGACTGCCATGTACCCGATATTCTCACTCTGGATCCGTTCCCATACTGATTTACCATTAAAAACCTTCCAGATCGTGAACACCTTCCGCTACGAAACGAAACAGACTCGGGCGTTCATCCGTGTACGAGAGATCCATTTCTTTGAAGCGCACACCTGTCATGTTGATTTTGAGGACGCAGAACGGCAAATAAAGGAAGACAAAGAAATAGCCAACCGCTTGTTAAACAGACTGTGTTTACCCTATGTGTTTAGTAAACGACCAGAGTGGGATAAGTTCGCTGGGGCGTTTTATACCATCAGCATTGACGTGTTGATGCCATCGGGAAGAACACTGCAGATAGGATCGATTCATCAATACCGTGATAATTTCGCTAAACCTTATGAAATCTCCTATGAAACAGAAAAAGGGAGCCATGCGTTCTGTCATCAGACGACGTATGGGATGAGCGAGCGATTGCTCGGAGCACTGATCGGTGTGCACGGGGACAACAAAGGTCTGATCATGCCCCCTGAAGTTGCACCAATCCAGGTAGTAATCATTCCTATTATTTTTAAGGGAAAAGAACAAGACGTTCTCCAAGCATGTCAAACCCTACATGAATCACTCCTCCGAGAGGGGTTACGATCCCACATTGACGACCGGGAGACGACCCCAGGAAACAAATACTATGACTGGGAGTTAAAGGGAGTTCCTCTGAGAGTTGAGATAGGACCAAGAGATATTGAAAAAAATGCATTCACCATGGTACGAAGGGATCTGAGTAAGAAAACATCGGTCCCGTTGAAAGATGCTGAAAAAGCAATCCATGCTGAGCTTAAAGTCCTTGAGAAAGATCTCTATGCCAATGCGGTAAAACTTCTAAACGATAATATGCATTGCGTGTTGACGGTTGAGGACGCTAAGCAAAAATCAGGGATTATTGCGCTCCCCTGGTGCGGCAATAAAGACTGTGCATTAGAAATAGAAAATGTTTTAGAGGGGAACACATTAGGGGAACCAATTGAAAACGCAAGGTGTACAGACCCTTGTCCGGTCTGCGGTGCACCGGCGAAGACATGGATAAGATACGCAAAATCATATTGAGGTGAAAGAAAAATGGCTGGAAGAATTGTCGGGTTTTTACGAGAATATATCCTTGGGCTAAGCATATTGACCATCATCCCAGGAATCGTGTTCATGTTCATGGGCGTCATATTTGTATTTTTTAACAGTGTCGGAGAACCTGCGGGCGCTCTGCTGCATTTCATCTATGTTCTTGGCATCTGGAACGACTATATCCTTGTCGCTGGGTTGATTATCTTCGGAGTAGGTGTATACTATCTCTACAGTTATCTCAATAAACGCAAATTTGTCTTAGATGAGCTCAAGACAGATAAACGCTCAGAAATCCTGAAAAAACGCAGTAAACTAGAAACGACCGTGAAACATCTTCCCTCGAAATATCAGCGGATGCTTTCAGAGAAAGAAGAAGAATTCAACATCCGGTAGTCCTGCATTCATGGCTGAGAAGAAACCATACTATCTTTTTTATGTCATCCTTGTTGGACCAAAGAACAGCGGCAATGTTGGCGCAGTCGCCAGAGCCATGATGAATTTTGATGTTGAGAATCTGTATCTTGTCAACCCCTGTGAGTTGGATACTGTCTGCTACGCGCGTGCGATGCATGCAACAAAAATCCTTGACAATGCAAAGATATTCACCTGTTTTGATGATGCGATAAAAAACCTTGATTACCTGGTTGCGACCTCATCCATCGAATCAAAGACCGATAAACGCCATCTGAGGAATCCGTTGTTACTTGAGGATTTTTCAGAAAAAATTGTCGATGTCCAAGGAAAGATTGGGTTGGTTTTCGGCAGAGAGGATTACGGGTTGTTCAATGAAGAGATAGCCGCCTGTGATATTATGCTGAAGATACCGACGAGCGAATCATACCCGTCCCTGAATCTCTCCCATGCGGTAACGGTCGTCCTTTACTCGATGTATCTTCGGAAAGCCTCTATCCCAAAACGACGCAGACCCATGGGGTCATTGGAGAAACATAAATTATACGAGTTCTTCGGACAACTGCTGGATGCTGTCGACTATCCGCCTCATAAAAAAGAGCATACCAAGATTATGTTTAAACGGATCATGGGACGTGCGATGCCCTCGAAATGGGAGTTTCATACGCTCATGGGAGTTTTTAGTAAAACACTTGGGAAGATAAAGCGAAAAGAAACAAAAAAATGAACGTTAAATGGTTTCAATGTTGAAAAGGACCTTGCTGTTCTTTAACGCGGCATGGACCTTATCTGCAAAAAAGATGAGTTCATCGATATCTGCTTTTTCTTTTCCCCAGTCGAACACAAAATCATAGTTTCCTTTTGTCGCCTTGAATCCCATGTTGAGCAACTGGTTTTTTATATCAGAGGGGGCGGCTCCTTCGCTGTTGAACATCACCTGGATGTAGGTCTTCATATCGTTCACGTCATAGCAGGATTCATTATTGAGTATTAAATCATTACGATTCGGTTATCTCTCTGATAAAAAAGAAGGGATGCGGTCTATGCCGCAAACGGGATTGGAGCAAACGAGACGATAAAAATGATAAGTATCGCCAGGCCCAAGAGCTTTCTTCGGCTGTCCAATCGGGTGATCTCATTGAGCGGTGGTTGATGTTGGGTGCCAATGAAGAGCAAAATAATGATTGCAAACATCAGCCACCCGGTGTAAAAAAAACTCAGTCCAGCCAGGACAAAGATAACCACCCAGCTTATGTATTTGTGTTTCTCCTTAAGTATCGCTCGTGCAACATGGCCGCCATCAAGCTGACCAGCTGGTAACAGATTCACCGCGGTCAGGAAGATGCCCACCCATCCTGCGAACAACGTCGGATGGATGATCGCATTCCCGGGGAGGGAAAACAGGCTTTGCATCCACTGGAGAAGCAACGGGGGCATAAGAACCATATTTGTTCCAGCGGTCTGGATGGTGAGTGGATGTTGTTGCATCAGAAAAAAACCAATGAGTGAAATAGGGATTGCGACAAGAAACCCACAGAGAGGTCCAGCCATTCCGATATCAAGTAACGCCTTTCGGTCAGGGATTGGTTCTCTTGTCGAGATCAACGCACCAAAGGTTCCAAGGAGAAACGGCGGTGGAAGTGGAATGAAATACGGTAAGGACGCATCAACATGATGTTTCTTTGATGCATAGTAATGTCCCATCTCGTGAACACCGAGGATCAAAAGCAATGGAATGGAAAAGAAGATGAATCCTTGCCAGAGATATGGAAACGAAACCATGTTGATCCAATCAACCTGGTCGATGTCCACCCATTGCAAAGCACCAGCAAGCGTGGTGGTGAAAACGGTTGCAATCAGAAGGACTATATTAATCCAGACGGACCTGCGTTTCTTGATCTGAGGTTTTTTTACGACATAGATAATATATTCCCCGTGTTCAAATCGAATCATAGGGATATAGTGTTTCTCAGAGAGCATCAAGCGAAGTGATTCGAATTTTTCTTCCAGGGAATCTTCATCGATACGAACGAAAAACGCAACGGTGTTGAGGTTTGATTTCATGTCATAGAAGGGAAAGCGTTGACCGACTTCCCGTTGTAATAATTCAATATCGAAGGGTGTTTCAATAGGAATTTGTTTAAAATTGTTCCACTTCTCCGGCATATTGTCTGCCCCGATACAGTAATTATTTTATAAAACCTTCGTAAAGACAGATGGTCTTTTACAAAAAACGACTCTTTTACAGTGATATCAGAAAGAATTCTTTGAAGTCCACTGAGTCGTTGCCCCGAGTTATGAAGGACAGCTCATGGCCGGTATTCATTTTTTTTTGATCTTTTCGTCTTGAATCGGTACAAAACTCGCTTATACACTCCGAAATGTTAATGAACAAAAAGACCCTTACCTGTACCGGAGGGCAGATGCGACCTGTAAAACAGAGAGGGATGTATTAAATGGCTTTTTTTAAGAAGAAAGAAACAGAAAAAATCAATGTTACATCTAATAGTACAATTACAAAAGA
>JGI20214J51088_10001867_pt1 | contig 14257 bp, 8 predicted proteins | sample WetSurMetagenome_FD_51088 | JGI IMG/M metagenome (IMG submission 51088) | reverse complement strand
CATTAATGATTGTATTCATGGTATTATTAATAATCGTCGGAATACTCCAGATGAATACAGATCATGATACTCTTAACCGCATTGTGAAAGAAAACAATGTTNGTATNAGCCTTGCCAANAAAATGATTGATAACGCAAGNGAGGTAGCCTTATCAGTCAGAGGAATTATGCTTAAAAAATACAATAATCAATCTGAAGCCAGTATTAATGAAGCGAAAACTGAATGGGAAGACAAATGGAAGGCATACAACCTGAATATTACGGAAATGGGAAATCTAATATCGAAGGAATGCCAGGTCTGCCAGAATTTGTTCCGGGAAATCCGGACTTCTTCAGATACTGCGAGACAGCTGACCTCTGAGGCTTTAGATATAGCTTTGGCCGGCAATATTAATGAAGCAACTAATTTTGTGTTCAGCAAAGCCTATCCCTCAGTACAAAGATGGATAAAAAGTAATCAGAATTTCATTCTTCATAGCGAAGGACATGCCGAAATTTTTTATAATGAGGCGCATGCTCAACAAACAGGAGCCCGTATCACCATGCTTATCCTTGGAATTTTGTCTATAACGCTGTCTGTGTTGATCGTTATCTTCCTGACCTTAAGNATAACAATGCCATTGAACNTGAGCGTTCATGCAGCTAACAGAATAGCTTCAGGAGATCTAACAGCAGAAATTTCAACTACTGAAAGAAAAGATGAAGTTGGGGATCTTTCTACCGCATTTCGTCAGATGGTTGAGAACTTACGACGATCTGTAAAAGATATAAATGAAGGGGTCAGCATGCTAGGCTCCTCGGCAAGTGAGATACTGGCAGCCACTACGCAGGTGGCTTCAGGAACGGCCGAAACTGCCACGGCGATTACCGAAACTACAACTACGGTGGAGGAGGTACAACAGGCTGCAAAACTCTCTGCACAAAAAGCAAAAAATGTAGCCGATAGTGCTCAAAAANTGGCACAAGTCTCTCAGAACGGACAAAAAGCAGTAGATGAGACTGTAAACGGGATGAATCAAATACGCGAACAAATGGACTCAATCGCACAGACGGTCGTTCGTCTGAGCGAGCAAAGCCAGTCCATCGGGGGAATCATAGCCTCTGTAACCGACATTGCCGACCAGTCAAATTTGCTGGCAGTCAATGCTGCAATCGAAGCAGCCAAAGCTGGTGAGCAGGGCAAAGGTTTTGCTGTTGTGGCACAGGAGATCAAAAACCTGGCTGAACAATCGAAGCAGTCAACTTCACAGGTACGAAACATACTTAATGATGTACAAAAAGCAACCAGCGCCGCAGTAATGGCAACCGAACAGGGCAGCAAGGCGGTGGAGGCCGGAGTAAAACAATCGGCTCAGGCCGGCGAAGCCATCCGGGTTCTGTCAGAAAGCAGCAATGAAGCGGTTCAGGCAGCTATACAAATAGTAGCGTCGAGCCAGCAACAGGTTGTAGGCATGGATCAGATANGTGTGGCCATGCAAAACATTAACCAGGCAGGGACAGAAACTGCAGTAAGCATGGTGCAGTCGGAGAAAGCGGCTAAGAATCTGAATGAACTTGGACAGAAGCTTAAGGAACTGGTGGAGAGGTTTAAGGTGTAATAGCACAGGGCACAGGGTTAAGGGCTCAGGGCAAAAAGGCAAAAGACAAACAGATTATAACATGGATAAAAAAGACATCGAGTTTCAAAAACGGATTCTGGTAACTTTCAGGATTGAGGCAGAGGAACATCTTCATACATTCTCGGCAGGTTTGATTGAATTGGAGAAAACTCAGTCAGAGAAAAGGAAGGCCGAGCTTATCGAAGTCATGTTTCGCGAAATCCATAGCCTTAAAGGGGCAGCACGTTCTGTTAATCAGAAGGATATCGAATCAATGTGTCAGCCGCTCGAAAGCATATTCTCCTCATTGAAACGCCGGGAAATTGCCCTTTCGCCCCTCTCCTTCAATCTTTTCCACAAAACGGCCGAGTGGCTCTNAAAATATGTNGCCTCNATAGGAAATGAACAAACGGANGCGATTCGCAAAACCAGGTCGGAATTGATCGCACAATTAAAAGAGATGGCTTCTGTTAACGTCATTGCAGATGTACAACAACAATCAACTGTTTTGAGTAGTGACCAACCTGATTCTGCTCAGCCTCTACTGGTTCCGGAAAATGAGCCTGGTGACGACCATAAACGTAATAATTTGCNTACCCGGATAGAGATGGTCCGCATCCCTGTTACAAAACTCGATCCTTTACTTTTGCAGTCTGAGGAATTGATCCAATCGAGAATAACAATCAATCAGCGAACCAACGAAATGAGGACCTTGTGCGATGAACTGAATGAATGGAAAACTGAAACACAAAAATGGAGAAGCCGGAAGGCCTCCGCTACATTTGCTATATGGAATGAATGGTGTGAAACAAGTGAGACCCGCCTGAATAAAGTTGAAAGCCAGATGACGGAGATTACCCGCTTGATGGAACGCGATCATCACAGTCTCGACAGGCTTGTCAATAATCACCTTGATACAATGAAACAGGTTCTGATGCTTCCTGTCGACTCTCTTGTTGAGACATATCCATTGATGGTAAGGGAGATATCTCATGAACAGGATAAGGAAATTGACTTTATCATTAAAGGAAAAGAGCTTGAAATTGACAAGAGTATTCTTGAGCAGCTAAAAGATCCTCTTATCCACCTTATCAGGAATAGTATCAGCCATGGAATTGGCAAACCCCAGGAACGATTGCTTCAGAATAAGCCTGCTCGCGGAAAAATTACACTTGCCTTTGCTGCAAAAGAGAGCGGTCTGTTTGAGATAAGCCTCTCCGACGATGGAAAGGGTATTAATAAGGAACTTGTACTGAAAGCAGCCATAAAATCAGGGATCCTCTCAGATGAAACTGCCGTAAAGCTCGATCCGGAAGAGGCTTTGAACCTTATATATCAGTCGGGAGTTTCTACCAGTCCAATTATTACGGATATTTCAGGACGGGGATTAGGATTGTCAATAGTGCACGAGAAAATCACAAAACTTAATGGTAAGATCTCTTTGGAGACGGAAGCAGGTAAAGGTACTGCTTTTCGTATTCTTCTGCCCATGACCCTTGCCACCTTCAGGGGCATCCAGGTGGTATTGAAAGAATTCATGTTCATCCTTCCCACAATGAATGTTGAAAGGGTTGTGAAGGTGGATCAGGATGAGATCAGGACAGTTGAGAACCATGAAACAATTCTGATGGACGACAAGATAATTTCGTTGGTTGACCTTGGGGAAGTACTGGACTTGCCTGAACATAAGTATGCCGGGGCAGATCAGAAGAAACCAGGNTTGGCAGATTCTAATCAGGTATGCATAGTAGTTCTTGTTTCAGGAGAAAATCAAATTGCGTTTAAGGTCGATGACATTGTCGGGGAACAACAGGTACTGGTAAAAGGAATAGGGAAATTACTGAGCCGGGTAAGAAACATCTCTGGAGCAACTATACTGGGTACGGGTGAAGTGGTTCCGGTGCTGAATATCTCCGACCTCATAAAATCTGCTGTTAAGATGAAAGGAAAGAAATATGAAGCGCTTGCCGGTGAACATTTTGTTCCGGAAACAAGTAAAATTCTTGTTGCTGAAGATTCAATAACATCGAGGACATTGTTAAAAAATATCCTTGAAACAGCAGGTTTCCTGGTAACCACTGCAGTCGACGGGGCCGATGCATTTACCAAAGCACGCACAGGCGATTTCGATATTGTACTCTCAGATGTGGATATGCCGAAGATGAACGGGTTTGAACTTACCGCAAAGATCAGAGGCGATAAAAAACTGAGCGAAATTCCGGTGGTGCTGTTAACGGCGCTCGAATCGCGCGAAGACCGCGAACACGGAATTGATGTTGGAGCAGATGCTTACATAATAAAGAGCAGCTTCGACCAGACTAATCTTTTAGAAATTATTAAGAAGTTGATATGATCAAAGTCCTTATAGTTGATGATTCAAAAGTAGTACAGGAATTCCTTGCACACCTTCTCTCTTCTGATCCTGATATTCAGGTAGTGGGTATTGCCAATTCAGGCATAGAGGCTATTGATCTCGTAAAGCAAAAAAGCCCGGATGTAATAACCATGGATATTCACATGCCCGGAATGGATGGATATGAAGCGACCCGGATAATAATGGAAACTTGTCCAACGCCTATTGTCATTGTTTCAGGAAGTTCAAATAAAAATGAGGTAGCAAACACGTTCAGGCTTCTGGATGCCGGTGCGCTTGCTGTTGTAATCCGCCCTCCGGGTTATGAACATCCTCAATTTGCAGCTTCCCGTAAAGAGCTGGTTCAGACCGTTAAACTCATGTCGGAGGTAAAAGTTATAAGACGATTCACGCGAATCAGAAAAGAGCAAAAGAAACCTCTTCATTTAGTACAAACATTTGAAAATGATCTGAAACGAATTGAGGTAATAGCGATTGGTGCTTCAACAGGCGGCCCTATGGCTCTGCAGATAATCCTTTCCCGATTACCTGGTGATTTACCGGTGCCAGTCCTAATTGTACAACACATAGCCAAAGGGTTTGTAAAAGGATTTATTGACTGGTTATCGGCAACATCCGGCATTAAGTTGAAGATCGCAGAGGATGGTGAACGAATATCAGCAGGTATTGGTTATATAGCTCCCGATAACTTTCACATGGGGGTAAGCCGTGGTGGCAAGATCATCTTAAGCGATCAGCCACCTGAAAATGGTTTGAAGCCTTCTGTTAGTTATCTCTTTCGTTCTGTTGCAGAAACTTTTGGTCCGAATGCTCTGGGAGCACTCCTTACCGGAATGGGCAAAGACGGGGCTGATGGGTTGAAAACTATGAAAGATAAAGAAGCTTATACAGTGGTACAAAGTAAAGAAAGTTGTGTCATTTTCGGTATGCCCGCTGAGGCCCTCTGTATTGGTGCTGCCGATCTGGCATTATCTCCGGAGAAAATATCTGAAATTCTTGCAAAAGCAGGTAATAAAAAATAGATTATGGGCAAAAAAAATAAAATAGAAGGCATTAAAGATATTCTGGTTGTGGAAGACAGTGCCACACAGGCTGCCCAGATAAAATATCTGCTCGAAAGCTATAATTACAGAGTTGTAGTTACCAGAGATGGACAGCAAGCCCTGATTTGGCTTTCCGAGCATGAACCATTATTAGTAATCTCTGATATCGTCATGCCTGAGATGAACGGATTTGAACTCTGTGAAAAGATAAAATCAGATGAACGCACGGAACATATTCCCGTTATTTTATTGACCTCCCTTTCCGATCCCGATGAAGTTATTGAAGGACTATCGTGCGGTGCAGATAGTTTTATAACCAAGCCATACGATACTGAATTTCTTATTTCCAATATAAGAAAAATACTTTCAGAAAAAATCGTTCCGGAAGCTAAAACAGACACAAAAAGTACAGAAATTAATTACGGCGGAAAAAAGAGATTGATCTGTACCGGAACTCAGAAAGTGATTAAGCTGCTTCTCAGTATTTATCAGGGAGCTATTCATCAGAATAATGAGCTTATAAAGACCCGTGATGAATTGAGGCTGTTGAATGAAAGATTGGAAGATCTTGTTGAGGAGAGAACAAGGGAGCTAAAAAAGGATGAAGAAAAAATTCGTGCTTTCAACACAGAACTTGAGCAGCGTATAAGTGAAAGAACTGCTCAGCTCGATGCTGCCAACAAAGCAAAAAGTGAGTTTCTTGCAAACATGAGTCATGAGATCCGTACTCCTATGAATGCAGTATTAGGCTATGCCGAACTGTTAGGTTTCATGCTTGAGGATAAAACACAAAGAGACTATCTTGAATCAATAAAATCAAGCGGAAGAAGCCTGCTTATACTAATTAACGACATTCTCGATCTGTCAAAGATTGAGGCAGGAAAACTTGAGTTGCAGTTTGAGTTTGTGAATTCGCAGTCTTTCTTTTCAGAATTCGAACGGATCTTCTCATTAAGAGTATCTGAAAAAGGACTGAAATTCATTCTTGAAATATCATCGGGAACTCCGGCCGGATTATATATTGATGATGCCCGGCTGCGTCAGATCATTCTTAACCTTATCGGAAATGCAGTGAAATTTACTGAAAAAGGAAGCATAAAATTAAAAATATATACTGAAAATCCGCAAATCGTCAAATATTCAAAAGACAAGACAGAGGAATTCATCGATCTTATCATTGAGGTCAGAGATACCGGTATAGGAATCTCAAAAGAAATGCAGGAAGAGATATTTGATCCATTTGTTCAGGTACAGGGGCAGGATGTGAAGAAATATGGAGGAACAGGCCTGGGCCTTGCAATTACTCAACGGCTAGTGCAACTTATGAATGGAACAATTACCCTTAATTCTCAATTGAAAAAAGGAAGCACATTTAAGATTAAGATTTCTGAAGTTTCTTATTTAAGAGACTTTGAAAAAAGAACGGAGGAAATTCATCTTGATCCTGCCGATATTTTATTTGAAAAGGCAATAATTTTAGTTGCTGACGATGTTGAACATAACAGAAAGTACCTGATTGATGCCCTGAGTAAAGCAAATATAGAGATTGTTGAAGCTACAGATGGGCAGGAAGCTTTTTCTCTTGCTAAAAAAATAGTACCAGATCTTATTATTACCGATATAAGAATGCCAGTTCTTGACGGGTTTGATTTATTAAAAAAATTAAAAAGTGACAATGAACTGAAACATATTCCTGTGATCGCCTATTCTGCCTCAGTAATGAAAGCTCAGAAAGATCGTATCCAGTCAAGTGAATTTGCCGGTTTATTGATAAAACCGGTTCAGGTCACAGAATTATACCTTGAACTTATGAATAATCTGCCATATAAGTCGATCAAAGCTCCTGAATCGGAACAATCTGCATCAGAAATAAACTTCACTGAAGAAATATCTGATCTTCCGGGATTAATTCATTCCCTTGATACCCAATTTAAAGACATCTGGATGACTTTTGGGATCCGGCAACCAATCGATGAAGTCCTGGAATTCGGAAATCAATTGGCAAAGCTTGGTAAAAATCATAATGCGGTAATGATTACTGAATATGGTAAAGATTTAATCAGTGCTGCAGACAGTTTCAATATTGAGGCAATACTGAATCTGATAAGGAAATACCCTGGATTTATTGAATTATTGAAAGGTAAAAAAAACAATAAGACATAAAAATATGGATAAGATATATCCGCTCGGTCCTGTCATACTATTAGTTGATGACAATCCCCAGAACCTTCAGGTTTTAGGTAAACTATTGCAGGAGGAAAAATATAAAATAGAATTCGCCGTAAATGGTGAATCAACTTTGGAGTGGTTAAAAAATAAGCAATTTGATCTGATTTTGCTGGATTTAAACATGCCCGGAATGAATGGATTTGAGGTATGTAAAAGAATTCGCTCAGATAAGGAAATGTATGAGGTACCCATAATATTCCTTTCTGCCGAGTCTGAAAGGGAGAGCATTCTGAAAGGCTTTGAGGTCGGTGCACAGGATTATGTTACAAAACCATTTGACAGCAGGGAGCTGCTTGCAAGAGTTAAGACTCAGTTGGATCTTAAATCTAAGACTGAAAAACTCGAAAAAATAAATGAATGGTTAAGCAGGAAAATTGATAACTGGCTGAAGGCGAGCATTAGTAAAACAGGCAGTGTGGAGATAAACGATCTGAGTACTAAATTGATAGAGTTCGATAAAAATCAAAGCTATGTATTTAAGGATATTTATCTTGAACTTAGTACATCTGTAAAAGAGATTGAAAAATTAATCGGGAAGAGTAACGATCCAAAAACAAAAAGCCAATTTAAAGAAATTGCAAAACGGATTGCAGATGCTCTTGTTAAACTAGAAAAAATGTAGATTGGGAAAATGTATAAAAGTCGGGAGTCGGAAGTTGGGAAAATGTCTCTTTTCTGACTATGATCGAGTCTTCGGTCTTCAGACTTATCAGTTACAAATAAAAGAATCTGATGGAAAATAACACGATAAGCATACCATTGATATTGATCGTTGATGATAATTCGAAGAACCTTCAAATACTTGGTAACTATTTACGAAAGGAAGGATTTAAAGTTGAATTTGCATTAGATGGGAAATCAGCTCTGGATTGGATCGAACGAAGTGAATTTGATCTTATTCTACTTGATATAATGATGCCGGGAATGGATGGTTTTGAAGTATGCAGAATCATTAAAAGCGACCCGGTTAAACAAAAAATTCCGGTAATATTCCTTACGGCCAAAGTCGATACAGAGAGCATCATAAATGGGTTTGATCTTGGTGCAGTGGACTATGTAATAAAGCCTTTCAATCAGAAAGAATTGATTGCCAGAGTTAAAACACAAATTGAAATTAAAAGGGGAAGAGACGAAATAGCAAGAAACCTGAAAGAAATTAAATATAAAAACAAACTCATAACATACAGTATAAAATCTGCACAAACAATTCAGACAGCCGTATTAAGAGCGTTTCAGAATGAAAATGACTTTTTTCCTGAGCAATTCTGCCTTCTGCTGCCAAAAGATATTGTCAGCGGAGACTTCTATTGGTTTCACAAAATCAATAATAAGCTGCTGATCGGTGTTTTTGACTGTACGGGTCACGGTATTCCGGGTGCATTTATGAGCATATTGGGTGTAACACTATTAAATGAAACAGTAATCAGAGAAAAAATTTCTGAACCACATTTAATATTGAACCGATTGAGAGAAAAGATCATAGAGGCCCTGGGACAAAAAGGTATCTCCTCTGAGGTAAAAGATGGTATGGATGGCTCTTTAATCAGTTTTGACCAAACAAGTAAGAATCTTATTTACTCGGGAGCATATAATCCGTTATATATCATTCGTAATAATAAAATTATTGAATGGAAAGGCGATAAAATGCCATTGTCATACCATCCAAAGATGATGGGCTTTTCAAGACATAAAATAAAGACCAAGCCGAGAGATCTTATTTATCTGTTTACTGACGGTTACATGGATCAATTTGGCGGGCAGAAAAAGAAAAAATTCCTGTCGGCTCAATTTAAGGAAGTCCTGTTAAAAAATCATAAGAAACCTTTAGCAGAACAAAAACAATTGCTACTGGATACTTATCTTGATTGGAGAGGTAATGAGGAACAGGTTGACGACATCACTGTAGTGGGGTTGAAACTGTAATCTAAAAGTCGGAAGTCAGGAGTCGGAAGTTTCATAAAAACTTGTCGTGCTTCGTTCTTCGAACTGAAAAATATTTTTCAACAGAAAAACAAGAACTGAAATGAAGAAAGAAATTGAAAATTCCGCTTCAAAAAGTACTGAAATACTTGTTGTCGAAGATAGTATCACCCAGGCTATGCAGATTAAACATCTGTTGGAAAGTCATCATAATAGAGTTGTTGTTGCTAATGATGGGAAAGAGGCAATAAGTAAGCTCTCAAATTATACGCCGGCTTTGGTCATCTCGGATATTATGATGCCGGAGATGAACGGTTATGAACTGTGCAGACAAATTAAATCAAATATTACTACCATTCATATTCCAGTGATATTACTGACCCGATTATCCGATTCAGAGGAAATCATTGAAGGACTTTGCTGTGGAGCCGACAGTTTTATTACCAAGCCTTACAATGAAGAATTTCTTCTTTCCCATATTAAAAAACTTCTAACGGAAGAAGACCCTACAGAACATAAGAAAGTCCCCTTCGGTGTGGAGATCTTATTCAAAGGCGAAAAACGCCTTATCCAGGCTGAACAGCAGAATGTTATTAAATTAATGCTAAGTATTTATGAAGGAGCTATTAAGCAAAACGAAAAGCTCATTCAAACTCAGGAAGAACTAAGATCATTGAACGAAAGGTTAGAGACAATTGTGGAGGAACGAACTTCAGATCTTACCGAAGAAATTAAATTAAGTAATCAACTTACTGCCAGACTAAAGGAAAGCGAAGAACGGTTTCATTCACTTTACAACGATGCAGTAGTTGGTCTTTACAGAACAAATTCGCTGGGGGAAATATTAATGGCAAATAAGGTACTTGTAAAGATGCTTGGCTTTCAAACGCAGGAAGAATTAGCAACAATAAACCTCAATGAATCGGCTATAGGTAGTAATTATGATCGCCAGGAATTTATTGATCAAATCGAGAAAAATAACGAGGTTAGAGATCTGGAAGCAATCTGGATTCGTCGTGATGGGAAAGAGATTTTCGTAAGGGAAAACGCTAAAGCTATCCGGGATTCTGATGGAAAAATTCTCTACTATGAAGGGACTGTTGAAGATATTACTGACTGGAAAAAAGCAGAAAATGCACTGATTCAAAGTCATATGTTTAATGAGTCCCTTCTCAAAACAATTCCATTTGCAATGGATATTGTTGATGAAACAGGGACAATTTTATACCAGAGCGACATTTTCACAATTCTTTTCGAAAACGAAGGTATAGGTAAAAAATGCTGGGAATTGTACAAAGATAATAAGAAGCAATGCAATGATTGTCCTTTGATTAAAGGTATCTTAGTTGGTGAAACAGATACATATGAATCCCATGGTGTGCTAGGTAAAAGGATATTTGAGATTAGCCATACAGGAATGCTGTATGAGGGGAAGAAAGCTATGCTTGAAATATTTCATGACATTACTGAACAAAAAGTGAGAGAGAAGGAACTTATGAAAGCAAAGGAAAAAGCCGAAGAAAGTGATCGCCTTAAATCTGCCTTCCTTGCCAATATGAGCCATGAAATACGTACACCCATGAACGGCATACTTGGCTTTACCGAACTCCTTAAAGAACCAAATTTAACAGTTGAGGAGCAACAGGATTTTATTCAAACAATAGGTATAAGTGGTGCACGTATGCTAAATACAATCAACAATATTGTTGATATGTCAAATTTAGAATCGGGAATGACAAAAGTTGACATTNAGGAAACGAATCTTAACGATAAGTTGGAATTCACATATAAGTTCTTTAAGCCGGAAGTTGAAAAAAAAGGGTTGCAGTTTCTGTTTAAAACCAGGTTGCCTGCAAAAGAGACCATCATTTATACAGACAATGAAAAAATCTATGGAATATTGACAAACCTTATTAAAAATGCAATTAAGTTCACTGACAAAGGTTCAATTGAATTTGGATGTAATATTGTAAAGACACATAACACTACATCACTGGAATTCTTTGTAAAAGATACCGGGGAGGGTGTTCCCCGNGATAAGCAGGCACTGATTTTTGAAAGATTCAGGCAGGGAAGTGAATTGATTAACCGAAAGTATGAAGGCAGTGGCCTGGGATTATCAATATCCAAATCTTATGCAGAATTGCTTGGCGGCAGGATATGGGTTGAGAGTCAGGTAGGCAGTGGTTCAACATTTTATTTTACCATTCCATATAATCCTGTATCAGAACAAACAAGCATAATTGAAAATGTAGTTTTTACTGAAAACAAAGAAGTTCAGTTAAAGCAACTGAAAATATTGATTGTAGAAGACGATGAAATATCGCATGCACTTCTCACAAGAACCATCCGAAATATTAGTAAGGAGGTTATACATGCCATAACAGGAATTGAAGCAGTTGAAGCTTGTCGTAATAATCCAGACTTTGATTTGGTTTTAATGGACATCCGAATGCCACAGATGAACGGATTGGAAGCCACACAGAAAATCCGGCAGTTTAACAAAGATGTAGTTATCATTGCCCAGACAGCCTATGGATTTTCAAGCGACTGTGAAAAGGCATTAGAGGCAGGATGCAATGATTATATAACTAAACCAATTAATAAGACCTTATTGTTTGAGTTAATCCAAAAGCATATTGGAACTGCTAAGTTCAGCATTAATGAATAACAGCATCATGAATACTGTAAAATCAACTTTATCTCAAATCATTATAAGAAAAGAATTGCTTCTTTTCCTTGTAATTATTACTGCAGGAATAACTTTATATGGTTGGCTTTTTGATAATATTGTATTGGCATCATTTTCTTCGAAATACAAACCTATATCGCCTATTATAGCAGTGACGTTCATTGTTTTAAGTATCCTGCTTTTTATAAATAGTAAATTCGAAAAATCACGATTAACAAAATCATTAGTAACCTTTTTATTTATTATTATCACCCTTATTTATGGTATTGTTATTCTTGGCGATTTATTCAATTTCTCAAATAGTATTGAAAATATTTTTGTTAAAAATGCCAATAAATATGGAAGTACTCTGACAGGTTACATGTCACCAGTTGCGGCGGTATTGTGTTTTTCTATTTGTATATGTTTCTTATCAGTCAGGCAAAATTATTCAGATATAATCAAGTATATAGGTGGCACTCTTGCATTATTAGCAGTTCTCCTATCTTCAGTTTTATTAATAGCATATCTTTATAAAGCCCCGCTGTTGTTTGGCAGCCAGGTTATTCCGGTTGCGTTACCAGCCAGTATTTGCTTTTTCTTATTAAGCACTACAATACTTTGGATATACGAATTAAAATTCTGGACATTCAATCTGATAAATGATAATATATACGTACATAGATTATTAAAATCATTTTTACCTATTGTTGTTTTAGCAGTTATTGTGCAGGGGTTATTAATAACTAAATTATCTNTCAGGGGGGATAATCCAACACTATCAGTAGCACTTATTTTATTTATTGTTGTTACAGTTGTTATTTCTATCGTAGTTAAAACTTCAATGGATATTGGTGATAAATTAGATAGAGCTGAAGAAGAATTACGCGAGTCGAAACAGATAATTGAAGGAATCATCAACACTATACCTACCCGGGTTTTCTGGAAGGATAAAAATTTAGAATATCTGGGTTGCAATAAGTTGTTTGCGAACGATGCCGGGTATGACAACCCTATGGATGTGATAGGGAAAGACGACACCCAAATGACTTGGCACAATCAGGCTGATTTATACAGGAGCGATGACAGGCAGGTTATTGATACGGGCATTGTGAAACTGAACATCGAAGAGCCTCAAACCACGCCCAATGGAAATATAATCACACTTCTTACGAACAAAATGCCACTGCAAAATACAGCAGGGAAGACAATTGGTGTGCTGGGGACATATATGGACATCACCGAACGTAAATATGCGGAATTAAAAATCCAACAGCAAAATATCGAACTAAGAAAACTTAATGCCGATAAAGACCGCTTTATATCAATACTCGGGCACGATTTAAAAAGTCCTTTCAATAACATTCTTGGTTTTTCAGAAGTATTGACAGAAGATATCAGAAAGCTAAATATCGACGAAATTGAAGATATCGCTAAGAATATTAATAAATCGGCAAAAATCACAAATAAATTACTGGAAGATATATTGATGTGGGCAAGAACGNAGCAAGGCAGGATTCCTTTCAATCCACAAAATCTGAATCTTTCAGATACTTGCAGGAATATACTTGAAATTCTTAATCCGGGTGCTTATGCAAAAAACATCACAATATCTGATTCATCTGCAGACCATATAACTGTTTATGCGGATGCAGACATGCTAAAAACCATACTTCTTAACCTTGTATCGAATGCAATAAAATTTACAAATAGCGGTGGCAAAATAACTATTAGTGCAGAACAGAATTCTGAAAANGTAACAATATCTGTTTCAGACAATGGAGTTGGAATACCACCAGAAAATTTAACAAAGTTGTTTGATATATCAGAAGTACTTACAACAAAAGGAACGGCAGGAGAAACTGGAACAGGGTTAGGCTTATTACTATGCATGGAATTTGTGGAAAGGCACGGAGGTAAGATTTGGGTTGAAAGTGAAGAAGGAAAAGGTACTGAATTTAAATTTTCCTTACCAATCGGTGGAATCTTACAGCAGTAGATCAAATAAGTAATCGGGGCCGTCCCTGCGCTGTCAGGCACATCCCGCAAAAACAACTTCCGGAATAAACTTTAGAGAACTAAAGTTCCAATCTGGGGATCGACAATTATAGTCAAACAAAAAGCTGTTATTTTTAGGTATGAAAAACAGCTTTTATCAACAGTTATCAGATCATATTTCATTTGGATATTCCTGCTTTGATCGCCTCGTATTTAACGGACATATTTTAGGCACCTATAAAGAAGCCAATGTTGTTCAGCTACTTCGTAACCTCAATTTCAACAAGTTAAGCAATGGCGTTATCAGAGTCTTGACAGATCAGTGTAAATCGTCAGCCAAATGTTTACCAGTAAATATATAAATTTAAGGTGTGGTTTTAAAATTAATGTTTAACAAATTAACCACACTAAAATGGAAGAGAAA
>JGI20214J51088_10001865_pt1 | contig 14264 bp, 14 predicted proteins | sample WetSurMetagenome_FD_51088 | JGI IMG/M metagenome (IMG submission 51088) | reverse complement strand
GGTCGATGCCGCGGCGAAACACCTTGGCCGCGACGCCGCGCTCGTAGACTCGGCGCACCGCGTCGATCACCGGCACGTTCAGGTCCTGGATCGTCTGGCTGCGCGCGAGGAACTCCCCGCGGTGCATATTCTCGTTCATCACGAGGCGGATGAAGTCCTCGTTGTCCTGCTGGTAGTCNAAGGTGAAGGCGACCAGCTTGCGCAGCGCGTCCTCGGGTTCGAGGTCCTCGAGATGCAGGTCGGCCTCGATCGCGCGGATGCGCCGATAGGCGTTCTCGAGCACCGCCAGGTACAGCGCTTCCTTACTGTCGAAGTGATAGTAGATCATCCGCTTGCTCGTGCGCGTTAGCGCGGCGATCTCGTCGATGCGCGCGCCGGCGAGGCCCTTGGCGGCGAACTCTGCGGTGGCCACCTTGAGGATGTCGGCGAGCGAATGCTCGGCATCGTAGGTGCGCGGGGTGCGCCTTTCGGCAGCGTTGTGGGAGCGGGAAGAGGGAACGAGTTCGTCCATTTCGCAAAGACTAGGGCAAGCGTCAATAGCCCGATATTTTGCATCCAAGGGTTTTCACGGATCAAAAAAAGCGAACCAGTTCGTACATTTAGGGGCCGGTTCCGTGTGGAGAGCCCGCGCGGAGACAAACCATGGACTCTCGTCCCGACACCCCTGTCGGCATCGTCCGCGCGCCGCGCAAGGCGGCCCTCGCGAGCTGGATCGGCAGCGCCGTCGAGTACTACGACTTCTTCATCTACGGCACGGCCGCGGCGCTGGTGTTCGGCAAGATCTTCTTCCCCGACGTCGACGCCAAGCTCGGCACGATCGCCGCGTTCGCGACCTTCGGGGTCGGCTACATCGCCCGCCCGATCGGCGCGTTCTTCATGGGTCACATTGGCGACAAGTTCGGGCGCAAGCGGATCCTCACGTCGACGCTGCTGCTGATGGGTAGCTCGACCTTCCTGATCGGTGTGCTGCCGACCTACCGCCAGGTGGGCATCGCCGCGCCGATCCTGCTCGTCNTGCTGCGCCTGCTGCAGGGTCTGTCGGCGGCCGGCGAGCAGGCNGGCGCGAACTCGATGACGCTCGAGCACGCGCCGGCGCACCGGCGCGCGTTCTTCACCAGCTTCACGCTCAGCGGCACGCANATGGGCTTCATCCTCGCGACGATGGTCTTCCTGCCGATCGCCGGCATGCCTGAGGACCAACTGCTGTCCTGGGGCTGGCGCGTCCCGTTCTTCCTGAGTTCGATCGTCGTCGCGGTTGGCGTCTGGGTGCGGCGCAGCCTGCCCGAGACGCCTGCATTCGTGGCCGAGGTGCGTAGCCACAGCGCGCCGCGGGTGCCGATCGCCGAGCTTTTCCAGCATCACACGCCGGACGTGCTGCGCGTCATCGTCGCGGCGCTGGTTTCGGTGGTGAGCACGATCTTCGGCGTGTTTGTGCTCGCGTACGCTGTCAACACGATGCACCTGCCGCGCACCACGATGCTCGGCTTGCTGGTCACGACCAACGTGGTTGCGCTCGCCGCGATCCCGCTCTGGGCGATCCTGTCGGATCGCGTCGGTCGCCGCCCGGTCTTCATCTTCGGCGCGCTCGGCTCGGCGCTGCTGATCTGGCCGACGCTGTGGGCCATCGGGCGGGCCGACGTGATGATGATCTTCGTCTTCGGGCTGCTGCTGTCGGGCATCGTCTACAGCGCGTCCAACGGCATCTGGCCTTCGCTCTACGGCGAGATGTTCGACACTCGCGTGCGCCTTTCGGGCATGGCCATCGGCACCCAGATCGGCTTCGCGCTCGGCGGCTTTGCGCCGACCATCAGCGCTGCGATCCTGGGCGAGGGGCAGACCGGCTGGATGCCGGTGGCCGCCTTCGTCAGCGTCTCGTGCGTCGCCGCCGCGATCGCCGTGTTCTCCGCGCGCGAGACCTACGACCTGCCGATGGAACGTCTCGGCCGTGCGATGAGGACGGCGTGAGCGGCGCCGCCGTGATCGCCTACGCGCCGCCGGTGCGCATCGAAGGCGGCCTCGTCGCCGGACTGCGCCGGGGCGCGGTGCGCGCCTTCCTCGGCCTGCCTTACGCCGCGCCGCCGGTCGGGCCGCTGCGCTGGAAGGCACCCGCGCCGGTGGCACCCTGGAGCGGCGTGCGTCGGGCCGAGCGCTTCGCGCCGATCGGCCTGCAGCCGGGCCGCGCGGCCGATTCGGTCTACGCCGAATACGCCGGTGAGCAACCCATGAGCGAGGACTGCCTCTACCTCAACGTCTGGACCGGCGCGCCGGACCCCGGGGCGCGCTGGCCGGTGATGGTCTGGGTCCATGGCGGCGCGTTCCAGCAGGGTTCGGGCAGCAATCCGGTGTTCGTCCGCGGCGACCTGGCCGCGCAGGGCGTCGTGCTCGTCACCTTCAACTACCGGCTCGGGCTGTTCGGCTTCATGGCGCACCCGGAGCTGGACGTGGCNAGCGACGGCGCCAGCGCCAACCACGGCCTGCTCGACATGGCTGCGGCGCTGCGCTGGGTCCGGCACAACATCGGCGCCTTCGGCGGCGACCCCGACAACGTGACCGTCTTCGGCCAGTCGGCGGGTGCGGCCGGGATCGTGAACCTGATGGCATCGGCACAGGCGCATGGCCTGTTCGCGCGCGCCATCGCGCACAGCTTCGGCGTCGCCGAAATGGACACACTCGCCACCGCNCGCCAGCAAGGCCTCGAGTTCGCGCGCCATGCCGGAGCGGCGGATCTGGCCGCGCTGCGCGCGATGGACGCGCGGGTGCTGCTCGAGGTCTATGTCGCGCAGCCGACGCGATTCATGCCCGTCGTGGACGGCGACTTCATCGANCGCCCGGTNTGCGAAGTTTTCGCCGCTGGTGCACAACAGGCCTTGCCGTTGCTCACGGGTTGGAATGCCGACGAGGGCAGTGCTTTCCCCGCGGTGTCTTCGGCCGCGGCGTTCCGCACCGAGCTCGCGCGCCGATTCGGACCCGACGGCGAGGCCGCACTGCGCTTGTACCCGGCGCACGACGATGCGCAGGCGCGTCGCTCCAGCCAGCAGCTCACCGGCGACGGCCTGTTCGCCTGGGGTGTCTGGCGTGCGGCCTGCGCGCAGAAGCGTCTGGCACCGACCTACGTCTACCACTTCGACCACTGCCAGCCTTTCGGCCCCGGCCAGCGCTACCGCGAGGCCGACCCGGCGACCGATCTGGGCGCCTTCCACAGCGCCGAGTACCCCTACGTCTTCGGCTCCATCGACGTGCTCACGCGCGCCTGGGGCGATGACGACCGGCGCCTGACTCGGCTCATGCAGTCGCGCTGGCTCGCCTTCGCGAAGACTGGCGATCCGAACGTTGCCGACCTTCCNGCCTGGCCNCGCTTCGACGCCGACCGGCCGAGCGTGATGCGCCTTTCCACCGAGCCCGCCCTTGTCGACGTGCCGCGGCGCGAGCAGATCGAGTTCATTGACCGCAGCAAGGGCCCGCGATGCTGAGCGGCAAGACGACGCTGATCGCCCATCTCGGCTACCCGACCGAGGCCTTCAAGGCGCCAATGATCTACAACCCCTGGTTCGAGCACCAGGGCATCGACGCCCTGGTCGTGCCGATGGGCGTGCAGGCCGCGGACTATCCGGCCGTGCTCGATGCGCTGGGGCGGCTCACCAACCTGCGCGGTGCGCTCGTCACGATGCCGCANAAAGTGACGACGCTCGCGCTCGTCGATGAGGCCACGCCGGCGGCGCAGATCGCCGGTGCCTGCAACGCGCTGCGCCTGCTGCCCGACGGGCGCTGGCTCGGCGATCAGTTCGACGGCGCAGGCTTCGTGCGCGGCGTNCAGCGCAAGGGCCGCGCGATCGCCGGCACGCGCGTGCTCGTCGTTGGCTGCGGCGGTGTCGGCTCGGCGATCGCGGCGTCGCTCGCTGCGGCCGGCGCCGCGTTGCTGAGCCTCTTCGACGCCTGCACAGCGTCGGCCGAAGGCCTGCGCAGCCGGCTGCTGGCGCATTACCCGCTGCTCGACGTGCGCGTGGGCTCCAACGACCCGGCAGGCCACGAGATCGTCGTCAACGCGACGCCGCTGGGCATGCGCGAGAGCGACCCCTTGCCTTTTGTCGTGGAGCGCATCGCGCCCGGCGCCCTCGTCGGCGAGGTGGTGATGACCGCGGAGATGACGCCCTTGCTGCTGGCAGCGCAGCGGCGCGGCTGCGCGGTGCAGCCGGGCACCGACATGCTGTTCGAGATGATCCCCGCGTATCTCGAGTTCTTCGACTTCGGCACCGCGACGCCGGACCAGCTGCGCGCGGTGGCGCAGATCCGCTATTGATCCAGCGCCCCAGTTCGCGAGGAGCACCGCCCATGCGCCGAGCCATTGCCACCGTCTCGTTGAGCGGCACGCTGCGCCAGAAGCTGGAAGCCATCGCCGCGGCCCGGTTTGACGCGATCGAGCTGTTCGAGGCCGACTTTGTCCAGTTCAACGGCTCGGCGCGCGAGCTGGCCGCGATGTGCGCCGACCTCGGCCTGGCGATCGATCTGTACCAGCCGCTGCGCGACGTCGAAGGCCTGCCNGACGAGCTGTTCCGGCGCAGTCTGGATCGCGCCGAGCGCAAGTTTGACCTGATGCAGCAGCTCGGCGCGCCGCTGGTGCTGGTCTGCTCGAACACCTCGCCCGCGGCACTCGACGATCCAGGGCGCGCGGCGGCGCAACTGCGCGAGCTGGCCGAGCGTGCCGCGCGGCGCAACCTGCGTGTTGGCTACGAGGCCCTGGCCTGGGGCCGCCACGTCAACCGCTACCGGCAGGCCTGGGATCTGGTCGAGCGTGCCGACCATCCGCACCTGGGGCTGATCCTGGACAGCTTCCACACGCTGTCGCTGAAGGACGATCTGTCGTTCATCGCGCGAATTCCGGGCGAGCACATCTTCTTCGTCCAGATGGCTGACGCGCCACGGCTCGCGATGGACGTGCTGCAGTGGGCGCGCCACCATCGCAATTTCCCCGGCCAGGGTCAGTTCGATGTCGAGGGCTTCTTCGAGCAGGTGCTGCGCAGCGGTTATGCAGGCACGCTGTCGCTCGAGATCTTCAACGACGTCTTCCGCGAGACGCCGAACCGGCGCATCGCCGTCGATGCGATGCGCTCGCTGCTCTACCTGGAGAGCCGGGTGCGCGCGCGGCTCGAGCAGGGCGGGGCGGCCGGAGCAGCGGTGCTGGGCGGGGTGGCATTGTTCGATCCACCCGAGCCGGCCCTTCTCGGTGGTTGGGCCTTCGTCGAGTTCGGTGCCGACGAAGCTACGGCCGCCGCGCTCGAATCCTGGCTCGAGCGCTTTGGCTTCGCGCGCGCGGGCGCGCACCGGTCCAAGGAGGCCACGCTGTACCGGCAAGGCCGGATAAACCTCGTCGTCAATGTGCAGCCGGGCTCCGATGCGCGAGCCCGCTTCGACGAGCAGGGTGCCGGCGTGAGCGCAGTCGGCCTGCTCTGCGACGACGCGGCGCGTGCGGCGAGCCGAGCGACTGCGCTGCTGTCGGCGCGCTTCGAGAGCCCGCTCGCGAACGACGAGTTGCGTCTGCCCGCGATCCGCTCGCCGGGCGGCATGCTCGTGCACTTCGTCGCTGCGGATCTGGGTGTCGACGGGCTCGCGCAAGCCGATTTCGATCTGTCTGCCGAGGCCCGGGTTTCGGACGCGGCCGGGCTGCAGCAGATCGATCACCTCGCGCTCGGCATGAGTGCCGATCAGCTCGACACCTGGGTGCTGTTCAGTCGCAGCGTGCTCGGTCTCGAGCCGGGCGAGAGCCTGGAACTGGCCGATCCCTTCGGGCTGATCCGCAGCTGCGGCCTGGCCGACGCGGGGCGCTGCCTGCGCCTGGTGCTGAATGTCTCGCTGGGCCATCGCACGCGCANTGCACAGACCGTGGCNGCCGCCGGCGGCAGNCCCGGCGTGCACCACGTCGCGTTCGCCTGCGCCGATCTCTGCGCCACCGTCGAGCAGCTGCGCGNTCGTGGCGTGAGCTTCGTGCCGATCTCCGACAACTACTACGACGACCTGCTCGCGCGCTTCGACCTGGCGCCGGAGCGAGTCGAGAATCTGCGACGCCTGGGCATCCTCCACGACCGATCGGCCACCGGCGAATACCTGCACATCTACACCGAGCCCTTTGCCGAGCGCTTCTTCTTCGAGCTCGTGCAGCGCCAGGGCTACGACGGCTACGGCGCGCTCAATGCGCCGGCGNGGATGGCNTCTCAGGCGCAGCGCAGATGACGCCACGCGCTCCGAGCCGAGGTCGNCNACGCCGGGTCGNATCCATCGTGTATAGTTCCGGGTTCCTCAGGCGCGTAGCTCAGCTGGTTAGAGCACCACCTTGACATGGTGGGGGTCGTTGGTTCGAGTCCAATCGCGCCTACCAAATTCGGTAGCAGAAACAAGCACTTGGCGGAAACGCTAGGTGCTTTTTTCTAGCCGGTACGGAATAGGTACGGAGAAGCGGGCTTCGGCTCGAGTCCGCAAGCCCGTGACCTGGCGGTCGAACGTCGTCTGAGCCCTTCCGCGTGGTCGCGTAGTGGATCAGGCCTCAAGGGCCTGCGCGGACGGCGCTGTTCACCATATCTGCCAGGGTCTGACAGTGCTGTAGCAAGGCGTTGAAGGGCTCGGCGTCATCCAGCAGCAGGCCGTCTTCGACCATGCGCCGATAGTCCTCGACGAGGGTGCGCTGCGCATCGCCGCTGGGCGCCAGGTCGAGCGCGCCGCTGACGGCGGCCACGTAGTCGATGGGCGCNCAGTCCGGCGTCGACTTGGCGAAGAGGATGCTCTTGTATTCCGCTACGGCCTTGGTCAGCACGTTGTTAGCGGCTGCGCTGTCGACGAAGCGGGCGGCATCGAGGTGCGTCACGTCGTGCCTGTGCCGCGCGAAGCGCGCGCCACCGCGGAAGCTGCCTTGCGCGCAGAACATATGCTGAACCCGATGTTCATCCTCTCGGGCTTCGGCTTCCCGATCGCCAGCATGCCAGAGGCACTGCAGTGGCTCACGCTGCTCGATCCGCTGCGCTACTTCCTGATCATCATCCGCGGCAGTTTCCTGAAGGGCGTGGGCTTCGGCGTCCTCTGGCCCGAGCTGCTCGGGCGCGCGCTGCTGGGCGAGGCGCTGCTCGGCGCTTCGGTGCTGCGGTTCCGCAAGGTTCTCGACTGAAGGCCGGTACAGGAGGTCCGGATGAGGACTCGCCAAATCATCGCTGCCGCGCTCGCACTTTCCAGCGCGGCGGCGCTGCTGCTGGCCCTGTTCCCTTCGAGGCCGTGAGCGGCTCCCGGCCTCGAGCACGCGCGCGCCCAGATCGTGAGCGACAGCGTGGACCCGCAAGGCGCCGTCCGGAACTGTTCGCTGGATGCGCTTGGTTGCCAGGCTCGGCACCGTTGTCGCCGCCGTGGCAACGTGCTTTTGCAGAAGGAAGCGAACACCGAAGCGTGATATCGGAGACGCGATAGCCGAAGGCCTCGATCATGCCGTAGTGCTTGAGCGCCACGATGGGGCTGCGGACCCTCAGGAATAGCTCAGGCAAGTCACTGAGCGAACGGGCACCCTTGCGGCGCTTGCGTCGTCCGTCGATGTGCGAGCGTGTCAGCCAACGCGCGATCGATGGTCGGCCACCGAGCGCTACTGTGCGCGCGCCGTGTCAGCCGACTCCTGCACGAACACCGTGCCGATGGCTGCGCTGACCATGCGCCGCTGCGTCTTGCCGGCGTGCGCCAGGGCGTTGCGCATGAAGTGCACCGGCAGCGCTGCCGGGTGGCCTTCAGGACCTTCGAGGTGGCCGCCTTGATGCCCTCGTGGCTGTCGCCGATCACGAGCTTGACGCCAGCCCGCGTAGGTTCAGGCTGCGCAGGAACTCCGTCCAGAAGGGTTCAGCCTCCGAGGTGCCGACCGTCAGGCCCAGCACCTCGCGCTGGCCCTCGGTGTCGACACCTAGGGCCACTGTCACCGCCACCCGCGCCAACGCCGAAAGCCATGAGCCGCGTCAGTCGCACCGCCAGCTCATGCATCGGGGCGAATGAGATGGCCGCGTCCAGCGGTCCGGCCCCGAGCGTCGTGGACGCCGTGGTTTCGTCAATAGGGTTGCAAATGATAAGCGTTCGCACTAACATGGTNTGAAGACGACGTCGTCGCTCACCTACGAACCGCCAAACCCAGTCCAACATGCCCAGGCTCAAGCTCGCAAGCGCGTTCGCCCTTACTCTGGTTCTCGGCGCTGGCGCTGCCCGCGCAGCCGGTGCCGAGGCCGTGCTGGTCATCAAAAGCCATCGCTTCGAGCCGGCACAGATCAAGGTGCCCGCGGGTCAGCGGGTCAAGCTTTCCGTGCACAACCAGGACAGCACGCCCGAGGAGTTCGAGAGCTACAGCCTCGACCGCGAGAAGCTCGTTCCCGCCGGCACCAAGGCCACCCTTTTCATCGGACCGCTCGAGCCCGGGACCTACAAGTTCTATGGCGAATTCCACCAAGGCACGGCGCAGGGCGTCGTGATTGCCGAGTAGCGGGAAATCGCCCCTCATGTTCGCAGCCGCGCTCATCGTCTTCCGCGAATCGCTCGAAGCGGCACTTTTCGTCGGCATCGTCGCCGCCGCGACGCGGCAGTTGGCGGGGCGCGGCAAGTGGTTGGCCGCAGGCGTCGGGGTTGGCATCCTCGGCGCCATCGGACTCGCGCTGATGGCGGAGCAGGTGGCGACCTGGTTCGACGGCATCGGCCAGGATGCGGTCAACATCGGCATTCTCTCCGTGGCCTTGGTGATGCTGCTTTGGCACTGCACCTGGGTCAGTGCGCATTCCAAGGACATGGCTTGCGACGCCCGTCATCTTGGACTGTCGGTGCAGGACGGTCGGCGCCGGCCCTGGGCCTTGTTCGGTGCCGTCGCGCTGGCTGTCCTTCGCGAGGGCGCCGAGACAGTTCTGTTCGTCGGCGGTACGGTGACCTCGGCATCGGCATCGGCATCGGCATCGGCGACGGCCGGAGCCGTCGTGCTTTCCTGCGCCGTCGGTCTGGCGCTCGGTGCCTCGGTCGGCGCACTCATCTATGCGGGGCTGTCCAGGATCCCGGCGCGGCGACTGTTCTCTGCGACCAACGTCCTCATCGCCCTGCTGGCGGGTTCCATCGCCAGCCAGCTTGCCCGAGCGCTGACGCAGGCCGGATTCATCGAGACCTGGACACGGCCCGTCTGGGACAGCTCGCGATGGCTCGCCACTGACTCGCTGCTGGGCACCTTGCTGCATGCCCTGATGGGCTACGACTCACGGCCGTCGGGGCTGCAGCTCGCGTCGTACCTCGCGGTGCTGATCTTCATCGTTGTCGGGACGCGGCTGCTTCGACCGCCCGCGGTCGTCGCCGCCCGCTAGCGGCGCTACCGCCGCATTCCGGCCGACTCATCTCACCACAACCAAATCCATGAAGACCAGTGCTCGCGTGGGGGCGGTGGCCGCTCTTGCCATCGCATCCCTGTGCCACCCGTCCGTGTCGACGGCCGAACCGTCGGACTACGTCTCCACGCCCATCGTCGAAGAGGGCGAACGCGAGATCGACCTCAAGGCGGGCAGCGCGAAGTTGCGCGACGACGCGCGGGAGAACATGTCCTCGCTGGGTCTCGGCTGGGGCGCGACCTCTCACTGGTTCACCGAGCTCTATGCGGTCTGGCACAAGCCGCCAGGCTCGGCGCAGGGCTTCGACGCCTGGGAGTGGGAGAACCGGTTCCAGCTCACAGAGACCGGACAGTACCCCCTCGATGTCGGATTCCTGTTTGAGATCGAGCTGCCGCAAGACCGCAGCGAGGGCATCAATTACCGCTGGGGTCCGCTGTTGCAGGCCGACCTCGGGACCCACGTGCAGGCGAACCTGAACCTGCTGTTCGAGAAGAGCATCCGCTCCCGCCTGCCCGGAAGCACCGAATTCGGCTATCAATGGCAGGTGAAGTACCGCTGGCGTCCGGAGCTCGAGTTCGGACTGCAGGGATTCGGGGACGTCGGCGCCTGGAGCGACTGGGAGCCGGCGTCCGAGCAACCGCACCGCGCCGGGCCCGCGCTGTTCGGGCGCTTGGGGGTCGGCGAGCGCCAGTTCATCCGGTGGAACGCGGGTTGGCTGCTGGGCGCGACTCATGGTGCGCCGCGCGACACGGTTCGCGTGCAGGCGGAGTACGAGTTCTGATGGCCCATGGGTCCGCCCGCCGGTCGGCGAGATCCCGCCGGTGTCGCGGATATCGAGTTGGTTGATCTCCCGTCGTCGAGAGCTGAAGCGGTCTCACTTCGACGGCGTCGGGGCAGCCGGCTGCCACATCCATTGCTGTCGCTGCAGCATCTGCTCCATCATCTGCTGCTGCAGGCCGAGGTACTCGTCCGTCATGTACTGGCGCTGCTGCATCTGCTCCGGCGTCAGGCCCGAGTAGTAGCGGTGCATCCGGCCCCAGCCGGGACCGCCAGGGCCACCCATTGCGGCCGGGCCGCCCATGGCGCCGGGGCCAGCCATCATGCCGGGACCGCGCATCCAGCCGCGTCCGCCCATCATTCCCTGCCCCCACAGGCCGTGCATGGACGCCATCCCGGATTGCATCAAGGCCCAGTGCTCCTGCAGCAGCTGCTGTCGCTCCTGGGGATCCTTCGCGGCGTTCAACCGGGCCATCAGCTCTTGCATCTGGGCCATCCGAGCCTGTGCCGCGGCGAAATGCTTGTCGAAGGCATTGATGTCGGGGGCAGACTGCGCCTGGATCGACTTGTCGGGCGCTGCCGGTTGCGCGCNCAGGGGCAGCGACACGCCCATCGTCGTGGTCAGGAGCGTCGCGATCAAGAGTCGTTTCATGATTCACCTTTCGTCGTTGTTCGAGCGTGTTGCCACGCCCTGCCGTCGTTGTCAGATGCTCGCGCGAGCCAGCCAGGCCGACAAAGTCTTCACGCGTTGCTGTGGCAGACTCCGATCGGCGCATGGGCCCGGAAGCGGGCCGCTATCCCGCGAAGACATGCGCTTGCCCGGAGCGGTCGATCAGAAGCACCTGGTAAGGGTCTGTGCGGCCGCCTTGCTCCATGCCAGGTGACCCCGCCGGCATGCCGGGCACTGCCAAACCGATGGCTCGAGGGCGCAGCGCGAGCAGCCGCTTCACGTCGGAAGCGGGCACGTGGCCTTCGAGGACATAGCCGCTCACTGTCGCCGTGTGGCAGCTGCCGAAGTTCTCGGGCATGCCCAGACGCCTGCGTGCCGGCGCCGTGTCGTCGACCAGGGTTACGTCGACCTTGAACCCGGCCAGCTTCATGTGGTCGACCCAGGCGCCGCAGCAGCCGCAGTAGCGGCTCTTGAAGACCTGCACCTCGGCCGCCGCCGGCGAGGACAGGGCGGGAACGGCGAGCGACGCCGCCAGGAAACCGACGCTGCTCAGCAGCAGCCGCCGCCGGGCGAGTTGCGGTTCCGGCGGCCAGCGGTTCGGGGCGGGCACGAGGGTTGAGGAATCGGTTCGGGTGCCAACGCCCAGGGCGTCGGTGACTGTCGTTTGGTGTTTCATTTTCGAAGCCGTCAGAGTCGCCGATCGAGGCTCGTCTCGATCGACAGAACCTTGCGCGCCGGACGCGCAAGCCCTACAGCGCCTCCCGCGGGACGCTGAACGGTGTCAGATGCCTCGCGGTGGCCGTTCCTGGCCATCGGAGAAGAAGTCCGCCGCGATCGCGCGCAGGGCGGGGTAGGTCACGGTCGACGACGTGGACACCAGCGGCAGCGACGGGCTTGCGCTCAACAACGGGGTCAACGCACAAGCGCCGTCACAGAGTTCGTGGCACGAGCCGGCGCCGCACGATGCCGCGACGTGGCGTGCATGCGTCGACGCGGCGCCGGCCTGGACGCAAGGCTCGGCATGGACGAGCTGTTGGTCCGTATCGGTCTGCGTCTGCGCGGGAGGCGAAACGGGAAAGGCGACCGGGCAGGGAAGAACTCCGGCCAACGCCCCCCGAAACGGGAGAGTCGCCATGAGGAATGCGAGCAGCCAGAGTTGCAGACGCTTCACGAAATCAGCCCGTCTCTAATTCATCGTACCGTGCAGGGCGCAGGACGTGATCTTCAGGGTTCGTCGACGGCCTGCCCGTGATGTAGCTCAAGCCGTCTCGAGGTTCGGGTACGCACAGTGCAAACCTGTCGTCGGGTCGAGTCGCGCGCCGACGGAGCGGCCGTTCGCGCCAATGCTGCCTGGCCCTCCGACGCCGGCGTCAATCCGCAAGGCGCAAGACGCCGGCGCGCCGTTCGATGATTCCGTCGCGCTCCATCGCTGCGAGCGTCCGGTAGAGCGCTTCATGCGTAAGGCCAAGATTCCGGGCCAGATCCTTCAGCGTTCCGTGCAGAACCAATTCGCAGCGACGCCCTTGCCCCTCGCAGACGAGCAGGTGACGAACACGCTCTGCCGCGCTCTTCAGCGACAGGCGCTCGACGCGGCTGCGGACGGCGCGCAGCTGATGCGCCAGCAGGGCAACCCATTGGCGTGCGAACGTGCCGTCGGTCTGCAACAGGCCTCGAAGTGCGGTGGCCGGCACCTGCAGCAGTTCGCTCGGTTCGCTGGCGACGGCATCGCAGTGGTACCGCGCGCTGTCCAGAGATGCCTCAGCAAAGAACTCCCCCGCGCAGGCGTCTTGGAGCACGACCTCCTCGCCCGCGCGNCCGAAGCGAACCAGGCGTACCGAGCCGGTCTCCACGAAGAACACGGAATGCGTGGCGCTCCCCGTCCTGAAGACATGTGCCCCAGACCCGAACGCGACGCGTGCAGAGCATGGGCGCAGCGCGGCGGGGAAGTTCCGCGAGTCAGGCGCCTTCAGGGTGGACATGCACGGCCGGGGTTCTCGGCGAACGCGGGCGACGATCCTGAAATGCGCCCGCCGGGATGGGCGACGCAATCGAGTCGACGGCCGGCTTGCCCAGGCTCGGGCCAAGGCCCCGGCTCCCGACCGAAGGTCATTGAAGGCGATAGCCCGCGTGGCAGGCAACGCAGGTCTGGTTCAGCCTGGCAAGCGACGCCAGCACGGGCTTGAGGTTGCCTGTCACCGACGCGTCCTTGGCGACCGTTGCAAATTGGCTGGCGGCATGATGCATCCCGGTTCCGGCCAGTTGCATCCCTTCGGGCATGTACTTCGCCACTTCNGCCGCTCCGTGCATCTTGAGCGACGACATCCCGAGGCGCTGCTCGGCCAGGTCGCTGGCCTGGTCGAACGCTCCGTTGGCCAGCGCCTCCTGAATCCGACCCATCGTCTGAAGATGGTCGCGCATGTTCGCCAACGTGTGGGTGCGCAACGACTCCGGGTACCTCACCAGCTGTCGAACATCTGGCGCGACTCCGGAGTGCGCCGCAGGCATGGCCATGTCCATGTGTTCGTGATGACTTGGTTCGGGCGGGTCGGCAGACAGCGCCAGGCGACTGGCGCCAGCCGTCAAGATGATTGCCGCGACGACGACGAGCTTGTTCACGCGATGCGCTCCCGTTCAGATGGACGGCGGATGCTGAATCGGAATCGATGCGGTTGCACATGATCTTGATCATACGCGCCGATGGCGCTCGCTCGACGCGCGACGATGAAACCTGGAGCGTAAGCATTGGCCCATCCTGCGCGGGCCACCGCCGCCCGGCGGCTTTGCCTTATGCGCTGTGCCGCGACGAGGGGCATTCGCGCCTTCGTCAACCAGCTCGCGCTGCCCAACGACCTGCCCTTCCTGGCCATCACCTACGACAACACGCCGGGGAACCCCCAAGCCCGGAGTTGGAACCTGCCCGAGTTGCCGATGGTCTCGGGCGCGCTCGGCACCTCGGGCGTCGTCGCGACCTTCGTGCTGTTCTTCATGCTGAAGCAAGTCGGCCTGTCGCAGGACGTGATCCGTTCGCTGCTGTTCCTCAGGCTCGTGGTGGCGGGGCGCAGCATGCTCCAGNTGACGCGCACGCCCGGGTGGTTCCGGAGNCGGCCCCATCCTGCGCCGGTGCTGCTGGCGGCGACGTTCGGGACCGAGATCATCGCGACCCTGATCGCCGTCTACGGCCCGCTGATCAGGCCGATCGGCTGGGCCTGGGCGCTGGCGATTTGGGCCTACGCGCTGATCAAGCTCCTGATCAACCACGGCGTCAAGCAGTGNGCCTNCCGGCTGCTGCGGCCCGACCTCGGACTAGGCCTCGGCGGCGGCGCGCTGAGGGGGTGCTGCGTCGTCCTCGGNGCGGGCTGCCCGCGCATCAGCCCAGCGAGTCGTTCACCTGCTCGTGGAACTCGGCCAGGCCGACCGCGGTGTTGATCTCGCGCGGCAGCGCGTCGCGGGCC
>JGI20214J51088_10001864_pt1 | contig 14265 bp, 9 predicted proteins | sample WetSurMetagenome_FD_51088 | JGI IMG/M metagenome (IMG submission 51088) | reverse complement strand
AGTCAAAATATGAGCCACCNACAACAATACGTCAGGCAGAGATTGCACTCGACAAGTCTAACAGGGCTCTCGACCAGGCAATAAGAAGTTATTCACTAAGAGTTGAACAAGCCAAATCAGATATGAGAACCAATAAAAACAACCTGTCTGAACAACAAAAGAGGGTGAACGATCTTCAGACCTTGTTATCAAAATTTGTAATTACAGCTCCATCGTCGGGAATGGTTATTTATAAAAGAGACAGGACCGGCACAAAGAGAAAAGTTGGTTCCTCAATCAATCCCTGGGATAATGTTGTTGCTACTCTTCCTGACATGTCCTCAATGATCTCTAAAACTTATGTTAATGAGATTGATGTAAGTAAAGTGAAATCGGGACAGAAAGTTGAGATAATGGTAGACGCGTTTCCTGAAAGATCATATACCGGGGTTGTGACTAGTGTTGCAAATATCGGTGAACAGTTGCCAAATGCCGACGCCAAAGTGTTTGAAGTGCTTATCAAGGTTGATGGGTCTGATCCAATATTAAGACCATCAATGACAACAGGTAATAAGATAGTTACCAAAACCATTAGTGATGTAACTTATATTCCGCTTGAAAGTGTGCAGGCAGGAACTGACAGTATACCGTTTGTATATCTTAAAAACGGAACCAAACAGGTTGTTGTTCTTGGTGAATCAAACGAAAACAGTGTGGTCATTGAACAGGGTCTGAAACCCGAAACAACGATTTATCTCAGCACCCCGGAAAAACCGGAAAACTTCAAAATGAGCGGGGAAGAACTGGTAACCGTAATCAGAGAGCGTGCGAAGGCAAAAAAAGAAGAAGAACAGCGTATCAGGCAGGAAGCTGAAACAACCAAAGAACAAAGAGGAGGAATGGTCAACTTTTCTCCTGAAAGGATGCGCCAATTTCAGCAAATGAGCGGTAATCAGCCTGGACCTGGAAGACCCAGAGATACAGCTGCAATGCGAAGGATGATGAGAATGAGGAACAACCAGACTGGAGTTGCCAGGGATACTTCTGCAAGACGAAGAACAAATGTAAAGTAAATCGGAAAAGAACTGATCAAAAAACAGCAGCTCTTGTCTATGTACAGTTAAATTTTCTTAATTAAACAGGAAATAAAATGTTCAAATTTATCTTACGGTATTTCCACGATATTGAAATTGCTGTTGAATCTATTGTATCGAACAAGCTTAAATCGATGCTTACAGCCCTGGGGATAATATTCGGTGTAGCTGCTGTTATTGCCATGCTTGCAATTGGAAAAGGGGCTAAGATGGAGATAATGGAACAGATGAAGATGGTCGGGGTAAATAATATCCTGATCAATCCCATTATTGAAGACAAATCCTCTGCGAATGAAGAAGGAGAGAAGCAGCAGAAGAAATTTTCAAGAGGATTAAACCTCCTTGATGTAGAAGCCATTAAGGAAACACTCCCTTCTGTAAAAAGGATTAGCCCTGAGATATCATTCAATTCAACAGCAATGCTGAACGGAGTAAAGTATAGTGCAAAGCTTGTAGGTGTCTCAAATGATTATTTTTATCTCTATAATCTGCCATTGGTCAACGGAGCAGTTTTCAATTCTTATCAGGAAGAAAATGGTATCCAGGTTTGCATCATCGGAGCTAATATCCGGGCAAAATTCTTCAGTAAAGTTGATCCTCTCGGACAGTATATCAAATTCAACGGGATATGGCTGAAAGTAATCGGTGTTCTGCAGAAAACAAATGTCAGCCTGACCGGTTTTGAAGAAAAGGGAGTTAATGTATATAATGACAACATTTATATACCTATTCAGACTATGCTTTTGAGATATAAAAACAGGGCACTTTTAAACACAAAAATGGTATCGGAAGCTAGTTCGGTTCAGTTTTTTGGAGGAGGAGGAATGGGTCATGCTGTTGTAAGCAGTTCTGATGCTTCAAGTGATGTTGAGACTAATTATAATCAACTCGACAGAATAGTTGTGCAGGTTTCTGAAACAGAACAGCTTCAGCCTTCAACCGAAATTCTTAGCCGTATGATGACCAGACGCCATACAGGGGTGAAAGATTTTGAGATTACAGTTCCGGAGTTGCTGCTTAAGCAACAACAAAGGACAAAAGATATCTTCAATATCGTTCTCGGAGCTATTGCCAGTATTTCATTAATTGTTGGTGGTATAGGTATAATGAACATTATGTTTGCTTCGGTTATGGAGAGGATAAAGGAGATCGGTACCAGGATGGCTATTGGTGCAAAGAAAATGGATATTGTTGTCCAGTTCCTCTCCGAAGCAGTTCTTATAAGTGTATCAGGAGGTTTTATAGGTGTCTTCTTTGGAGTGATAATGGCCAAATTGATTGAGCAAATAGCCGGAATAATGACAATTGTATCCTTCTTCTCGGTTTTTATTGCATTCGGAGTTTCGGCAGCAGTTGGAGTTATTTTTGGCTACTCGCCTGCAAAACGGGCTTCAGAAAAAGATCCTATAGAATCATTGAGATATGAATAACCACTTCTGCCTCATAAGTTTAGCATCCTTCTCCCAGGGGCAGAATAAATTGGAAAATTATTAAAATTTTAAAATGAAAACTTTACTTCTAATTTCGATAATAGCTGTGTTTCTTATTTCCACTAAGGAAATTTCTGCACAGGAGGTTAAAAAGCTTACATTTCAGGAAGTAATCAAACTGGCGGAAGAGCAATCAACAAATGCTCTTATTGCCAAACACAGGTTTCGTGCCAGTTACTGGCAGTACAGATCATACAAGGCACAGTACTTACCATCTTTGACCCTTTCGGGAACCACCCCTGATTTCAGTAATGGACTTGATAAGGTTTATGATTCACAAAATGATCTTTATATATACAAACCTAAAAATACAGTTAGTTCTCTTGGGACAATGTCTCTTTCCCAGAACATAGGGCCAACAGGAACCATAATATCATTGAGATCGGATCTAACCCTTTTCAAGGATGTTGAAAGGAAACTTCCTACTAATTACATTACCAATCCTGTGAGTATTGATATAACTCAACCTATAAGAAAATTCAACACTTTAAAATGGCAGAAGAAGATTGAACCGGTAAAGTATGATGCTGCCAAGAAAACCTTTCTTTATAATATAGAGGGAGTTCATATCAGTGCGGTTATGAATTTCTTTTCCCTCGCTCTTGCACAGATTAATAAGCAGATTGCTGAAATGAACTTTTCAAATGCCGATACATTATTCAGAATTGCCAAGGGGAGATATCAGCTGGGAACAATAGCAGAAGATGAACTATTACAGATGCAGTTGTCATGGCTAAACGCAGAAACAGCAAGAAAACAGGCGGATATGAATCTGCGCGACAAGGAAATCAGATTAAGATCGTTTCTTGGATATAATGAAAATGTAAGACTTGAACTCATCCTGCCAAATGAAATACCCGACCTGCAGGTTGATATGAAAGAGGTGCTTGATCTGGCTCTTAATAATAATCCAGATATCCTCAATCAACGCATAAGTGTTCTCAATGCACAGAGTAATGCTGCACAGGCGAAGGCGTCAAATGGACTTAATGCAAGTCTGACTGCCTCCCTGGGATTATCACAACAGTCAACTGACTTTGCAACAGCCTATGAAAAGCTGAGCAACTCACAAAGAGTCAGGGTGGGTTTTGTTCTACCTATTCTTGACTGGGGTCTGGGCAGAGGCAGATACCAAATGGCAAAATCAAGTCTGGAACTGGCTCAGGTTCAGGCAAATCAATCTCTTGTCGACTTCCAGCAGAATCTTTTTCTTGATGTGGAACAGTTTAATCTGCAGAAAAATCAGGTAGAAATTGCAGCAAAATCAGATACCGTTGCAATGAAAAGGTTCGAAGTTACCAAACAGCGTTTCCTTATTGGCAAGATAGCAGTTCTTGACCTTAATGATGCTGACAGCAGAAAAGATCAGAATAAGAGAGCCTATGTTCAGGCTTTACAGGATTACTGGAGTTTTTTCTATAATATCCGGAGTCTGACTTTGTTTGACTTCATCAACAGAAGCCCTCTTGAGACAGATTATGAAAAGCTGCTTCAATAGTTACCTACAACCCTATTAAGGGGGTTAAAAGCCTTCCAAAGTCCCCCATTTGGAGGATTTAGGGGGTTGAAAAGGTGGAATTCAGCTTTTTTTGTATTATGTTCTGCGTTAATCTGTGTAATCTGCGGGAGATTTGATTTTTTTCCCACTGATCGCGCAGATCATCACAGATTTTCTATTTTATTGGCTGCTAATTCATCTGATTAATAATTGATTGTTTTTGCAAAATTTTAATATCTTTGCGCCTCAATAAAGGAGAATAAGAAATAAATATCATAATAATCCCAAAAGAACAGACAAATGCAGAATAAAGCAGCTATCATCGTTCTGGCAATTGCATTAGGCTTGGTATCTATTTACCAGCTTTCATTTACAGGTGCAACCTATAAGGTCAAAAAAGAAGCCAGAGAATATGCAAAAGGAAGCCTGGTAAAAGAGACTCAATACCTCGATTCAATTTCCACATTGCCAAAAGAAAAATGGAGTTTCCTGGGTAACACATTCAAGGAGTGTCAGAAAAAAGAGCTGAACCTTGGACTTGACCTGAAAGGCGGAATGAACGTAATACTTGAAGTATCTGTTGAAGATATCTTAAGAGCTCTTTCTAATTATAATCCTGATAAAACATTTAATACAGCTCTTGCACGTGCAAAGGAACTTCAGAAACAGAGCCAGTCCGACTATCTTACACTTTTCGGGAAGGCCTTCCAGGAACTGGATCCTAATGCCAAACTTGCTTCGATCTTTGGAACTGTTGAACTGAGAGAAAAGATCAATTTCAATTCAACAAATGAGCAGGTATTAAAAGTACTGGATACTGAAGTCTCAGGTGCTATAACAAACGCGTTCAACATCCTGAGGACCAGGATCGACAGGTTCGGTGTTGTTCAGCCTGACATTACACTGTTGTCTACACAGGGTCGTATATTAATTAATCTGCCCGGTCAGAATAACCCGAAACGAGTCAGGGAGCTTCTTCAGGGAACAGCCAACCTTGAGTTCTGGGAGACTTATGAGAACAGTGAGATTGTCCCCTTCTTAATTCAGGCCAATAACCTTCTGAAAGAAATTCAGGCTAACACTGAGAAAAATACTACGGCAACAGAACCTTCTGCTAAAAACGCAGCTGCAGACACAACAAAAAAAGATCAGTCACTTCTCGACCTGATCGAAAAAGATACAACCACGGTTGCTGAAGCATCAACCCGTGAAGAATTTGCTCTCAAAAATCCTCTGTTCGGTTTACTCAGTCCTCGTGTTAATGCCGAAGGACAACCTCTGCCTTCATGTATGATAGGACTTGCCAGTTCAAAAGATACTGCAAAAGTGAACGAGTTGCTGAAAATGAACCAGATAAAGGCAATGTTCCCTCGCGATCTCCGGCTGATGTGGAGCCAGAACCCTTATAAATACGACCCTACAAAAACGTTATATGAGCTGCATGCTATAAAAGTTACAACCCGCGACGGTCGTCCTCCTCTCGACGGCGATGTTATTACTTCAACCAGAACTTCTACTGGTGTAAGTGGTGCTGAAGTGAAAGTTGATATGTCAATGAATTCCGATGGTGCAAAGACATGGGCGAGAATGACAAGAGAAAATATCGGCCGTTGCCTTACAGTTGTACTTGACGGGTATGTACGCTCATATCCAAGAGTTCAGAATGAGATAACAGGTGGCAATACCGAGATTACCGGTGATTTTACCATAGAGGAAGCTGATGACCTAGCTAACATCCTGAAATCAGGAAAACTGCCTGCTCCTGCACATATTATTTCAGATACTATCGTAGGACCAACTCTTGGAAAAGAAGCAATTAATTCCGGCTTTATTTCTTTTATAATAGCATTTGCCTTTGTTCTGGTATTTATGATATTCTATTACAGCAAGAGTGCAGGAACGATTGCAAATATTGCACTTGTTGCCAACGTCTTTCTCCTTTTTGGTGTGCTTGCTTCTTTAAATGCAGTGCTGACACTTCCGGGTATAGCTGGTATTGTTCTCACCATGGGTATGGCGGTTGATGCCAACGTTCTTATATATGAACGTATCAGGGAGGAACTCCGGGCAGGTAAAGGAATAAAGCTTGCTATTGCTGATGGCTACAGACATGCTTATTCTGCAATTATTGACTCGAACGTTACAACAATCCTTACCGGTATTGTACTTTATATATTTGGAACAGGTCCTATAAAAGGTTTTGCTACAACTCTTGTTATAGGAATTCTGACATCATTGTTTACCGCAATATTCATAACCAGGATTATTTATGAATCTCTTCTGAAAAGGAATGCAAAACTCACATTCTCAATTAAGATAACTGCTGATGTCTTTAAACATACAAAGATTGACTTTATCGGTATGAGAAAGTATTTCTATTTCGTCTCTGGTGCAATCCTTCTGGCAGGTGTTGTTTCATTATTTGTCCGAGGGCTTAATCCGGGAATCGACTTTACCGGAGGACGCACATATGTGGTAAGATTTGAAAAACCTGTTACTACTGAAGACATTTCAGCCAGACTAACTGCATCATTCGGCGACATGCCTCAGGTAGTTACCTTTGGAAGCAATAACCAGGTTAAAATCACGACCAAATACAAAATTAATGAAACCGGAGTGGATGATGAGGTAGAAACTAAATTATACGATGGACTTAAAAGTATCGTAGGCGGAGATATAAGCAAGGAGGATTTTCTGAGTAAATACAGGGTAAGCTCTGAATCAGTAGGACCTGTTGTTGCAGCTGATATAAAAATCAATGCATTTTTTGCAGTCGGTGTTGCTCTTATCCTCATTTTCCTGTATATCTTCATGCGGTTCCGCTACTGGCAGTATGGGTTCGGAGCCGTTATGTCATTGTTTCATGATGTTCTTCTCGTTATAGGTGTATATTCTATATTCTGGGGCCTGATGCCTTTCTCAATGGAGATTGATCAGGCTTTTATTGCGGCAATTCTTACAGTAATCGGATTCTCGGTAAACGATACTGTAATCGTCTTCGACAGGCTGAGAGAATATATTCCATTATATCGTAAACGGCCGATGAAAGAGGTTCTTAATATGGCTATTAACTCAACCCTCAGCAGAACTATAAATACTACTTTAACAGTTATGCTGACTATCGTTGCCATGTTTATCTTTGGAGGTGCAGTTATCCGTGGCTTCATGTTTGCACTTATGGTAGGGATCGGAACAGGAGTATACTCTTCTGTATTCGTTGCTACAGCCCTTATGTATGACACAACTCCAAAGAGTCATGTTGAAGAAGATTCTAAAGCCAGGATAAAAAATTAAATTCAAAAATTTCTTTTATAGTATAGCCGCCCCCTCAGGGCGGTTTTTTTTGTGCATCGCTCTTTGAAACAGTCTTTTACGCAGACTATATTTGCTGACTTCAGTCTCAGAAGAATGATTTTCATTACTCTGTGGCCCCAAAATTACTGACCAGAATAAGCGTTGAAAAAAATGTATAATATCATCTTTAAATGTGGTATATGTTGTTAAATTTGTTTTGTTAAAAAAATAACACCATGGTTGATCTGTCATGTAAATATCTTGGATTAGAGTTAAAAAATCCTGTAATAGTAGGAAGTTCCGGATTAACCTCTTCAATAGAAAATCTTAGGACAATTGCTGATAAAGGAGCCGGGGCTGTTGTCCTTAAATCTATTTTTGAGGAACAGATTTTATATGAAGCTGAAAAATTTCTTAAATCCGATAATGCGGAAATGAGATCCTGGCAGGATGCTTTTGAAGGTATTGTAAGCAAAACGGAGTTTTATTATGAAGAGGCTTTCGGATATCTTACCAGCTACGCTAAAGAACATACTTTAAATAAGTATCTGGAGCTGATTACCGAGGCTAAAAAAACTATTGATATTCCCATAATTGCCAGTATAAATTGCAGCACACAATATGACTGGCAGTACTTCGCCAAACGTATCCAGGAAGCAGGTGCTGATGCACTTGAACTCAATGTTTACCTGCTGCCCTCCGATTTTGAAAAAAGCGGAAGCGATAATGAAAAGGTATATTTCGAGATTATCAGAGAAGTAAAAAAATATGTTACAATACCCGTTTCACTGAAAATCGGATATTATTTTTCAAGTCTTGCCCAGACCGCGCTTAGATTATCAGAGACCGGGATTGCCGGGTTGACACTTTTTAACAGGCCATATAATCCTGACATCGATATTGAAAATCTTCAGACAAGTGCATCTAATATTTTCAGCAAGGATTCAGAATATTCCAATACACTTCGCTGGGTAGCTCTTCTTTCAGGAAAGCTGAATTGCGACATTGCTGCTTCGACAGGTATTCATAATCACGAAACAGTTATTAAACAGCTTCTGGCAGGGGCCGATGCAGTCCAGATGGTTTCTGTATTTTATAAAGACCATTTGCATCATTTTGATGTTCTGCCACAAATATTAAGTGATATTGAAACATGGATGACAAATCATAACTTCAAAATAATCTCGGATTTTAAAGGATTATTAAGCAGGAAAAATGTACATAATCCTGCATCATATGAGCGTGTGCAGTTTTTACGTATTTTTTCAAGTGTCGAATAAATAAAATCAAAGGAACAAAATGTCCCATCCAGAACATCATGCTTTAAGAAATTCGCTGGCATACAGTGTGGAACAGAATGTTGAAGTTACTCCACAAAAGTGCTATCAGTGTGGAAAATGCTCAGCAGGCTGTCCGGTAGCTGACGAAATGGATCTGCCACCGAGTATGGTTTTACGCTTGCTCCAGACTGAAGTACCGGCCAACGATGATAAAGTCTTAAGATCTCATTCAATATGGCTTTGCGTGACATGCGAGATGTGCTTAAGCCGCTGCCCGATGGAGATCGATATACCATCTATGATGGATTTCTTGAGACAAAAGTCAAGGAGAGAGAAGAAAGTGAATCCGAAAGCAAAGAACATCATCGCTTTTCATAAATCATTCCTGAATTCAATAAGATGGACAGGAAGACTGTATGAGCTGGGATTGATTCTTGACTATAAACGTCAGTCGCTCAATATGACACAGGATATTTCGCTTGCTCCTAAAATGATATCCAGAGGTAAGCTTCATATGTTCCCGGGTATTATCAAAGGGAAAGCGCAGATAGCAAGAATATTTAAAAAAACTAGCAATTAAGGAGGCATTTATGAAATTTGGCATTTATCCCGGATGCTCATTGACCGGATCAGCTCGCGACTATAATGAATCTGTTTTTGCCCTGGCAAAAGCATTTGGTTTGGACTTTATGCAGATCCCCGACTGGAATTGCTGCGGAGCGACGGCTGCTCATAATCTGAATAAGGAGTTGTCTCTGGCTCTTCCAGCCCGTATTCTGGCTCTTGCCGAGAAGAGTGGCATGGATGAAATAATTGTGCCTTGTGCTGCCTGTTACAGCCGGCTGGTAGTAACACAGCACGAACTGAAAAAAAATCCCGAACTGAAAAACCGTATTTGTGAAGTCATTGAAATGGATTATCGCGGTACATCTGGAATATTAAATGTTATCGAATGGATAGATAAATATATCACTCCAAAGCTGGAGGAAAAGATTATAAAACCTTTCAATTATAAAGTAGCCTGTTATTATGGCTGTCTTCTGGTCAGACCTGACAAAATTCTTAATTATGACAGGGCTGAGGATCCTCAGACGCTAGACATTGTCATGAGCAAAATAGGAGCCACACCTGTTGACTATCCCTACAAAACTGAATGTTGCGGTGCCGGATTATCAATTTCAAGAACTGATATTGTATCAAAATTGTCAGGTAAAATAATTGAAGATGCAGAACATCGAGGTGCTGATGCTATTATAGTTGCCTGCCCGATGTGCCATTCAAATTTAGATATGCGCCGTCCGGATATTAACAAATACTGGGAAACAGAATATAAGATCCCTGTCATTTTTGTTACCCAGGCAATCGGATTGGCCATAGGGTTATCCCCAAAAGAAGTTGGATTGAAACGGCATTTTGTTGAGGTTAATATAAGTTAAAGCGGAAAATATTATTTAAGATGGCAAGAATAGGTGTTTTTGTTTGTCACTGTGGTGAAAATATCAGCGCAACTGTAGATTGCGGGAAAGTTGCTGAGACTATCGGTAAGTTAAAACATGTAGCATACAGCACCGAATACAAATACATGTGCTCCGATCCGGGGCAGACTCTGATAAAAGATGCCATTAAAGAGTATAATCTTACCGGCGTAGTAGTTTCTGCCTGCTCTCCCCGTATGCATGAGCCGACTTTCAGAAAAGCATGTGCCGAGGGGGGCCTGAATCCTTTCTTATGCGAAATGGCTAATCTTAGAGAACATTGCTCATGGGTACATGAAAAGAATGAACTTACAACTGAAAAGGCAATTGATATTGTAAGGACCCAGGTAGAAAAGGTTAAGCTTAATTCAGCTCTTCAGCCTATTAAAGTTCCGGTTACTAAAACAGCTATGGTAATTGGGGGCGGTATTGCAGGCATTCAGTCTGCTCTTGATATAGCAAATACTGGTCATAAAGTTATAATGATTGAGCGGTCACCATCTATTGGAGGACATATGTCTCAGTTATCCGAGACATTTCCCACCCTGGACTGCTCGCAGTGCATTCTTACACCGCGTATGGTTGAAGTGGCGCAGCATCCCAATATTACTTTGTATACCTATGCTGAAGTTGAAAGTGTTGAAGGATTTATTGGGAATTTCAAGGTTAAGGTTCGTAAAAAAGCTAAAAGTCTCGATGAGAAGACCTGTACAGGTTGTGGTTTATGTACCACCAAATGCCCCCAGAAGAAAATACCTAACGAGTTTGAACAGGGTATGGGTATGAGGCCCGCAATTTATATTCCATTTCCCCAGGCAGTACCGAACAGACCCGTTATAGACAGGGAACATTGTACATATTATATTAAGGGAAAATGTAAAATTTGCGAGATTGTATGCCCAACAAAAGCAATACGTTTCGATCAGCCCGATGAGATACTGGAACTGGAAATAGGAGCTATCGTTGTTGCCACAGGCTTCGATATTAAACATTCCGACTTCTTTCCGGAATATGGATATGGCAAATACAAAGATATAATTGACGGCCTGCAGTTTGAACGCCTGGCTTCTGCTTCAGGTCCAACATCAGGAGCTATACTCAGACCCTCCGACGGACAGGTACCGAAGAATATAGTTTTTATTGCCTGTGCAGGTTCACGCGATCCTGCTAAAGGTATCGCTTACTGTTCTAAAATATGCTGCATGTATACAGCTAAACATGCCATGCTCTATAAGCATAAAGTTCATGAAGGAAAGGCACATGTCTTTTATATGGATATAAGATCGGCCGGAAAAAATTACGAGGAGTTTGTACGCCGCGCAATCGAAGAGGACTATGTTAATTATATCCGCGGAAGAGTATCAACTATCTTTGAAAGAGACGGTAAACTAATTGTGAAAGGTGTAGATACTTTACTGGGAGCACAACCTGTTGAAATAGTAGCCGATATGGTAGTTCTTGCCACCGCAGGTGTTGCCAGTTCAGGAGCCGAGGACCTTGCCCAGAAACTACATGTTTCTTATGATGCTCATAAGTTTTTTGCCGAGGCACATCCCAAGTTGAAACCTGTTGAGACCAATACAGCCGGAATATTTTTAGCAGGAGCATGTCAGAATCCCAAAGATATTCCTGATTCAGTATCGCAGGCCTCTGGTGCCGCTGTCAAAGTAGCAGCCCTGTTTTCACAAAGCGAACTTACACGCGAACCATTAGTTGCAGTTGTAAACAGAACTGCACCACCAATGTATTCTACCTGCATCGGATGTTTCATGTGCCAGTCAGTTTGTCCCTACCAGGCAATTGAACGAGAGGACTTTAAGAACCGTGATGGCAAAATAGTGAAGAGTGTCGCTAAGATAAATGAAGGTCTCTGTCAGGGGTGTGGTACCTGTGTTGCCCTGTGCCGGTCAAAATCAATTGATCTATACGGCTATTCAAATAACCAGGTATACGCCGAAGTGATGGCGTTGCTGAATGAATATTAATCTATAAAAAGTGAGTTTTTCTTAAAAGAAAATTATATGTCAGATTTTGAACCAAAAGTTGTCGCCTTCGTATGTAACTGGTGTACTTATGCCGGTGCCGACCTGACAGGGACCAGTCGTATAAAGTACGCTTCAAATGTTAAGATTATCCGGTTTCCCTGTACCGGAAGGATTGATTTTATGCTGTTATTGAAGGCGTTTGCCAATGGAGCTGACGGAATAATTGTTTCCGGATGCCATCCGAATGATTGTCATTACACATCCGGTAATTTTCATGCAAAACGTCGCTGGATAATGTTTAAGGAACTCATGGATTTTATGGGGATAGACATGAATCGTATTACTTTTTCATGGGTATCAGCAGCAGAAGGAGCCAAATGGGCAGATGTGGTAAATACAACTGTAGCGAGGATTCGCGATCTGGGACCGTATGTATCATATAAGGAGTTGGTAAACAAATCGGTTGAAGAGGAGGTGAAAAATGAATAATCTTATCAACAGGGCAAAAGAACTTCTTGAAAATAAAACAGTACAGGTTGTTATCGGGTATGAGGCTGGTCCTACAGGCGTTGCCCGTCCGGCATTTATTACAGATCCTGCCAGGGCGGAGAATCTGATATTTGATGAACGCTGTGTCCAGAATCTGGCAGTATACCTTACCAAAACAGAGGTTAAAAAAATGGGTAAGATGGCCATTATGGCTACACTTCCGGTTATGCGAAGTATTATGATGCTTATATCTGAACAACAGGTCTTCGCAGAAAATATTGTAGTGCTGGGCATTTCCCCTGAGAGATCCCTTCTTGACATTGCAGACATCCAGGTGATGCAGCGTTATATTGAAAAATCTGACCTGGGTAATCCGGTAAAGGATAAAGAGCTTTTAGCCGGACTAAATAAACTAAATCCAAAGGAAAGATTTGAATACTGGCAGAAAGAACTCTCAAAATGTATTAAATGTTATGCGTGTCGACAGGCTTGCCCCATGTGTTACTGTACCCGTTGCACTGTTGAGGTGAATCAGCCTCAGTGGATACCTGTTCAATCCAATACTCACGGGAATATGGAATGGCATATACTTCGTGCAATGCATCTTGCCGGCCGCTGCATAAGCTGTGGAGAATGCGGCAGGGTATGCCCCGTAGGTATTCCATGTCACCTTCTTACAATGCAGCTTGCAGATCAGGTTCATAACTATTTTAATGTTTATGCCGGTACATCTGACAAAATGAGCTCGGTGTTGTCAACTTTTGAACCCAATGATAAAGAAAGCTTTATAATTTAACATGGAAACTACCAGGAAATTAATACGGAAGCAATCGATAGAAAAGCTGTATAATCATTTGTCGGCTACCAGGATGATATATGCACCTGTTATTGCGAATGACAAACAAGTGGAATACAAATATAATCCGGGTTTTAATGATGTGACTTTCGAACATATCAGGTCGACCCTTTCGGTCAAAAATGTCGTCTTTCCGAAGGTGGAAAATCTGTTCTTCTATTCAAATATGAAAACGGAAAGTACCATTACCGAAGTTGATTTAAATAAAATCCCGGAAATTGTTCTATGGGGAGCACATCCATGCGATAATGCGGCATTTGATACCCTTCGTTCAATCTTCTGCTGGGATATTAATGATGAATTCTTTTCAAGGCGGCTTGAAAAGCTTCTGGTTATCGGGCTTAGCTGCCATCTTAGTGATGAATATTGTTTTTGTACTTCAGTAGGACTTGCTCCTGACTCATCAAAAGGAAGCGATATTTTACTTGCAAGACTGCAAAACGGTGATTATAAGGCTGATATCCTGACAAAAAAAGGCAATGATGTAGTTCAGTCTGCACCTGAATTATTTGAATTGATGTCAGACGAGAAAGAAATCATTACTAGTGTAAAACAGAAGTTCAGGCATGAGCAGGTAACCGAAAAGTTAGCAGGTGCTTTTGAACACCCTTTTTGGATAGAGAACTCGCTCAGGTGTATTGGCTGCGGAGCATGCGCTTATGTTTGCCCGACTTGTGCCTGTTTTGATATTCAGGACGAAACGAAGGGCAAAAATGGCAGACGGTATCGTAGTTGGGATTCATGCGGTTTTGGATTGTTCACACTACATACTTCAGGACATAATCCACGTGAAGTACAAAGCCAGAGATGGAGGCAGAGGATTAT
>JGI20214J51088_10001863_pt1 | contig 14274 bp, 9 predicted proteins | sample WetSurMetagenome_FD_51088 | JGI IMG/M metagenome (IMG submission 51088) | reverse complement strand
GTGAAAAAATCAACTGCCTTAATTCCCGTATCCAATATTTGCTTGGGAATTTCAATGTCGGCAAATTTAAGATCTTTGGCAATAATCGGCCGGAATTCTTTGGCGTTAATTTTGCCCAATTCGTCCTGCGGCGCACCTAACGTATCAATAACCCGCCCCAGAAGCTCTTTGCCGACCGGAATTTTAAGCGGCTGCCCCGTACTGACAACTGTAGAATTATAGTGAAGATTTGAGATATCTGTTAAAGCCAGACAATAAAAGCTGCTTGGAGAAGCAGATGTATATACTTCCATTTCGACAGACGGATCATCCTTGTAAACCAACACATCATAAATCCGCGGCTTAGCCTCCAGAAATTCTACCTCTACAATTTGTCCCTTAATACTGATAATTTTGCCAGTCAGCATAATTGCAATTCCCCTATCTACACCAAATCCCACAAAAGATAACCCGACATTGACTCCAGTTGTTTTTTGTTTTGCAGCGCATGTTTGATGCGGGTTCTCTCAAGGTACATTTTTTTTGATTCTTCTTCGATATGGACCAGGGCCTCTTCCATTGCATTAACCCTTGAGGCGTGACGGGCAAGCTGATTCTCCAGAAGCGTTTGGCTGAAAAGCGTTGCCATAATTTGTGTTTGGAAAAAATGGAAAATTTTTTCCAGAATGGGCTCAAAGATAAATTTGTCTTCCCTGGGAATAGTGGACGGAACTTCGGTTTCAAAAATGTCCTCGCCTGAAATACTGGTGGAAATAGCATCCTGTTTGACAACATTGCCGAATTTACCGTAATAAACGTGCACTCTGTCATATTGCAAATATTTCTTCATAACTAACTTTATATGATCTATCCCGATATTGGTATCAGGAAATTCAAAATAGTCAAAGGGCCTTTTGATGCTTGAATTTTCAAGCATTTCTTTGCCGGCGCTGCCGATTACTACCAGATCAACTTTATCCATTCCGTTTTTTTTAAGATCCCCCACGAACAAATCAAAAGTTTTTTTAGTGACTTTGCCGTACAATCTTCCGTTGGAGGACAGGTAAACCATTAATATTTTGTCTTTTTTCCGCAGTATAGGCAAAAGAGTTGATCCTCCCCGTTTTATTTTTACCAACAGATCATTTACCTCTCTTTGGTAAGATGATTTCAAATCAACAAAAATGTCGGAAATTGCTGACAGGAAATCGCGGGTTTTGAGAACGGAATCCTTAATTTTTTGCATTTGGACTGCTGCAATTTCTTCATAGCTTTCTGCCAGCTCTTTCAAGCTGTTCAGGCTTTCCAACTCCTCCATGATTATTTTTTTCTGCGCCATAGGTATTTATTTGCTCACATTAAGCAATGAATCCTTGTTTTTCATGATATTTTGATTAAACGAATTAAAATCATCGGTATGCGTAATCTCATGCAGCACTTTTTGTTTACCGCGGTTATAATACGCGTCCAAGAGATGCCACTTTACCTCTTCCAAGACATCCTTTCCTTCAATGATGCCCTGAAGTATCATTGATAATATAATTAATTGTACAACGGTCGGCACAGTTTGATGATACGATTGAGTAAAGAATTTATAAATTATGTCTCCCGTCCTAAGGTCTTTCTTAACCTCATCCGTTAATTCCTGTCCGAAATGGGATAGGTTCTGTAATTTATCATAATGCGCCANNAAGGCTGTCAGAGTTTTGTTGGCTTCACGGGCAAGTTTATTCAAAGTCTGTCTGCCTACACGGGTAACTGATAAGGGGATATTAATCGCAGGTCTCATCCCCTGGTAATAAATGTTGCTGTCAAGATAGATGTGCCCGTCGGTGATACCCATAAGATTGGTCGAAACATAGCCGGTTAAATCCCCTTCCACAATTTCAACTACTGGCAAACAGGTAATCGAAACTTCTCCGACGGTCGGATGCTTGAAATTTCCGGCCCTTTCCAGAAGTTTTGAATGCGCGTAAAAAATATCTCCCGGATACGAGTCCCTGCCCGGAAAACGCCTTGCCAGAAGCGATAATTCCCGGTAAAACTTGGCATGAGTGGATAAGTCGTCAAGAATTAGTAAAGTATGAATCCCCTGGTCCCTGAAATATTCAGCTATGGTCATTGCCGTATACGGGGTAAGATAGATTAAGCTCGGAGAGTCGTATGAGCTGGTCGCAACGATGACCATTTGATTGATCAGTTTTTCATCGACAAAAAATTGTTTCATTTTTTTAATATCGCTCTTTTTCTTGCCGATTGCCACATATATCGCCACTATTCCCTCATAAACTTGTTTTTTAATCGTGGTCATGAGGAGTGAAGTTTTTCCGGTTTTGCGGTCTCCGATAATTAATTCCCGCTGTCCCCGCCCCAAAGGAATCAGCAAGTCGACTAAAGAAATCCCTGTTGCCATGCGGGTGGTAATTTTTTTTCTTCCCGATATGCCGATCGGTTTTATCTCTAACAAGCGTGACTCTTTCGGAACTGTAAACGGCATTGTTTCGTCGAAAGGTTCTCCGAGGGGGTTGATTATTTGTCCCAGAAGCTCTTTTCCGACAGGGACTGATAGCAGTTGTCCGGTTCTGGCCACTCTTGTTCCGACCAGTACCGGTTCGTGGGAAAAGATTCTTGCTTCAATTTTTCCGCGGTTAATGGTAAAAACTTCTCCTTTCTGTCCGCTCTCAAATAAAATTACCTCCCTGATTCTTACCGTCGGCAATCCCTGAATGAATACAATCGGGTGATTTACCTGATAAACAACTCCGTATTCTTTGGTTTTTGCCAATAATTTATTGAATAAGGGATTCATACATTTGGTCAAAAATAGGTTTGACGGAATAATCCGAGCACTTTCCGTTATAATTGACAGAGGCTCCCGCAATAATATCCGGATCAACCGTTATATCCAGAAGAACCTGCTTATTTATATTCAGGGGAAACCAGCTGCAGATGCTTTTGAGGGTTTCCTCTTTCGGCTCAAAAGCTATAGTCAAAGAGACTACCGGCAGGGAAGAAACTTTTTCCCTTATTTTATTCAAGAACTCCTCCAATGCAGAATTTGAGGCCGTCAAGATATTGTTGTCTCTTAAGAGTATGCTGAATTTGTCTTTTTTTTGGATTCCGAATTCATCCGTTAAAGCTTTGCCCAAATCAAAATCAGCCTCATAAATCTTTTCTGAAATTACGGAAAGGCGGGTGGCAAAGTCTATCGCTTCAACTTTTGTTCTGAAAAACTCCGATAAATCCAAATCTTCCATGTCAATCAAAAATTCCTTCTTTTTTAGCTTTCTCCAAAGACGCAATTATCAAATTGTTATGATCTTCGGAAGGAATTGATTTATTCAGCGCTTTTTGGGCAACTTTTTGGACGATATCCTCAACTGCTTTATCTATTTTTTTCAAATGTTCCCTCTTATAATCTTCAATTTCTTTTTCCAGATTTGGAAGCAGGGTCTCCCGGAATTCTTTAACTTGCTTTTCCAGATTCGTTCCGAATTCTTTGGCAATATTCTGGAAATTGCCAAGAGAAGTCGAGGAAAGATTTCCCAGATAATTTTTATAATCAACGATGGACTGCATCCCGATATTGCCGGCTTCCTTCTGGACATTGGCTGCCATTTCCAGCAAAGCTTTATCAATCGTTTCCTTGGAGTTCTGGCTCACATACTGCGCATCGGCAATTATTTGCTTGGCTTCATTAACGGCATCTTCAAGAATTTTTCTTTCTTTCGTTAAAGCATTGTCAACAATTTGATGGTAATCAATATCAATTTTTCCTTCTTTTTTCGCCAGTTCCCTTTCCCTTTGCTCAACTTGTTTTTCTCTGCTTGAAAGTTTGGCAACAAAATATACGGCAATAAGAATTACTACCAAATCAACGACAAAAGTGGCAAATTGTAAAGGCAGATTAGGCATTGAATATATTCTAGTGCAGTCTCACTTTTTTAACAATATGTCAGATGGACGTTAACAATTATCTTTGAAATGTAATTGGCTCATTATTCTCAATCGTCTTCAGAATAGTTAAAAAGTCTTTATTCGGGGACATTGAATAAGCCTTTTTAATATCTGCTATCGCGCCGTTTTTGTCACCCGCCTTATACCTTGCCATTCCCAAATACACCCACGATATTGGATTTGTATCATTATAGGTATGTTTTTTTACATAAGCTTCAACTGCTTCTTTGGCTCTATCAGTTAACAAATAATAACTGGCCAGATTGTTAAATGTAATATAACCTGGAAATAATTCTGTCCCGCGGATATAGTGCTTCTCTGCCCCTTTAACATCTCCTTTAGCATCATCTATTTTACCCAGGCCCGTTTCCAGCTGGTAACTTTCACTATTATATTTAATATCATGTATATATAGAGATTCTTCATTGTGCCAATCGGTATTTCTGACCNTTACCCTTATCGAAAATAAAATAATAATTATCAAGATCATCGCAGGCACTAATCTTAATTTATTATTGCGCTTATTATCAGTCATTTCCCTAAAACCCAGAAATAAAGCTCCTCCCATGCCCAGTAAACCGATAAGCGGAGAATAAAACCAACGCTCTGAAACTGTCTGATCAAGAGGAATTAAATGAAGGAGCATAACCAGGCCTGCCAAAAACCAGCCTGAGAAAAATAGGAATGCCCTAAGGTATTTTGGATTTTTCTTAAATACAATTTTTGAAAAATATATGAGCAAACCGAAAAAGGCAGCATCAAATATTAAAGGGACATAAAAATCTGCAAAATTGATTCTCTTTACCAGCCACGATTGAAACATAATTAAATCTTTCGGATAAAAGAATGCCGATAGGTAGAAATATATAATTTTGGGAATATTGATAAGTCTTGCGCTTAACGGCAATCCCTGGATCGGGACAATTATTGTCTGATTTCCAAAACCGATGTGGGCAATTGCAAAACGCAAAAACATATAGACGGATAGGACAATTAATATTTGAATCAGGCTTTTTACCAATTCTTTTTTTTGATAGAAAAAGTTATAAAGCAGATACATGAAGAGAAAAAAGATTCCCGTCTCTTTTGAAAGCAAAGATAATAGGAGAAAAAACGGCGCAAGATAAGTTGCGCTTACGCTATTTATTTTTTTAATCGCAATATACAAAGCTGTTAATCCGAACATCACAACCAGATTTTCCCCCAAGGCGCAGGCATATACGACAGCTTCTGTATTGAGGGGATGCGCCAAAAATAATATTGANATCAANANGGACNCTTCTTTTTTGAAAAAGTATTTTAATATCAAAAAGNTCAGAACGGAGTTAAAAATGTGTATTAAAACCTGAACTAAATGATAACCGAAAGCATTATCCTTGAAGACTGAGTAGATCAAGGAAAAAACCGTATTAGTCATTGCCCTGTAATAGTTATTGCCCTGGCCGCTTTCATCATAAAGGGCTCCCTGGGTAAAAAGACCGGGAATGTTAGAAAGCGAATGAATTTCCGGATTGTTCACGAGCTGATCAAAATCATCGCCGACGAATCCATTGAAAAGCGAATTAAGGTAGATTGTCAGACCGATAATAACGATAAAAATCACGGCTTTCGGTGAATTAAATGGAAAAAACAAACCTTTAAGGGAAAATTCTTGCTCCTGCATAATTTTATGTTAACGTCATAGGCCATTTAATTCAAGAATGGGAATTTCGAGCACCTGATCTAGTTGGATTTTGTTATTACGAGCGGGAGGCTGTTTTTTATTTGCCGGTAAGCGTATTCTGTTTCAGGCGTAGGGCTTAAACTGTTTGCTTTTTTAATATCCTGTAACGCCTCTTCCCTTTTGCCTGATAAATACTCCGCAACAGACAATAGATAATAAAGTTCTCCTGATGACGGATAGTCTTTCACGGCTGATCGCAATAAATTAATACCGTTTTCCGGTTTATCATAAAAAGTAAAATATGTTCCCAAATTGACATATACGCTTAGCCCGTGTTTGTGGTTTAAATTCGAATACCTTTTCGCAGTCAATGCTGCTGTCAGGTATTGCCTGGCTTTTTGGGGCTGATTAAGTCTTAAAAGCGCGCCTCCCGTATTGGTAAGATTTAATTCAAACGGATTAAGTAAAACTGATTTCTGAAAATGAATTAAAGCTTTTTGGAGACTGCTTGCCTGACTGTATTCCATTCCCAGATTATTCTCATTATCAAAGTTGGTCTGAATCTTGGTGTCATGCTCTAATAAAGTCAACGTATCATGCCAGTTATTATTTCTGACAACAGTTCTTATTGAAAAAAGGACAGTAATTATTACCGCCAAAAAAGCAATTGTAATTTTGTATTTTTTAAGGTTTAAAAATTCAGAAATAACAATTCCGGCAATTCCTAAAAAACCTATGAATGGAAAATAAAACCAGCGGTCTGCAACCGTCATATCCAACGGAAATAATTGTAAAAGAAAACCGATTCCTGCTGCAAACCAAATTGAGAAAAATAATAGTTGATTAAACTTAAATTTATTGTTTTTATACAATTTTTCTCCCAACAGGAATAAAAGACATAATAAGCCAAAAATAAGTATTATAGGTAAGTAAAAATTAGCTAGCGAGATCTTGCCAATCGTCCATTGTTGTTCAATTATTAGATTCATAGGAAAAATCAGGGTTTTCAGGTAATAAATGACTATTGAAGGTATATTTTCCAGCCTTTGGATAAAAGAGAGCTGCGCCATGGGAATAAAAGGAATTTTGAACAGATAAATATGCCCGATAAATATTCTTATTCCCAAATATATAAGTATCGTTACGATACTTAAAAATAAATATAAGATTGCCTGCCTATGCTCAAACAGCCACTGGTAACAAAAAANCACAATAACAAACAGGATTCCTGTTTCTTTTGTAAGTAGCGATAAAAGTAGTAATAAAAATATTAGGATAGTTTTTTTAATTCCTGAAATAGGCTGGAAATTTATTAAAAAAGCCAGAATTCCGAAGAAGCCTAAAAGCACGCTTTGGGATGCTCCGATATAGGCAACTGACTCGACGTTGATCGGATGGACAAGAAAAATTACGGACAAAAACAAAGCTAATTTTTCTTTGAAGAATCTCTTAAACAGCAGGAAAATCAGTATCGCATTGACAATGTGAATGGCAATCTGGATCAGGTGGAAAAAGAAAGGCTGATTCCCGAAAATTGAATATATGATTGCAAAATACGTTGCGGATAGCGGACGGTAATATCCGGCGGCATTAAAGGCGTTATTGGCCCTAAACAGTGTGGAAAAATTTACCGCATGAACCTCAGGATTATTCTGGATAAATCCTATATCATCCCAGGTAAACTTCCCGAAAAGCGCGTTAAAGAATACTAAAAATCCGATGAGAATAATAAATGCAATAGCCTTTCTCGCGGTCAAGGGAAGGAATAAGCCTTTAAACGTCACTTCGCTCTTTTCCTGATTCATAATTTAATTAATATACTATCGTTGCGCCGAAAATTGTATCCAGGACAAAAGGTTTGTCTTGTGAAATATAATAATACAATTTGCCCGCCGGATCCGGAGACTGTTTGGATAATAGCCGGATCAGGCGTAATGACTCCTCTTTATTCCCAAGTTTATATTCAGATAGAGCCAAAAATTCAAGCGCCTGAATATCCATCGGAGTACTCTTGAGCCCTAGTTCTGATAATCTTTTCGCCTCTTTCGGATTATTGTCCTGGAATAACGCAATCCGGGCTAATCCGCCATATGAGACAGCAATATAGCGTGGCATATTAGGATTAAGCTGAATATTCATAAGATACAAACTCTTTGCTTTTACGTAGTTTTTATTACGCTCGCACCAAACAGCCAGATTATTGAGATTGCTTCCGATTTTAGGATCCAAAGCAACGGATTTCTCAAGGTATGGTTTTGCTTCATTAAATTTTCCATCCATCATCAGAAGCCCACCATAATTAGTGTAGAGCATCGGGCTTTCGCCGGCGTATTTTATGTCATGGCTGTACAATTCCATTCTTGAATGCCACTGTGAATTCCTGGCAATAGTCAGGAGAGACAATGCTAAAAATATAATGCAGAAAAGTGAAAGCGCACATTTTTGAATTAAACTATTTAATTTAATCCGTTCATAAAGAACGTTCGTTAATAATCCAATCATTCCTAAGAGGCCGATAATCGGAAAATAAAACCATCTGTCGGCAACCGTTGCATCCAAAGGAATTATTTGCAAATGCATTATTAACCCCAAACAAAACCAACCGGCAAAAAACAGATATGGTTTGAAAAACTTATTTATATTTCTGTGAATAAATAATCCGGCAACAATAATCAGTGCAAAAAATAAGATATCCAAAAATAACGGCAGGAAAAAGTTTGAGGCATCAGCCTGCTTGACCAGCCATCCCTGCCCTATCGCCAAATGAACCGGAAAAACAAATTTAGAAAGATAATAGTAAATTATTTTGGGAATAGTTATTAATCTTATTACTATTGATCCCCGCCCGATGGGATATGAAGAAATATCCATGATGGATGAAAATGAAGCGATATATCTTAAGCCAAGATAAATAAGAAGGGTTGATCCCAACATTATGATTAGTTGTTTTATGCTGTGCCTTAAGAATAAAATGCCATACAACAGAAACGCTGCTAAAAAGAGTAATCCCGTTTCTTTAGATAAAAAAGAAAAAAGTAATAAAATGCTAAGAATGCATATTTTTATCCTCGAATTTAGCGATTTTTGCCACTTTAAAAGCAAGAGAAAAGAAGATAAGCCGAAGAATACGAACAACACGTCCTGCATGTCCGCAATATAGATTACAACTTCGCTATTTATCGGATGGACCAGGAAAATTACTGACAGCAAAAAAGATAATTCCTTTTTGAAAAAGCGCGAGAAAATAAGGAAAATTAATACAGCATTAAGCGTGTGAAAAAGCAGCTGAATTATATGAAAATACAATGAAGAATTTCCCAAGAAAATATTTATTAAAGTATATGTTGTAAAAAGTGTTGGTTTGTAAAATACGTGCAGGAATTTAAACGTACTTATCCCTGAATGTCTCATGCTTTTGAAGAAAAATGAGGGAATGTTGCTAAGACTAGTAATTAGCGGATTATTAACAATTTGCGCCGAATCATCACCCTGAAAAGGATTAAAAAGGCTGTTGAAAAAAACAATCAGTCCAATCAGAAATACAAATATAATTGCTTTTTTGGCAGTCAGGGGGATAAAGAGACTTTTAAACGTTACCTCGTTTTCTGCTCGATTCATACTCCAATCTTAGCACAGAATTTTAAGAAGTTACTTATTATTGAACCTCAATCGGAAGCTTTCGGACAAGACGCAGATAAAGATTGTAGCTTTGATCGTCTCTTTTTAAGAGAAAATAGTTTTTGGCAGAAATTAACGAATTATCATAATCTCCTATTTTATTGGCTGCAACAAAACTGTAGTACCAAAGCTTCCAGCTGTTCGGATAAATCTTTAATGCGTGTGCAATAAAGGATTTGGCAGTATCAATTTTGTCATGTTTTAATAGCAGTAAAGCCATGTTTTCGTATGCGCCGGAGTTTTCATGGATGGAAATTGATTTGGTTAATACCTGTCTTGCGTCATTTATCTTCCCCTGTTGGAAGTAAAATACCCCCAGATTATTCCAAGCAAGCCAGCTCCCGGGATAAAGAGCTAATGCCCTTTTAATATGCGTGAGCGCCTGATTGCTGTTATTTTTAATCAGTTCCGTGCTGTAAACTAATTCCAACAGATAATCATTGGTTATTTTCTCGTCATGGCTTAAAAGGGTATATTGGCTGGCAAAATTGATATTTCTGATAATTGTTCTCAACGAAGACGCGCATAAAACGATAATCATAAAAATAATAAAACCTGTTTTTATATATTTATTTATCTTTATGCTTTGCATGACGGTCCCCAAGAAACCAAGCAGTCCTATGAAAGGAAAAATAAAGAAATGGTCGGCAACGGTAAAATCTATCGGGAAAATTTGCAGATGCGCAACAAGTCCGGCAACAAACCACAAGAGGAAAAATATAGAGATTCTGCCAAGTATATTTTTTTTAAAAACAAACAATAATCCCAATATTAATAAGGTGAAAAATAATAAATTAAAGAATGCTGGGGCATAAAAATTGCCGAATTCTATTTTTTTAATTATCCACGAGTGGTATACCGTCAGGTTTTTGGGATAAAATAAAATCGAAATGTAATAGAAAATAATTGCCGGAACATTGACCATTCTCTCCCAAAAATTAAGATTCATTATCGGCACCAGAGGCTCTTTCTGAAGCGGAGTTTGCGGAATTAATCTTAAGACTGCGTATATCAATCCCACGCCGGCCGAAACCAAAGAATAAGGAAGTAATTTTTGTTTTTTAAACAAAAGAATATAGATTCCGCCAATAATAAAAAATAAAATTCCGGTTTCCTTTGCAAGAATTGATATCAGAAATAAAAAACAGGCAATAAAAATGCTTTTGAGGCTGAATTTATCCTTTTCAAGGATATGTAATCCCAACAGGCCAAAGAATATAAATAATATGTCCTGCAAACAGCATATCCAAGCAGTTGCCTCTTGATTTACCGGATGGACTAAAAATAACAAAGACAAAGGAAATGCAATCCAAACCTTAATAAATTTCTTAAGCAGCATAAAAACCAAAACCGCATTCAGTATTTGAAATATTAATTGCGCAAAATGATATGGCAACGGATTTAGGTTAGACAACGCATAAATTATTGAGTAAAACGTGAATAATACCGGCCGGTAATAAGTGATTGTCTCAACTCCTGTTGCGGGATGAATAAATAAATTCGGAATTGAAGCAATTGACCTGATATCCAAGTTTCTCAATATCATCGCATTGTCCTCTAGCACAAATCCGTTGAAAAGCATATTGAAAAAAACAGCAAAGCCGACCAGAAATATAAATATAATTGCCTTTTTTGTGGTTAACGGAAGAAACAGACTTTTAAACGTAACTTCATTTCTCTCTTGATTCATATACTTATATCAATTAACCGGCATGGTTATTTGTCCGTCGTTGAATTTCAAATTCAACGGTTTATTATTTATGATTTTTTCATAGAAATAACTGATTAGCTGGGACTTTTCGTACATACTCGCCCGGCTGATATCTGATCTTGCGCTCTCTTTGTCTCCGCTGGAGTATTCCAATACCGCCAACTCCGCCCATATCATTCCCTGATTGGGATATTTCCTTAAAACTATATTTTTAAGGAAATCTATATTTTCTTGCGGATCTCCATAGAACAAAGTTAACCCCGCTAAGTTGTAATAGGCAGAATAGAAATCTCCGAAATGAAGCGCCTTGAGAAATGCTTCCTTTGCGGCTTTATAATTTCCCAACCTGAATTCTATGCCCCCCAGGCTCGTATAGTTGGCAATATTGGGGAAAATTTCAATCGATTTCTCTGCATGTTGTTTAGCCAGACTTAATTTTCTCTCTTTAAAATATATCACGCTTAAATTGTTCTCAAGCGTATAAGCATCTTTGGAAACCCGCAGGTCATGACTTGAAATCGTTAGGTCATCTTTGTAATCAAAGCTTCTCATAATTGTCCTGGCAGAAAAAATAATTAATATTGTTATGATCAATATTGCCAAGTACTTATTTCTAAAATTAAACTTAAGCCCCTCAAGGATAACCCCAATCATTCCCAGCAACCCAATTATCGGAAAGTAAAACCATCTCTCCGCCACAGTCGCATCTAAAGGAATGAATTGCAAATACAACGACAGGCCCAGCAAAAACCACAAACCAAAAAATAAGTATGATTTGAAATATTTTTGTTGCTTATTTTTATATAAATATTTTGCAATAAATATAACTAAAACAAGAAACACCAGATCAGCGATCAAAGGAATAAAGAAATGCGCAATGCTAATGCGGGTATACACCCAGCTCCAGGAAGTTGAAAGATTCACCGGAAATACAAAAGTTTTTAAGTAGAAACTGATTATTTCCGGAATATTCAACATACGGTCAAATAAATTTAATCTGTTAATCGGCGTATATGTCCCCATGTTTCTAAAAATACCGAAACTGCTAATTCTTAGCGTCAGATAAACAATAACCGTAATTGACAGGTACCCAAACCATAAACGGATATATTTTCTTTTAAAAATAGAGGCGTATAAAGTCGTGGCAAATAGAAAAAGTATTCCAGCCTCTTTTGAAAGTAAAGAAAGCAATAAGCAAATTCCTGCAATAATAAAGGCTTTATGAGATTGGTATCTTTCCAAGATCCATAAAGATACGATCCCGAAGAAAAAGAATAAAACGTCCTGCGTAGCTGAAACATAAAACGCCGCCTCACTGTTAATCGGATGCGCGAGAAAGATAAGCGCCAGAAAAAAAGCTAACCGGCTATCAAAAAAGCGCTTCAGCACCAAATACACAAAACAGGCGTTGATTATGTAAATAATAATTTGAAACAGGTGAAAAGTAAAAGGATTTGGCCCCGACAGGGAATATACTACAGAAAATAGAGTCGTTTGAATCGGTTTGTAATATATGCCTTCCAGAGCTTCTCCGCCATTATAGAAAGTGCTGCCTGAAAAAAAGAGTGGAAGATTACGCAAAGACTGGATGATAGGGTTGTCTGTGATCTGCAGCGTATCGTCCCCGATAAATCCATTAAATAGCCCGTTAAAGAAAATAATGATCCCAATGAGAAATATAAATACAATAGCTTTCTTTGTAGTTAACGGAACGAATAAGGATTTAAACGTCACTTCGTTTTCGTTTTTCATATAATCATTTTTGTTTTCCCAACTGTAATCGTAATGGCCTGTCATTCATTATTGTTCTGTAGAGAGAGGCTACTTCTGCATCTTGTTTATATTTATATGCCTCTGCTATCTCAGTTTTTGCCTGAAGTTTGTTCCCCTGCTTATAATCAAGTATAGCTAAACACACCCATAATTTAGCATCCCTGGGAAACTTCTTAAGTGAGACATTTTTGATATATCTTATATTTTCTTTAGCATCTCCGTAAAAGGTCGCTAAAACTGCTAAATTCTCATATGTAGCATAAATATCTCCGTAGGTTAATGCTTTTAGATAAGCTTTTTTTGATTCCTGATAATTTTCCAGCTGCATCTCTGCGGTTCCTAAATTTGTGTAATTAATCAAGAAAGGAAAAATTTCTACCGACCTTTGTGCATGAAGCTTTGCTTCCTTATACAAACCTTTTTCCAGATAGTAATAGCTAAGCGTACTTTCTATTCCCCACGCATCTTTGGAAATTTTAAGGTCATGACTGGCAAGAATCAAATCGTCCTTCCAATCGATGCTTCTGACAATTGTTCTTGCCGACAAAATAGCAATTATTATTGTAATTAAAATTATTGCCCACATCTTTTTCCGGTTAAGCTGAACAACTTCAAAAACTATACCCAACATTCCCAGAGCGCCGACTATCGGAAAATAAAACCATCTGTCCGCAACCGTTTGATCCAACGGAATAATCTGCAGATGGAATAAGATCCCCAATAAAAACCAACTGGCAAAAAATATGTACATAGTGAAGTATTTGCGGGGATATTTTTTATATAGAAGCAAAGCGTAACTGAAAATTGCCGCCAAAATTAATAAATCAATTGCTAACGGAAGCCAAAAATTTCCGGTATGCATTTGCGTGTTTACCCATTGATAATCTGTGGCAATTGCGCCAGGCCAGAGAAAAGTTGTTATGTAAAAAGCAAACACGGAAGGCATATTCAACAAACGGCCCGCTAAATCAAGCCTTTCGATAGGTGAATTTGCAATAGCGCTGGAAATAATGCCAACGGCATGTATTCTTAAAATAGAATATGTGATAACTGATATAACAGAGGCATTTAAAATTAAAAGTAAATTATCTCTCCTGAAAATAGCTGCATAAAGCAGCAGTACGCCAATAAATATAATGCCTGTTTCTTTTGAAAGCAGTGAAATCAGCAACAAGATGCCGATTAAAATAATATTTTTCCCCGGCCGGAGGTTTTGCACTATCCAAAAGGCTATTGCCCCGAAGAGAAAGAACAAGACTTCTTGCGTGGCTGCAATATAAAGGGCTGCCTCGCTATTGATAGGATGGACTAAAAAAATAAGAGAAAGTATGAAAGAAACTTCCCTTCTGAAAAAACGTTTAAAAATCAGGAACAATATGCAGGCATTGGCAATGTGCAGCATTATTTGCAGAAAATGAAATCCGAAAGGACTCGGGCCGAAAATCGCGTAAATAAATGAATATGTAATTGTCAAAAGCGGTTTATAATATGCTCCCCCCAAATTCATTCCTCC
>JGI20214J51088_10001861_pt1 | contig 14280 bp, 10 predicted proteins | sample WetSurMetagenome_FD_51088 | JGI IMG/M metagenome (IMG submission 51088) | reverse complement strand
CGGTTCGATACCTCACCACGAACGGAATATCAGGCACTTACACTCGCTTTAAGGCGTTCGTCCTGAGGTATCGAAGGGCGAACGCGACTTTTTACGAACGCATCAACGTTCAATTTCTTGAAATTTCGTTAAGCAAATTCTCCGTCTCGTTTTTGAACTTGTTTAGATCATTGGGATTTTGGTCATTTTAATTTGTTTCGAATTTCGCCTGCCTCGCCGAAGCAGCCATGCGTAGGCGGGTGCTTCGGATTTGGTTGCGGCTATGCCGCGCTGTGTCCTCTGTGACTCTGTGGTGAAATCTTCATTTGGCGTAGAAGGTTTCGAACATCTCTTTGGCCATGGGCGCTGCCGCGCTGCCGCCGTGCCCTCCATTTTCCACAAGCACCGCCACCGCGATTTCCGGCTTGTCCGCCGATGAGATCGCGACAAACCAGGCGTGATCATTCAGATCCGGAGGCGGTTCTTCCCCCTTCTGAACCGGTTTTTCCTTGCCCATGGCAACCACCTGGGCGGTGCCTGTTTTGCCCGCCACAATGGGGCCGGTCTTCAATCTTGATTTGGAGCCGGTTCCGCCGGGCTCGTTCACCACGCCGATCAACGCACTCCGGATCAGGGCGATATTCTGTTCTTTCACGTTCAGGCGGCCGTTCACTTCCGGAGTGAACTGATACACATGTTTGTCATCCTTTCCCACCCACTTGACCACCTTGGGCTGATACAAATACCCTCCGTTGAAGAAAGCCGAGATCAGCCTGGCCATCTGAAGCGGAGTGACCAGCACAAAGCTCTGCCCGATGGAGGTTGAAATCGTCTCTCCCGGTTGCCAGGGAACGCCGAACCGCTTGAGCTTCCACGGGCTGCTCGGAATCAACCCCTCCTTCTCGGAACCCAGCTCATAGCCGGAAACGACTCCCAACCCGCACATCTTGGCATAGTGGTGGATCTTGTCCACGCCCAGCCGCTTTCCCAGTTTGTAAAAGTAAACGTCGCACGACTCCACGATGGCTCTGTGNAGCGCCACCCGACCGTGTCCCTGTTTGCGCCAGCAGCGAAACGTGTGCTCGCCGAAAGGGAATTTTCCGTCGCAGAACATCTCTTCGCGGGGATCGAGGCCTTCCTCCAGCCCTGCAAGAGCCATCACCATCTTGAACGTTGATCCCGGAGCGTATTGCCCTGCAACGGCCCTGTTTTGAAGGGGATGATCTTTNCTCGTGACGAGCCTCGCCCATTCCGCCCTGTTCAGCCCTTCCAGGAACAGGTTGGGATCATAGGCGGGATTGCTCGCCATCGCAAGAATCTCCCCGGTCATCGGATGGACCGCGACAATCGATCCTCTTTTGTCTTTCAGGCATTTCTCGGCCGTGATCTGAAGTTTCTTGTCGATGGTCAAACCCAGGTTCTGCCCTGCGATGGGCGGCCTTCTCGATATCACCGTCAGCCGGCGTCCCGCCGCATCCACTTCCACCTGTTCACCGCCCCGGATTCCGTTCAGGTTTCTCTGCCACACCCGTTCCACCCCGGCCTGTCCGATCAGATCCCCCTGCTTGTTATCNGGATAGCTGCCGCTCGTGAGTTGCGTTTCGCTGATCTCTCCGAGATACCCGATGAGATGGGCGGCCAGCTCCTTGTAGAGGTAGTATCTCTGCGGCTTGATCTGGATCATCACCCCGGGCAGATTGAAGAGATTGCCCTCCACGATGGCCAGCTCTTCCCGGGAGAGATTTTTCTTGATGAGCACCGGCCTGAAAGCGTACCTCTGAGATTCCTTGCCCAGTTTTTCTTCAAGACCTTTGGAGTCCAACCCGATCAGGGCATGAAGGCTCCGGATGAGCTCCTCACGATCGGAGATTTCTTCAGGGATGACATAGGCATCAAAGGAAGGACGGTTATCGACGAGGAGTTCCCCGTTCCTGTCGAAAAGCATTCCGCGGAACGGGGCCACATCCTGGAGCCGGATCCGGTTGTTCTCGGATTGAACGCGGTAAGAAGGCCCCTGAAAGATCTGGAGAAACCACAACCTCAACAAGAGCACGACAAACACGGCGACCACGAGGAAGGGCAGCTTGATCAGTCGCTTTCGTAAAACCTCTACCGATGCCTGTTCAAAAGCTTGGTTCCTCAACGGGGCTGAGCCTCTTTCCACGAAGTTAAGACCGGNCACAGGTTACGCGGCTTCTTTGCTTTCCCCTGCGGTCCGGATCTGCACGCTTCTAAGCATACTAAAAATGAGAGGCGCAATCAAGCCGGTGAAGAAGGCTGAAGCGCCGAACCAGAAAAAAAGCGAGGGGGATAAAACCACTTCAAAAGCAAACGCGTCCAATAGGCCGACCAGGACAAGCTCCTTAATACAAACAACCAGGCCCACCAGGATGCACTGCCCCTGCACCGAGCGCAGATCAAAGAACCTCGCTCCGAGTTCCAGACACAGAAAGCTGATGACATAGAGGAGAGCAAAAAGCCCNAGGAATCCTGCTGAAAGGACATCGATGAGCATGCCTTGGCCGAAAGCGAAGATCGCCGCCCCTGCGCTTCCCGAACCCATCAGGAGAGAAGCGGTGATGACGATGACCAGGTCGACGTCAAAAAAAAGGGGAACGAGGTCATTCACCACACTTCCTTTGAGAAGGATGTAGATCAGGGAGAGAAACCAGGCTACCCCATGGAGGATTACTTGGTTTTTTGGGATGGGCTTGATAGAGGATCCTCCTTGAGCAAAACAAGCACCTCTTCCAACTTTGAAAAATCCGCAGAGGGTTTAACCCTGACATCCTTAAAGAACTCCCAGGGCGTATCCGCGATCTCCATCACCGCTCCCACGGGCAATCCTTTCGGGAAAATCCGGTCCAACCCCGAGGTGACGATCTTATCGCCCACTGCAACATCCGCAGCCCTCGAAACGTAATGCAGCCTGCTCAACTGGGAAGGCAGCCCCTTCAGGATCCCCTTCTCCCGGGTGCGCTGGATGAGGCAGTCCACGGCGCTGTTCTGGTCAATAATCAGCAGGACTTTGGCATAATTCGGGGAAACCGCCACAAGCCGTCCAACCACGCCTCGGGCATCCACCACGGGCATGTTGAGCCTCAGCCCGGCATGGCTGCCCTTGTCGATAAAAACGGATTCGAACCACCCGGTAGGGTCTCTGCCGATGACCTGCGCTGCCACCATGGGAGAGCGAATGCTCTCCTTGAACTGAAGGAGTTCCCGGAGCCGAGCATGGGTGGACACCAGCTCGCGGTAAAGGTCGTTCTGCATTCGGAGATCGTCTGCTTCTTTTTTCAGGCGGGTGTTCTCTTCCCGCAGATCCACGAAGCTGAAGTATTTCAGCCATGCCTTTTCCACGGTCTCCGCGGACCTTTTTATGAACTTCTGCATGGGAGCGGTGAGCTCAATGACCACCTGCTCCACTGGAGTCCATGATCGCCTCTTGCCCACATTGAAGGAGATGAGAACGAGAGCGACAAAGACGAAAATGACCCATANCCAGTACGCTCTGATTCGTTTTAAAGGGTTCAAGGATGCCTTCGAGCTCCACAGTAAATGGGGTTACCTGACCGCGACCTCTTTCAGGAGCGCCATGTCGTCCAAAGCCTTTCCAGAGCCGAGCACGACGGCAGCCAGGGGGTCCTGCGTGATCGTGATGGGAAGTTTGGTCTCCTCTCTCAGCAGAACGTCCAGGTTCTTGAGAAGAGAGCCCCCGCCGGTCAACACAATACCCGTATCCACGATATCTGCGGCCAGTTCCGGAGGAGTCTGCTCCAGGGCAATGCGAACCGTCTCCACAATGGTCTCCACCTGCTCGGATATGGCTTTTCGCACCTCGTCCGAATCGATGGTGAGGATTTTTGGAATCCCTGTGACCAGATCTCTTCCTTTCACCTCAATGGTTTCCACCTGGTCTGTGGGATAAGCGTTCCCGATCGTGGTTTTGATGATTTCTGCTGTGGCCAGACCGATGAGGAGGTTGTATTTCCTCTTGATGTGCTGCAGGATCGCATCATCCATCTTGTCTCCCGCCATGCGGACGGACTTACAGTACACAATGCCCGACAAGGAAATCACCGCCACTTCCGTGGTTCCACCCCCGATGTCCACGATCATGTTGGCTTTGGGCTCGGTGATAGGCAAACCCGCACCAATGGCCGCGGCCATGGGTTCCTCGATCAGGTAAACTTCTCTGGCTCCGGCCGATTCCGCCGATTCGCGCACGGCCCGTTTTTCCACCTGGGTGATGCCAGAAGGGACGCAGATGATGATCCTCGGCCGCACCAGGGTCCGCCGGTTGTGCACTTTTTCGATAAAGTGCCGCAGCATGGCCTCCGTGATCTCGAAATCAGCGATCACGCCGTCTTTCATGGGGCGAATGGCGACGATATTGCCCGGTGTTCGGCCCAGCATCATTTTCGCCTCACGTCCCACGGCAAGCACCTTGCTCGTCCCCCTGCTGTCTTTTCGCACAGCCACCACAGAAGGCTCACTCAGAACGATGCCCTTGCCTTTAGCATAGACCAGGGTGTTGGCTGTCCCTAGGTCGATAGCCAGGTCGTTTGAGAACAGACCCAAGATGGGATCCAGCAACATGANAATGCTCCTTTCGGGCGGTCGAAGACTCTCCCTTTCTCGAACGGAAGAGTTGGACTTGACAAATGCTTAAAATCTGTTTATTAAAGTTCTCTTTTGAATTCAATCAAAAAACGGATACAATGACACCATGAAAAGAACGTATCAACCAAGTAACATCCGAAGGGCGCGGACTCATGGATTCAGGGCAAGGATGAGTACGACCGGGGGTATCAAGGTCCTTAAAAGAAGAAGGGCCAAAGGCCGAAAACGTTTGACTGTGTAACAGCGCCGTAACCTTCTGAAACGACCAAAGTTGTGGAATGCCTACTTTTGCCTTTTCGAAGACTGAGAGGGTATTGGACCGTNAGGATTTTGTCAATCTAAATCGGTCGGGGAAAAGGCTCAGGACAGCGCATTTTACGGTCTTTGTCGCGAGGAACGGGCTCGGCCGTCCAAGGCTGGGGATCACAGTCAGCAAGAGGGTCGGCGGTGCGGTCACCAGGAACCGGCTGAAGCGACTTGTCCGAGAAGTCTTCAGGCTTCACAAGGAACTTTTTCCTGCAGGTTGCGACATCGTCGTTTCAGCAAGAGAAAGCGCCGGCGAACTGGATTTTCGGAAAGTGAAAGAGGAACTCCTTGAGCTTGTCTCGAATTCGACGTTACGTTCATACGCTTAGATATATCCCGATAGGAATGATTGTCGTTTATCAGAAACTCATTTCCCCTTTCCTCTTACCTTCCTGCCGTTTCTACCCGTCGTGCTCGGCTTATGCCCGCCTTGCCTTCAAAGAGTATGGAATTTTAAAGGGAGGCATTATGTCCTTGATGAGGATTCTCAAATGCCACCCCTTGCACCCGGGAGGCTATGACCCCCTTCATTAGCCGGGTCAGCCTCCGCCGCCTATGAGAAAAACCAACTAGGGTCAGGGAGTATTCATGGATAAGAAAACCATTCTGGCATTCGTTTTATCGCTCGCCGTTCTGATCGTCTGGTCTATCCTCTTCGCACCCAAACCGGCGCAGAAAACAGAGCCGCAGACCAAGGCAGAGCCCGTCAAGTCCCAACCGGCACAGGCCCCCTCGCCGCAACCGGCGCCGGCCCTCCAGAAGATGGAAAGGCCTTCGGACTCGACGGCTCCAAAGGCTGAAGAAAAAGAAGTGACCGTTGAGACCCCTCTTTACAAGGCCGTCTTTTCAAGCACCGGAGCTTCGATCAAGAGCTTCTTGCTCAAGAAATACCGCGTGACGGCCGACCCGGATTCGCCCGAAGTGCAGCTCGCTCACGGCCAGAGTCCCTTGGTGTCCATTTTGTTTGAACCTGGCGGCAAGAAAGACGCGGGCGGGACCGTCTATCATGTGAATGAGAACTCACTGACCCTCGAGGCGGGAACTTCTCCCAAGGAACTCATCTTTCGCGCCACCACCCCGGACGGGCTGTTGCTCCAGCAGACATTCCGCATTGATCCGGACCACTATGCCATCGAGCATGTCTTCACGGTTTCCGACCCCCTCGATAAACCTGTGGAGGGAATTCTGAAAGCGCAAATCACGAATCTTCCTCCCAAGGAATCGACGAGCTATTACTCCTTTATTGGGGGTTCCCTTCTCCTGAACAACAAGTACGAGGAGATCGCATCCAAAGACCTCAAGAATGAGAAGAGCCTTTCCGGCCAGATCGCATGGATTTCTTATCATGAAGATTATTTCATGACTGCCTTTGTGCCTGAAGCGGAGTCTCAAGCCAACTTTGTGGCCCGCACCCTGGGCTCAGGGGTTTTCGAACAGATGTGTAGCGCAGTTCTTCAACCCGTTCCATCAGGAAATCAGCTCTCCACCCGCTCGACACTTTACCTGGGACCGCGTGACCTGGACCTTCTCAAGGCCGTGGGGAGGAAGCTGGATCTGGCCATCGATTTCGGCTGGTTCGATATTATCGCCAAGCCTCTGCTCTATCTGCTCAAGTTCTTCAACCAATACATGGGGAACTACGGCGTCGCCATCATTCTTCTCACTATTCTCATCAAGATCCTGTTCTGGCCTTTGACCCACAAGAGTTACAAGTCCATGAAGGAGATGCAGAAGATACAACCCCTCATGGCGAAGATCAGGGAGAAGTACAAGGACAACCGGGAGATGATGAACAAAGAGATGATGTCTCTTTACAAGACCTACAAGGTGAACCCCATGGGAGGGTGCCTTCCCATGGTCATCCAGATCCCGGTTTTCTTTGCCCTGTTCAGGATCCTGGGCAGCTCGATCGAACTCAGACATGCTCCGTTCTTCCTGTGGATCAATGATCTTTCCGCGCCTGACCGGCTGTTCCACCTGCCCTTTACAATTCCGCTCATGACACCGCCTTCGGGGATTCCGGTGCTGACCCTGCTCATGGGAGNCTCCATGTTCATTCAGCAGAAAATGACTCCCACACCCGGTGATCCCACGCAGGCCAAGATCATGCTCCTCATGCCCGTGATTTTCACATTCATGTTCATCAACTTCCCCTCTGGCCTCGTACTCTACTGGCTGGTCAACAACGTCCTGTCCATTGGCCAGCAATACCGCATTATCAAGCGAGCCGCTTAGCAACTGGAGGACCGTCATGGAAACTTATGAATTCGAAGGAAAAACCACTGAAGAAGCCATTCAAAATGCCGCTCGTGAACTCAACCTTCCCATGGAAGAACTCAATATTGATGTGATCGAGCCTGGGTCTGCAGGCATTTTTGGTCTGGTAGGAGGCCGAAAGGCCAAGATCAAGGTCACCCTGAAGCCACCCTCCGAACTGGAAGAGGAGGAGGTAGGGGAGGAACAAGAACGCGGAGAGAGAAGAGAAGAACCTCAAGAAGACGACGTGAAATTCGCCAAGCGAACCCTTGAAGAGATTCTGGCCCTCATCCCGGTGGAAGCGACGGTCGCCCCAAGTCGCGGGGAGGGAAGGATCACCCTGAAGGTCCAGGGCGATCGCTCCGGCCTCCTCATCGGCCGAAAAGGAAAAACGCTGGACGCCCTGCAGTTTCTTGTAAACAAAATCGTCAGCAAAGCTCTGGACAAAAAGATCGACGTGGTGGTTGATTCCGAGAACTACCGCCGGAGAAGAGAAGACTCCCTGAGTCAGCTGGCGCTGAAAATGGGCGACAAGGCGAAAAGGATCGAGAAGCCGGTCACCACCAACCCGATGAATCCCCATGACCGGAGACTCATCCACTTGGCTCTGAAGGACGATGAAGACCTGGAAACCAGAAGCCGCGGCGAGGGACTGCTGAAGAGGGTTGTGATCATCCCAAAAGGCAAGGGACAGCACGGGAACAAGGAATCCTAGGCGAAAGCGCAGAGGTTTTTGGCAGCGGCCATAGGCTTGCATTATGTTTCTCGATGCGTCCAACCCAGATACCATTGCTGCCGTAGCCACGCCTGCGGGGCAGGCAGGGATCGGTATCGTCCGCATGAGCGGCCCAAAAGCCCGAAAAATCGCCGACAAAATTTTCAGACCCAGGTACCCGGTGGACTCCTATCAGAGCCACCGGCTTTATCTGGGCCACCTGATCGATCCTGCTTCCGGAACGGCCATTGATGAGGTCTTCGTTGCCTACATGGCGGCGCCTCAGACATACACCCGTGAGGATGTGGTGGAGATCAACTCTCACAGCGGGCCTCTGCTCCTCGAACAGATTCTCAAAATTCTTCTCCGGGAAGGAGTTCGTCTGGCAAAACCGGGAGAATTCACCTTCCGCGCCTTCATGAACGGCAGAATCGATCTCACCCAGGCCGAAGCGATTATCGATCTCATCAACGCCCAATCCGAAAGAGGGCTCCAGCTCGCCTCGAACCAGATCCACGGCCGGCTTCGCGCTGAAATTGAGACACTGAGGCAAAAGGCCGTGGACCTTCTGGCTCACATCGAGGTGGCCATTGACTTTCCCGAGGAGGAAGTCAGCCTTCTGCACCGTGAGGAGACCGGAAGCCGCGTGCAGACAGACCTTATCGAGCCCGTGTCGCGAATTCTCGCCAGGTACGGAGAAAGAAAACTGTGGCTGGAGGGTCTAAAAACCGTGATTGTCGGTCGCGTCAATGCCGGAAAGTCAAGCCTCCTGAACCGTCTCATCAACGAGGAAAAAGCCATGGTCACTCCCATTCCCGGCACCACGAGGGATGTCATTGAATCCACGATTCACATGGACGGCCTCCCCCTCCGGTTGATGGACACCGCGGGGTTCAGGAAAGTGAGGGGCAAACTGGAGAAGATCGGCATTCATCGAGCCGAGCAGAAGATGGAAGAAGCGGATCTCGTCTTACTCGTCATCGACCGGAGCCGTCCCCTTCAATCTGAGGATCTGGATCTCCTCGCCAGAGTTCAAAAGAAGAAAGCCTTGGTGGTGCTCAACAAGATCGACCTGCCCGCCAGAGTAACCGAAGAGGCTCTTGAAAGCGCGGCTGTCGGGCTCGCCCGGGTCAGAATCTCGGCCCTGAAGGGCGACGGCATCGAAGAACTGCGAAAAGCCATCCGGGACGAGATCGACTCCGGGGTCGACACCACGGATCTCGGCGTCGCCCCGAGCCTCAGGCACAAGGAGGCGCTGGACCGGGCTTCCGGTCATTTCCAAAAGAGCGTTTCCAATCTCAGGGAGGGTCTGCCTCTCGAGATCGTCGCTGCGGATCTTCAAGAGGGCCTGGAGGCCCTGGGCGAGATCGTGGGAGAGACCACCAACGAAGATGTCCTGGACCGCATCTTCAGCCGGTTCTGCATAGGAAAGTAAAGAAGCAAGGAGCAGAGAGCACAGAGCACGGGATGAAGATAAACCTTTCGGTTTTTTTCTTACTCTCTGCCCCGCGCTCCCTGCTCTTTGCTCAGCTGGCGAAGTAGTCTTTCACGGTCTTGATGGCGCAGAATTTCCCGCACATGGTGCACACATCGTCCTCGCCGGGCGGGTTTTCCTCCCTGAGCCTGCGCGCTTTCTTGGGGTCAATGGCCAGGGCCATCTGTGTTTGCCAGTCCAGATTCTTTCTCGCTACGGACATCTTCCGGTCCCTTTCGACAGCCAGTGGGTGCCCTCTCGCGATGTCGGCCGCGTGGGCCGCGATTCTTGTGACGATCACTCCTTCTCTCACATCCTCCACAGAGGGCAGGCACAGGTGCTCCGCCGGAGTCACGTAGCACAGAAAATCAGCTCCCGCTTCCCCTGCCACCGCACCGCCGATCGCGCAGGCGACGTGATCGTGGCCGGCGGCGATGTCCGTGACCAGGGGACCGAGCACATAAAACGGCGCGTGATGACACAACTGCTTCTGGAGCAACACGTTGGCCTTAACCTGATTGAGGGGCACATGCCCGGGGCCCTCAATCATCACCTGCACGTCCTTCTGCCACGCCCGTTTGGTCAGGTGCCCAAGGGTCATGAGTTCATGAATCTGGGCACGATCTGTGGCATCCGCCAGGCACCCCGGCCGCAGGCCGTCTCCCAAGCTCAAGGTGACGTCATAGGTTTTGGCAATGGCGAGAAGACGATCGAAGTTTTCGTAGAGGGGATTCTCCTTGTTGTGATGGAGCATCCAGGTGGTGAGAAAGGCGCCCCCGCGGCTCACGATGTCCGTCACCCTGCCCTGGCTCTTGAGCATTTCAAGGGCGGCTCGGGTGAGGCCGCAGTGCACGGTGATGAAATCAACGCCATCCGCAGCCTGCTCTTCGATCACATCGAAGATCCTCTCCACGCTGAGGTGAATCAGCCCTCCCTGATCGTTGACCGCTTCCACGACCGCCTGGTAGATCGGCACGGTTCCCACGGCCACCTTGGACCTTTCGAGCACCTTTCTTCGGCACAGGGAGATGTCTCCCCCTGTGGAAAGGTCCATCACGCTGTCTGCTCCCGCTTCAATGGCCACATCCACTTTGGTCAGTTCATCTTCCAGTACGGCTCTGTCCGCCGAGGTCCCGATGTTGGCATTGACCTTGATGAACAAGCCTTCGCCTATACCGCATGGTTCGAGCCCTTTGTGGTTCACATTGGCAGGAATCACCACCCTTCCTTCGGCGATTTTGTCCCGAAGTCTCAAAGGGTCTACCTGCTCTTTTTCAGCGACCCTCTTCATTTCGGGAGTGACGATTCCCGCCCTTGCCTTTGCTAATTGTGTCATTCGATCCTCTTCCTTATTCTTTGCTTTGACCTTTCAGCCCCGCAGGCTGCATAAGGCGCCACGGCTCCTGTGCCGCGACCGACGGTGTATCCTCCCCGGATCGCCCTCCTGACCAAGTCATGAGCCGACTGCACAGCCTCTTTCAAATTCTCTCCCATGGCCAGGAACGTGGCCAGAGCGCTTGAGAAAACGCATCCTGTCCCGTGAGTGGAAGCCGACACGATTTTCTTTCCGGGGAAAACCGTCACCTCTTCACCGTCAAAAAAAACGTCTGAACACTCCCGTTTCAGGTGCCCGCCTTTGATCACCACCCGAGGACCCATTCGAAAAATCTCGAGGGCCGCTCTTTCCATTTCCTTCAAGGTTCTTACTCTTTTCCCCGTCAAAAGCTCGGCTTCGTCGAGATTAGGAGTCACCACGGTCGTCAGGGGCAAAAGACGTTCTTTCAGCACCCGAATCGCCCCGGCTTCCAGCAAAAGTCTGCCCGTGGACGCCCGGAGCACAGGATCAACAACCACCGGTGAGAGCCTGTAGTCCGCAATCATCCGGCTGACCGCTTTAACAGCCGCTGCGGAAAACACCATTCCCACTTTCACGGAATCAGGAGGCCTGTCCTCAACAACGGCCTTGATCTGGCGGGCGATAAAACCCGGTGGAACGGGATGAATGGCCGAGACCCCAAGAGAGTTCTGTGCGGTCAATGCGGTGACAACCGTAAAAGCGTGAGCCCCGAGGCTGGTAATCGTCTTAATGTCTGCCTGGATACCGGCTCCGCCTCCTGAATCAGAACCTGCTATCGAGAGGACGCACTTCATTCCTTACCGCAATCTTTCATACTAAAAAGGTAGCAACCACGCCGGTCAGTGTCAACGAAAATATCCAGGCTTATCTTGACCCTTCGACGTTGTTCCACTCCCTCCGAAGAGCGGCACGATAAGCCGCTCGGGGTCAACCCAAGCGTTCCCCCTGCGAAAGCAAACGATCGCCGAGGGGTTGACTTTGGGCAGCTGTTCCAATATACGATCTCTGTCCCTGAAGTCCTTTTTGCGCCGCCTTTTTCTCCCGTGACGGAAATCCTCGCGAAAAGGGCTGGAGATCCGGATATGAAAAAAGCGTTTAAGCGGTTTTTCTCACTGAATCCAGTCTCCCTGACCCTCCTTCTCACCCTGCTCGTCCTTGCTCTTTTTGTTGTGCAAGTGGACCTTTTCGAAATCGTGGAACTCAAAACCTATGACTTTCGGTTCCTTTCGAGGGGAACTAAATCTCCCCGACCGGACGTTGTCATGGCCGTGCTGGACGAGAAGAGCCTCAAGTCGGAAGGCCGCTGGCCTTGGCCGAGATCCAAGATGGCGAAGCTCATTGAGGCCCTTTCCCTAGACGGAGCCAAGGTGATCGGTTTTGATATTATTTTCGCCGAACCTGACGAAAATTCCAGCATCCAGTTCATTCGCCAAATTGAACAGAAGATGAAGCACTATCGCGTGGAAAACGACGGAGTCAAAGCGTTCATCGAAGAAAGCAAGGCCGATGCGGACAATGATCTCGCCCTGGGTGAAGCGATTAGGAAGTCCAAGGCCAAAGTGGTCCTGGGCTATTTTTTCCACATGAGCCAGGGGGAACTGGCCTTTGAATTGGACGGCAAGGATAGAGAGGACCAGCTGCGCAGGATCACCGGTTCGCGATACCCAATCGTGTTCCTTGCCCGGCAGGACAGGGCGTCCGATTCCTTTATCCATGCTTACGCTCCTCAGGCAAACTTAGAGCTCCTTGCCGGAGCAACGGATGCCGCAGGCTTCTTCAACATGATCCCGGACAAAGACGGGGTGGTTCGCTCCATGCCTCTCGCTATCCAGTGCGGCAAAGACATTTACTCTCCTCTCTCCATCCAATCTGTATGGAATTACCTTGGAAGGCCTCCTCTGGTGGTCCAGGTGGCCAGCTATGGGATCGAGGGCATCCGGATGGGAAACCTGGTGATCCCCACCGATGAAAACGGGCATATGCTGATTAATTACCTGGGTCCAGAGAAAACGTTCCCTGAATACTCCATCACCGACATCCTTCAGGGCAAGTTTTCAAAGGGCACCTTCAAGGACAAAATCGTCCTGGTGGGCGCGACTGCCATTGGTCTGTATGACATGCGGAACACCCCTTTTGCAGCGGTCTACCCGGGGCTCGAAATCCACGCCACGGTCATCGACAACATCCTTGGAAAAGCCTTCATTCACAAACCGAAGTGGACCAGTATTTTCGATGCCATGGCCATTGTCCTCTTTGCGCTCATCCTAGGCATCCTGATCCCTCGTCTGAGCGCCATCAAAGGGGTTGTGCTCACCACTGGTTTGTTCGTGCTCTACATTTTTGTCACCCAGTGGCTTTTCACGCACGCCCTCCTCTGGGTCAATATGGTTTATCCCTTGCTCGGGCTGGTCCTCATTTACACGTCGCTCACCATCTACCGCTATCTGACCGAAGAACGGGAGCGCAAGAAGATCAGAGGCGCCTTCAGCCACTATGTCTCTTCAGCCGTCGTGAACGAAGTGCTCAAGAACCCCGAAAAGCTGAAACTGGGTGGTGACATGAAAGAGCTCACCGTCCTTTTCTCTGACATTCGTGGCTTTACGACCATCTCCGAGAGCCTGAGCCCCCAGGAGGTGCATCGTTTGATCAATGAGTACCTCACCGCCATGACGGACATCGTCTTCAAAAACGGCGGCACCCTGGACAAGTACATGGGCGATGCCATCATGGCCATTTACGGCGCACCCGTGGACCAGCCGGATCACGCTCAAAAGGCCTGCGACACGGCCCTGGAGATGATGCAGGCATTGAAAGAGCTCAACGCCGGGTGGGCCAGAGAAGGAAAGCCGGTGCTCGACATAGGGATCGGCATCAACACGGGGATGATGATGGTCGGGAACATGGGGTCTGAGCAAAGGTTCGAGTACACGGTCCTCGGGGATGCGGTCAACCTCGGCTCACGGCTGGAAGGAGCCAACAAGAGCTACTTGACCCATATTCTGATCAGCGAATTCACCTATGAGAAGGTGAAAGACCAGTTCCTGTGCATGGAAATGGACAGCGTCCGAGTCAAGGGCAAGACCAGACCGGTGAGGATCTATCAGCTCGTGGGCAGGAAAGATGCGGCTGGTTCACAGTCTGAAACGATCCGCTACTTCCATCAAGGCCTGCAGTTCTACAAGGAGCAGAAGTGGGACAAGGCCTTGGAGGCCTTCAAGACCGTCAGTGCCATGGACAAGGGGCTTTATGCCGCNCGGCTTTACATGGAACGAATCGCCAGCCTCAAGTCCACTCCTCCCCCTCCGGACTGGGACGGGGTCTGCATCATGAAAGACAAATGATCTAGAGCAGGCCTTTGGCCGCAACCAAACTCTGTTTGAGCCCAGGACGGGCTCAAAAGATCTGCGCACCCCTGCCCGCCTCTGGCGGGATGCACAGAAGTTTCCGTTCAGACTCTAAAGCAGGCCCTGAAGTTTGTAGTAAATCAGTTTCTGGTACTCCACGATCACCTCTCGGACATAACCCCGCGTTTTCCACCAATCCTCCGCTCTAAATTTGGAATAAGGCGTG
>JGI20214J51088_10001859_pt1 | contig 14287 bp, 13 predicted proteins | sample WetSurMetagenome_FD_51088 | JGI IMG/M metagenome (IMG submission 51088) | reverse complement strand
GTCTCCGCCGCCTGCGTCAGACCCGCCGCCCCGAGGCTTCGGATGTAGGCGTAGGCCCGCACCATCACGCCGAAGCTGGCGGCGAAGGAGCGCACCTTGCCAATGGATTGTGGCCGGTCGACGTCCAGGACAAACGCGTCGCCCTGCTTCTCGACCGTCGGAATCGGTAGGAACGGCGCCAGGTGCTTCCGGACGCCCACCGGCCCCGCGCCCGGGCCGCCCCCTCCGTGCGGCTGGGAAAACGTCTTGTGGAGGTTGATCTGGATCACGTCCACGCCCCAATCGCCGGGGCGCGTGACCCCCATGACGGCGTTCAGGTTGGCGCCGTCGCAGTACACCTGGCCGCCCTTGGCATGAACGATCGCGGCGATCTCGGCGATGTGCTCCTCGAAGAGTCCCAGCGTGTTGGGGTTGGTGATCATGATGGCCGCCACCTGGTCGTCCATGGCCTCGGCCACCGCCTGTGGCTCCACCACCCCCTGGGGGCTCGACTTGATCGTCACAACTTGATACCCGCAGAGGGCCGAGCTGGCCGGGTTCGTCCCGTGGGCCGATTCCGGGATAAGGACCTTCCGCCGCGGACTCCCCTTGGACTGGTGGTAGGCCCGGATCATCATCACGCCGGTCAGCTCACCGTGTGCCCCGGCCGAGGGATGAAGCGAGACACGGTCGAGCCCGCTGATTTCCGCCAGGTACCGCTCCAGCTCCCACATCAGCTCCAGCGCACCCTGGGCCAGCGCGTCGGGGAGGTACGGGTGCGCCCTGGCAAAGCCGGGCAGCCGCGCNACGTCCTCGTTCACCCGGGGATTGTACTTCATGGTGCACGAGCCGAGCGGGTAGAAGCCCAGGTCGATCCCGAAGTTCCACTGCGAGATCCGCGTGTAGTGCCGTACCACGTCCACCTCGCTCACCTCGGGCAGGCCGGCAATCGGCCCACGCAGGAGATGGGTGGGGATCAGCGCCTCCGCCTTTTTTTCTGGCACATCGCAGGGCGGCAGCGAGTATCCCATCCGCCCGGGACTCCCCTGCTCGAAGATCAACGGTTCGTTGAAGGCCAGCCCCTGGGTTCCGACGGTTCGCTCCGGGCCGCTCATCGCACGCCTCCCAGCGCCTGGACCAGCGCGTCGATTTGTTCCCGCGTCTTCTGCTCCGTCACGCAGAGGAGGAGACAGTCCGCGAGTTCCGGATAGAAGCGCCCCAGATCCACGCCGCCGATGATCTCGTGTTTCAGGAGTTGCTTCAGGATCGCCGCCGGCTTCTTCTTCACCCGCACGACGAACTCGTTGAACGTCGGTCCCCCGAACCGGATTCCGTACCCGGGCACCTTCCCCAGGCGTCCCTTGGCAAACGCCGCCTTGCGCAAGTTCTGGAGCGCCACCGCCCGGAGTCCCTGCGGTCCCATGCTCACCAGGTAGATGGTGGCCATCAGGGCGATCAGCGACTCCGCCGTGCAGATGTTGGAGGTGGCCTTCTCGCGCCGGATGTGCTGCTCCCGGGTGGCCAGGGTCAGGACGTACCCCGGGCGGCCTTCTCGATCCACCGTCTGCCCCACCAGCCGGCCCGGCACGTGCCGCACATATTGCTCGCGGGTCGCCAGGAATCCCAGGGCGGGGCCGCCGTAATTCATCCCGGTTCCCAGGCCCTGCCCCTCGCCCGTCACCAGATCCGCGCCGCACTCGCCGGGCGACTTCAGGAGGCCCAGGGCGATCGGCTCGGCCACGCACACCACGAAGAGCGCACCGGCGGCATGCGCGGCCTCGGCCAGCGGGACGAGATCCTCGACGCCGCCGAAGAAATTGGGATACTGCACCACCAGACAGGCGGTTTGAGACCCCAGCGTGCGCTTCACCGCATCCAGATCCGTCACGCCGGCCTCGCTGAACGCGATCTCGCGGAAGACGAGGCCGACCTGCGCCGCGTAGGTCCGAGCGACCTGGCGGTACTCCGGATGGACCGCGCGTCCCACCACGACCTCGGTCCGCCCCGTGATCCGGTGCGCCATCAGGATGGCCTCCGCCGTCGAGGACGCCCCCTCGTACATGGAGGCGTTGCTCACCTCCATCCCGGTGAGCTGGCAGACGAGGGTCTGGTATTCGAACAGCGCCTGCAGCGTCCCCTGGGAGATCTCGGGCTGGTATGGTGTGTAGGCGGTGAGGAACTCGCCCCGCAACACCAGATGCGCGATGATGGCCGGGCTGAAGTGGTCGTAGCAGCCCGCCCCCAGGAAGCTGTTGTACCGGTCCGCGTCCGCGTTGCGGTCTGCCAGCGACCGCAACCGCTTCACCAGCTCCGCCTCCGCCAATGCCGGCGGGATCTTGAGGGGGCGCTTCAGCCGCAAGGCGTCGGGAACGTCCGCAAACAACATGTCCACCGATCCGGCGCCGATGGCATCCAGCATCTGCCGCCGGTCCTGCGCGGTGTTTGGTATGTAACGCATCTGTCACTCCCAGCGGTCAGCGGTCAGCGGTCAGCCAGCACGGGCCCGACACGCCGCTCGTCTCATTGCCTCATTGCCCAATTGCCCAATTGCCGAGTTGCCAGAGCCTCAGTGCCCCTCACTGGCGAGGAACGCCTCGTACGCCTTGACGTCCATCAGCGCGTCCAGCTCCTTCGGATTGGCCAACTCCACCACGACGATCCACCCGGCGCCGTAGCAGTCCTTGTTGACCAGTTCCGGGGTGGTCTCCAGGGCCGTATTGACCTCCGCCACGGCGCCGCCCACCGGGGAGTAGACGTCGGAGACCGCTTTGACCGACTCGACGACGCCGAAAGCCTCCATCTGCTTCACGGCCCGCCCCACCTTGGGCAACTCGACGAAGACCACATCCCCCAGGGCGTTCTGCGCATGATGCGTGAGGCCGATCCGTCCCCGCGTGCCTTCGACCTTGACCCACTCGTGCTCCTTCGAATACTTCAGGTCGGCTGGATACATGTACACTCCTCCTGTGTCAACGGGATCGCTTGTAGAACGGTGTCGGGACGATCCGGGCGGCCACCGGCTGGTCGCGGATCAGGATCTCGATCGGGGTGTCGACCGCGGCATGGGCAATCGCCACATACCCGAGGCCGATCGCCTTGCCAAGCCACGGGGATGGTGCGCCGCTGGTCACCTCGCCGATGCGCACGCCGCCGGTGACGATCGGATAGTGCGATCGCGCGATCCCCCGTCCCTCCATCTCGAAACCCACGAGCTTCCGCGCAACCCCTGCGGCCTTCTGCCGAGCCAGCGCATCGCGCCCGATGAACTCCCCCTTCTGGAGCTTCACGATCCAGCCCAGATCGGCCTCCAGAACGGTATGCTCGTCGTCGATGTCGTTTCCGTAGAGCGCCATCTTGGCTTCCAGTCGCAGCGTATCCCGCGCTCCAAGCCCGCAGGGAAGGAGGCCCAACGGGGTCCCCGCCTTGAGCAGCGCGTTCCACAGATCCGGCGCGCGCTGCGGGGAGACGTATACCTCGAAGCCGTCCTCGCCCGTGTACCCCGTGCGGGACAGCAGCGCCTCTTCCCCCAGGACCGGGCCGCGCCCGAACCAGTAATACGGAATCGCCGCCAGATCCACCGGGGTGAGCGTCTGGAGAATGGCCAGCGCCCGGGGGCCCTGGATGGCCACCAGCGCGGTCGCCTCGCTCTGGTCGACGATCGTCGCCCCCGGCGCGTGCTCGCGCATCCAGCGGAGGTCCTTGTCGATGTTCGCCGCGTTCAGCGTGACCAGGTAGCGGTCCTCGGCCAGCCGGTACACGGTCAGGTCGTCCACGAACGTCCCGGTCGGCGTGGTGAGGGCGGAATACTGCACCTGGCCCACCTGGAGCCGGGCGGCGTCGTTACTGGTCAGACGCTGCAGCGCTTCCAGCGCACCCGACCCCTGAAACTCCACCTCACCCATGTGGGACACATCGAAGAGGCCCGCCGCGGAGCGCACGGCCCGATGCTCCTCCAGGATCCCGCGATATTGGATCGGCATTTCCCACCGGCCGAAGGGGACCAGCTTGGCGCCCAGCGCCCGGTGCTGCGCGTGGAGCGGCGTCTGCTTCAGGGGGCTCTCAAGACCGGACATGATNCACCTCCGAGGGATATACGCGGATGAACGACAGCGCGCGGCAGCAAACGGCAAACGGCGCGATTCTTCGACGGGGCTGGCTCTTTGTCAAGGAAAAAGCCTCAGCCTTTCCGGGCGTCGCCGCCACACAGCGTGAGCGCCAGTGTTTCCAGAATGACCCCGTCCGCCTGGCCGGTGTTCTTGAGCGCCAGGTCCGCCCGGTGGATCGCGTCGAGCCCGCGCAGGAGGTCCGTCAGGGTGAAGCGGCTGCTCGCCTTGAGCAGGTTGAAGGCCCGGAACGGGTGCATCCCGCGGAGCTTCGCCGCCGATCCATCGTCCGGCCCGGCGTCCGCCGCCAGACGCGGGAGCACGCGCGCCTGAAACGCCGGATACGTCAGTCGTAAATCGATCTGCCCGTCCAGGCGACCGTCCAGAACGCAACGCGCCAGGATGAGGCTCCGGATGGTCGCGGCGATCATGCCGAGGATCGGCTGGGCGCCTTCGCGCTGGGCGACCAGGGCGCGCAGCGCGTGCAATGCCCCGGCGACGTCGCGACCTTCGAGGGCATTGGTCAGGTCGAAGATGCCGGCCTCCCGCGAACTGCTGAGAACGGCCAGGACGTCCGCCGTGCCCACCTCCGCCCGATCTCCGACGTACAAGAGGATCTTCTCCAGTTCCGATTCCAGGGTCCGCACGCTGAACCCGGTGCGTTCCACGATGTAGGTCGCCGCCCCCTCCTCGATGCGCTTCCCCGCGCGGTGGGCCGCATCTTTGATCCGAGCCCGCGCCACCTCGGGCTTCATCTGGGTCTCGCCCAGTTTCCCGGTACGCACGCCGCAGTCCACCACGACACCNGTCTCGGCGATCCGCTTGAAGAGGGCGCGTCGCTGGTCCACCACCTCGGCCGTCAAGATCAGGACCGCCCCCGGTGGGATCCCGCGCTTGAGCAAATCCTCGAAGACCGCGGCCGTGCCCGCGCCCATGGCCTCCGGAATCTCGGCGCCCTCGGCCACCAGGCGGCTCGCGGTCTCGCGCAGCCATTGGGTCGACTCGTCCGTCGACGGGACGGTCAGCAGGTCCTTCCACAGGGCCGCGGGGAGTTCCCCCTGCGTCGCGCGCTCCAGGAAGGGCCGATCCAGCCCGGCCACGCCGGCCGCCTGGAGAAAGCCGCGCGCGGCTTTCTCGGCGTCGCGGGCTTTCCAGGCCTCCCAGCTCTTCCGGAACAGGTCGCCGACGTTCTGCTTGGACACGAAGGCCTTGGTATCGTGGACCACCACCACCTTGGTCCCCCCGAACAACGGCACCGTGCGGAGCCGCCCCGGCACCGTCGCCGCCTCGGCGTCCTCGCCGACCGTCTCGACGCTCAGGGCCTGGTGGTCGGCCGGAACCAGCGCGTCCACGATGGCCCTGGCGCCCTCACGGGCCACCAGCTCATCCCCGCACAGCAGGTACACGGAGGCGACCGTTCCCCGCCCGATGTCCGCCACCACCTTGTCCATCAGGCCGCCCATGGCATCATCCCCTCCCGCCGCCGGGGGAGCCGGCGCGGGCCGCGGGCCGCGGCCCTGTCGAGAGGTCGCCCCCGGACAGGGCCGCGAGAATCTCCGGGCCGAACTCGGCCACCCGCCAGCGGCGCATCCCGTCCACCGCCTCCAGCGCGGAAAGGTCCGCCGGGGCGCGCTGCGCCAGCGGGTCGATCAGTCGCCGCGGAAGCAGGAGGCCCGGATCCAAGCCCACGCGGGGCGCGGCATCCGCCCGCCACGCCAGGAGGGCGGCGATACGCCGCTCCACCGCAGGCGTCAGTCGGGGCTTGGCAGGACGGCGCAGGATCGGCAGGTCCCGCTCGGCCACGGCGAGGCCGCGCGCGATCGCCTGCAAGACTCCATCGCCGTACCGCGTTAGGACGGTCGGCGTGCAGCCCGGGATCTGCGTCAACGCCTCCCGCGACTCCGGCCGCGCCGCCGCCAGGCGAAGGAGCGTTTCGTTGCCCATCACCTTGAACGGCGGCCGCCCCCGCTCGTGCGACCATGCCTCGCGGGCCACGAACAGCTCCCGCAGGATGCCGAGCCCCCGCCGGTCCAAGCCGCGCACCCCCTTGATCGCGAGGCAATCGTCCGGGTCGAAGACCCGCCCCGCCGCCGGCGTCCCCTCCAGCGCCCGGCACTCCTCCGCAACCCAGCCAGTTCGTCCGCGCGCTGCCAGCGAGTCCATCAGCCGCTCTCGCAGCGCGAACAGATGCCGGACGTCCTCGGCCGCATAGTGCTCCTGCGCGGCGCTCAAGGGGCGAACCGCCCAGTCGTCCTTCTGCCGCGACTCGCCCGCTTCGATCCCGAGGACCTGCGTGAGCAACGCCGTCAACCCGACCTCGGGCAAGCCGAGGAACTGGGCGGCGACCATGGTATCGAAGAGCCCGGCAACCTCGAAGGCGAAGTCCCGCTTCATGGACGCCAGGTCGTAGGCGGCGCCGTGCAGCACCTTGGCGATGGTCGGATCGGCCAACAGCGGGGCAAGAACGGCGAGATCCCGGTGGGCCAGCGGATCCACCAGGAACACCTCACCCTCGGCGGTCCCCACCTGGATCAGACACACCTTTTCGGGGAAGTGGTGCAGGCTGTCCGACTCGGAGTCCATCGCGACCACGGTCGCTCCGCGCAGCCGGGCGACCAGGTGCGCCAGGTCCTCGCCGCTTCGAACCCACACGGGCGGACGAACGGNAAGCCGGATGGGAGTTGCACGCGGCATGACGGTCTCGCGGTCGGAGGATCTCGGAGGCACAACCGACCCGGTGGATGGCTACTTGATGGCCAGCTTGCCCGTGGTGGCGAACGGACCGATCCAGCGCTGGGAATTGCAGGCAACGTCGTAGATGCCCGACCGGCCGGCGAGCACTTGGATCGTGGCGGTGGTCCCCGCGGGAATGTTCTGACGGACGCCCAGCTCCGGGATGAGGAAGAAGTGGTCCTTCCCGACACTGGTTACCTGAAACGTCAGGATCGCGGCGCGTCCGCCTCGATCGGCTGCCATCACCGAAGGTTCGCAGCGATTCTCCCGCGCCACCACGTCGAACGCGTGCCGCGCCACCTCGGCCGGGGTCACCATGGGGGGGACCCGCTCAGGAAACAGCCGTGCGCACCCCCCGGTCAGCACGATCCCCGCCAGCCCCACGATCAGTATCGTCCGCCGCACACGCGCTCCTCCTCGATGTTGGACGCGGAAGACTAGCATGCGCCTGGTCAAGTTGCAACGGTCGGGTTCGTCCGGTACGGGGAGCCGCCTCCGACCCACCCGACGCCGCAATTGATCGACCCCGCACGAACCCGTTGACCCGGGGGTGGGCCTCGGGATATATGTGGTGCCGCCATGGTCGTGGACGGCGGGTCGCACCCGACGACTCGCACCCGCATGACCCGGAACCGAGGACCGCATGGATCATCACGCGCGCATCGCATCGAAACGCCGGCACGTCCGGCAGCGGGCCCAGGATCTGCTCGAGCGGCTGGGCCGCATGGACGACGAAGAGCTCCGGTGGACCGTGCGCCTGTTCGCCGACTGCCTGCCGCCGGAGCAGCGGGCCGCCTGTCTCGGCGCCTACGACGAGCGGTGGCCCATCGAGGAGCGCCGCACGTTCGTCGCGGCGTTCGTCCCGCGCTACACGCACCTGGCCCTGGCCGCCCTGGACCGGGCCGAGGCCGCGGCCCAGGGCGGCCTCGCATCCTTGACCGACGAGGATCTGCAAGGGATGTCGCTGGCCGAGAAGTGGGCGCGCCTGGCGGAGGGTCCGGACGGGCTGCGTCCCGACCAACTCCGGCGGGAGCTGGCGCGCCTGTTCATGTGCAAGTCCTATGACCTGTTTCACGACGCCGGGTTGTCCGAGGCTGCGGTGGAATACCCGGCCTATCACCGGGTCCGCGAGGCACTGGAGGCCCAAACCGATGCCGTCATCGTCGACCTGGTCGGCCTGGTCGTCGGGCAGTACGCGGGGCTGCGCTCCCGGGTGCCGCACGACGTCGAGGCGGCGCTGGCCCGCATCCGAGAGGGCTTCAGCCATCGCCTCGGGATCGTGATCCCTCCGGATCGGCTCTTCGCAGGCCAGATGCTCCGGCTGCCCCTCGACCACCCCGATCAGGTCGTTGAAGCCGCCGCGCCCCGTCCCACCCCCGCACCATGGGACCTGCCGGGAGTGGATCTGCCGACGGCATTTCTGGTCCTGGCGGATTTGATGACGCAGGGCGAGGTGGAGGAGTTCCTCCTCCCCCTGCGTCGCCAGTATCGGTCAATCGCCGAGGTGCCCGGTCAGGAACTGCGCAGCCTGCTTTCGCGCCTCTGGGGACTGTTGGGGGATCGCCGCCTGACCGATTTCGCCGAGCGGTATCGCTCGGGCCGGATGGTCGCCGACCGGAAGGTGGCGCCAGAGGTGTGGGGGCTCCTCCCCCAGCCGGAGCAGTTGACCATCCTCGAGCGGGACAACCGCGCCATGGATATCGGGCAGGCCGCGCGCCACCTGGTCAAGATCCTCTTCAGCTTCCAATACGACACGCTGTTCGACGCGGGGTTCCATGTCGCCCTGCTGCGGGCGCCCCGCTATCAACAGCTCATCACCCGGCTGACCGCGGGCGAAGACACTGCGGACACCCAGCGGTTGGCGCTCCTGACGCAGACGGTGACGCCCCAGATGCTCGACCTGGAGTTGATGGCCCCCGATGCCCGTCGGACGCGCCTGCAGGAGATCCGAACGCTGATCGCGGCCGCCCTCGACCTCCCCGACGATCTCACCTACCCCGCCCGAAAAGAGGGACGGGCCTAAGGAGCCGTCACGATATTACGAAAAATGGGCACGCGTTTTCGTAACGGCTCCTAACCACGAGGAACGGCCATGCCCGCAGGGAAACGACGGCATCCGATGTATGAAGGGGTCGCCCTTTTGGCCGACCCCATTTACGGTTACGTCCACTTCACCGTGCCTATCGAGGGGCGGGCCGAGGAGCGGACCGAGAAAGACCTGATCGACACGCCCTGGATGCAGCGCCTCCGCCGAGTCCACCAGCTCCAGTCCAGCTTCTGGGTCTTTCCGTCGGCCGAGCACAGTCGATTCCAGCATTCCCTGGGCACCATGCACATGGCCGGCCGCTTCGCGGATCGGTTGTATCCCAGCCTGCGGCAGGCGTTCGACCGGTGNCCNTCTTNCGCCTTGGTGAAGGAGCTCCTGCGCGTCACCGGNCTGGTGCACGACATCGGCCACGGGCCGTTCAGCCACTTCTTCGACCACCACTATCTGGAGCCCGCCTGTGGGACCAATCACGAGGGGCTTGGCCAGCAGATCGTGATCGAAAAGCTGGCCGAGCTGATCCGGGGAATCCGGCGGAGCCCCGACGGCCCGTTCAAACCGGGCGAAGCCCTGGAGCCGGAGTACGTCGCCTTTCTGGTGCGCCGTCCCGAGGTCGGCGCGGAGCGGCTGCCGGGCTGGCTGCGCACGCTCCAGCCCGTCTTCTCGGGCATCTACACCGCGGACAACGTGGATTACATCCAGCGCGACGCCTACATGACCGGCTTCTCGCTGGATCTGGTGGACATCGACCGGCTCCTCTATTACACCTTCGTGACGCCCGAGGGTCTCGCCCTGCACAAGTCGGGCTCGTCGGCACTGCGGCGTTTCGTGAACGCCCGGTTCACCATGTACGCCGATGTGTACTACCACCGCACCAACCGCGCGATGGATCTGCACATGCAGGAGATCTTTGAGGAGACCGTGCGGCTCTTGTTCCCCTTCGACCCTCGCCGGGAGCTCGATCGCTACCTCGGTGTCAGCGACTGGTCGCTGCTGGAAGGGGTGCATGCCTGGCTGGAGGCGCCGGACCCGCGGAAGCGGACGTTGGCCGAGGAGTGGTCGCGGATCGTCGGACGCGAGGTCAAGTGGAAGATGGCGTACGACCACATGGAGACCATGGACGACCCGCGCGCCAAGAAGTTCGTGGACGCGTCGGAACTGGAACGGGAGGTCCGGCAGCAGCTCCCCGCCGCGCTCAGGTCGCTGCCCTTCCGGGTGGACGTCGCCCGGCAGGACCCGCGCCCGCTGAATCCCTGGACCGAGGAGACCAAGAAGATCCTGATCTATGACCCCGCCACGGACCGCGCATCGCCGCAGCCCGTCCAGGATTTGTTCCGCTACATTCCCGCGCGGGTCGCCCACTACCGGATCTTCGCGCTGGATCACACCCACGACGACGCCCTGGCCCGCGCCACACAGGCCGTGCTGGGCGGCCCCGGCGACCCGGCCGTCTCGACCAACGTCTAGCAGGCCGCTGAAAAAGGCCCATCTGCGGCGTTGGCCCGCCTCGGCACTCGCTGCGACGTACTTCCAGTACGCCTCGCTCCGCCTCCGGCGTGCCGCCTTGCATCTGGGCCTTTTTGAGCAGCCTGGGCGAAATTGGGTTTTTTGACAGCCCGCGAGCGCCCGCCGGAAACCTGTCGTCCTTAGGAGCCGTTACGGATTATTCGTCCGCGTTTCGGTTTCGGTACGGTTCCTTATGCCGTCCCCGAAATTTCTCTGGTCAAGGTATTCTTGGACAACGGCTTCCCCGTGCCGAGGAAGCGGCGCGCCGAAGCCTACCGGCCCGTGGGCACCTTCTTCCAATCCGCCAGGAACCGCTCGAGCCCCGCGTCCGTGAGGGGATGCTTGAGGAGCTGCCGGAGCACGGCCGGCGGCAGCGTCGAGACGTGCGCCCCCGCCAGGGCCGCCTCGAGGAAGTGGACCGGCGTCCGCAGGCTGGCCGCCAGGACCTGGGTCCCGTAGCCGTAGTTTTCGTAGATGGTCAGGATCTGCCGCACCAGGTCCATCCCGACATGACTGATGTCGTCCAGCCGCCCGACGAAGGGGCTGATGTACGACGCGCCCGCCTTGGCAGCCAGGAGGGCCTGGGGCGCCGAGAAGCAGAGGGTGACGTTGGTCCGGATCCCCTCGGCGTGGAGCAGTCGGACGGCCTTCAACCCTTCCGCGATGAGCGGAATCTTCACGACCACGTTCTTGTGGAGCTTCGCCAGCTCCCGTGCCTCGGCCAGCATGCCGGGCGCGTCGGTACTGACGACCTCCAGGCTGATCGGTCCGTCCACGATCGTGAGGATCTCCGCCACGATCTCCCGGAAGGGTCGCCCTTCCTTGGCAATCAGCGACGGGTTGGTGGTCACGCCGTCCACCAGCCCCAGGGCCGCCATTTCCCGAATCTCCTTCACGTCTGCGGTATCCAGGAAGATTTGCATCGCACACCTCCTTGTCCGGCGGCGCGACCCGCCGGCAGCCTCCCGCCCGACCGGACCTGCNGGATCCGACACGCGCTCGCGGTCTCGCCTCACCCCCGCGAGCCGAAGATCGCCGTTCCGATCCGTACCAGCGTGGCACCCTCCTCGATGGCCGCTTCGAAATCGTGGGTCATGCCCATGGAGAGGTCGGGAAGGGTCCACCCCTCCGACTCCAGCCGGTCGCGCAGGTCACGGAGACGGCGGAAGAACGGCCGCACCGACTCCGGGTCCGGTAGGAACGGCGGGATGGTCATGAGCCCCTGGACGGACAGCTGGGGCAGTCGCCGGGCCGCCTCGAGTAGCGGCCGGACATCGGCGGCGGCGGCCCCGCTCTTCTGCGCCTCCTCCCCGACGTTGACCTGCACCAGGCAGCGCAGCCGCCGTCCCGCCTCCTCGGCGTGCCGGCCGAGCTCCTCGGCCAGCCGGACCGAGTCCAGCGAATGAATGCAGTCAAAGAGACCGACCGCCAGCTTGGCCTTGTTCGTTTGTAGATGACCGATCAGGTGCCACTCGGCCGCACCGGGAAGCGCCTCGATCTTCTCGCGCGCTTCCTGGACCCGGTTTTCCCCCAGGATCTTCACGCCGGCCGCCACGGCCTCGTGGACCGCCGCCACGGGCATCGTCTTGCTCACGGCCACCAGGGTCACGGCCGAGCTCGGCCGGCCGCTCCGCGCCGCCGCCGCCTCGATCCGGCGGCGCACCGCCGCCAGCCGCTCAGGAATTCCGTCAATCATGCAGCGCTCCGTGGTTCGCCAAGGCAACCCCCGCGAGGGCGATCCGGCGCCGGCCCGGCCGCCGCCGGTTACCCATGCTCCGGCTTGGGCGCCATGAAGACCAGCACCGTCACCGGGTCAGCGGTCCGATTCGCGACGCCGTGCGGGAACCCGGCCGGTGCCAGGACCGCCACCCCCGCCACGACCTCGGCCTCCTCCGCGCCCACCTGGATCGTGGCGCGGCCGGCCTGCACGTAGTAGACCTTGTCCGAGCCGGCGTGCGCGTGGACCCGCTGCGCCTGCCCTGGGGCGAGGCAGTAGAGGTCGCAGAAGAAGTGCGGGCTCTCGAACAGCGCGACCTTCTGCATCTTGTCGTCCGCGAACCGCGCCTGCTGGGCGACCGTCACCTGCCGCATGGCTCCGCGCCTCTCCCCGACCGACCCGGAACGGTCATTGCGTCTCGCCGTCTCCCTGTTGCCGGCGCAGGAACTGCTCCGCCTCCCGAATCAGGTCGGCGGCGCTGGGCAACTCGTCGGCGGCCGGCTCGTCCGCCGGATCGGCCTGCGCCTGGCGCTCCTCGAGCTCTTGCACATATTTCTCGACTTCGGGTTTTTGTGCCAGGATGCGGGCCAGCTGCCGATCGAACTCCGCCGCCGCCTCGGTCAGTTCGGACAGGTCCGCCGGCCACTCCAAAAAGCCGAGGACGCGCCGCACCAGGGCCAGTACCGCATGGGGGTTACTGACCTCCGAGATGTAATGCGGGACGTTGGCCCACAGGCTGACGGCAGGCACGTCGGCGCGGCGACAGGCGTCGCTCAACACCCCGAGGATTCCGGTGGGCCCTTCGTACCGCGTGGCGGTCGTCTGAAAGCGTGCGCGTAGTTCGGGATCGCTGGCCACGCCCGAGATCCGGATCGGGCGCGTGTGGGGGACATCGGCCAAGAGCGCCCCCAGCGTGATGACCAGAGACACCTGGGCGCGGCGGGCGAGATCCAGAATGTGCCCGCAGAACGTCTGCCATTTCAGATGCGGCTCGATCCCCACGCCGACGATGACATCCCGGGCCAACGCCGGTTCGTCGCTCCGGACGAAGTCGGTCGTCGGCCAGTGGACGTCCCGGATTCCCGAGCCGTCCTTCCGGAATCGGACTTCGGGCCGGGTGAGGCCGAAATGATAGAACTCCTCCGGCTCGATCACGGCCAGGGGCGTCGACGGCCAGGTCCGGGACAGGAGCCGCGCGGCCGAGGTCGCGCTCTCTGCCGCGTCGTTCCAGCCCGAGAACGCCACTACCAGCACCGGCCGGCGCCACTCGGACGGCACATCCTGCATGCGAAGCGACGACGAGGCGTTTGCCATGAGCGTGATCCCTTCTGTCAGGTCGTCGTGCGGGCGGGGCGGCGGATGTTTCGCTCGGCGATGGAGGCCGCCCCGGCGAGCACGCCATCCGTGCACATCCGTTGGCCTGCGGGGCGTGGGGGCGCGCGACACGACGCGTCAGATACCGGACACCGCCGTCAGTCCAGATCGATGTCCCGGATCGGCTTNCTGAGCGGCACGTCCTTTGTCCGCTTGAGCGCGTCCTGGAATTTCTTATCCAGCAAGTCCTTCTTGCTCTTTTGAAGCTTCAGCGACTCTTCGAACCGCGCCTGCCGCTGCGCCGCCTCCGCCTTCAAGCCTTTCACCGCGTCGGTGAGATCCTTGACGGACCGTTCCTCGGGCGGCAGTTCATGGGAGAGGACCGCCCGCATCTCCGGATCCACGCGGAGCTTGGCCTGGCAGCACGGGCACAACACTTCGAAGGGTTCCTGCGGTTCCTGGGTCATACGACCTCCACGGCGTTCCGGATGTTTGTATCAGGTGGAGCCGGGGAGATCAAGCGCGAAGCGCGAACAGGGGCGACGCAGCCAGAACACCACCCGGTTCCTGGCGGGCGGGTCGGGAGGGCGGCGGGCGATCCGGCTACTTCCCGGAAAACCGATACTCGAAATCCTTCAGGCTCCCCTGGGCATCGAAGCGAACGGTCAGCATCTCGACGCGCTCGGTGGTGCGCGTAAACCAGCCCGAGGTCCGGTCGCGATAGTAGATGAACGTCTCGATCCCGGGGGAAAACACCACCTCCTGCGGCACTCCGAACCGCTCGCGCACCTCCGCCTTCGTCGTCTTCCCCTGGACCAGGCCCTTGAGCGTCTCCTCGTCGGCAATGCGGGCCCCGGCCTCGCGGAGCGAAGGGCGCGCCGGCGCGGCGGG
>JGI20214J51088_10001858_pt1 | contig 14291 bp, 10 predicted proteins | sample WetSurMetagenome_FD_51088 | JGI IMG/M metagenome (IMG submission 51088) | reverse complement strand
GCTGATTAATAGAAACCATTTTTCCAAGTTCAAAACATTTCTTAATCAGTTCAGTAGGATCAATGCTCATCAAATTTGCCAGCTCGGCTGTTGAAATAAATTCTGTTACTTTTATGACATTTTTTTGTGAATCTTCAAACTCCTGTTTTTTTGCTTCCAGCTCTAATCTTTCCTTCTTTTTCTTTCTTCTTGCAATGCTTCTGGAGGATAAACCGCTCTCTTCATCAATTTTAGCGAATGTATCACGAATTGCTTCAAGAATTTCTTTCTGTGCTATATCCTTTGCACGATGACCTTTTGCAAATTTTTTCTTCCCTTTCTTGAGATCGTCTTCAAATTTTTGTTTCTTCTCTTTTGCTTTTTTTGCAATAGCTTCTTTATCTGCTGCATCTGTAGAAGTAACNGGGGTCTTAAATCTTAATTCGGAACCTTTCCCGGAATCTTTAAATAATTTCTTTTTCTCTAATTTTAAATCACGGATAGAAACTTTTTTATAACTTGGTTTATCAGGTTTTGCCGGAATATCTTTTGAAACAGGTTTTTCCTGCCTTTTATCTCTAAAATCTTTTGTTTTATCGTAAGGAAGTTTGGAATGTACCTTATGATAAGGTTTGGGAGGTTCCGGTTTTTTTATATCCTTTTTGGGAAATTGTTTTTGATGTATTACTTTTTCTCCGGATGCTTTTACCGTATCCTTTGGAATAAACTGTTTTCCTTTTTCAGGAAATTCTTTTTTCTTCTCTTCGGGTTTAAACTTTGAATCTTTTGCTTTTACCGGTTCGAATTTCTTCTCTTCTTTGGGTTTAATAAAAGTTTCGCGTCTTTTCTTTTCCCTTTCTCTTTTATATGCAGCTTCTCTTTCTCTTTCTTTTTCTATCCCGGCTTTTTGGGCAGCGGCTGAGATCCTTTTCTTTATTGTGTCTTCAAACGCCTGCTCTAATTGTTTTTTCTTTTGTTCTTCTGTTGGTACTTCGAGCTTATCCTCTCTTCCTAAAAATGCAAGTAGCTCCTGTTTCCGCTTTTCGTCTTCTTTCCTTTTGTTTTCTTCCTCGATTAACTTTTTTATTCTTAACTCTTCTTCTTTCTTTTTACGCTCTAATTCCTGCTCCTTAATTCTGTGGTCAGCTTCGGATAATTCTATTTTTATCCTCTTTGCAAAATCAACGACTTTCTTAAGATGTTTGTCCTGTTCTTCAATGCTTTTCTTGAAATGCTGTAGAACTTTAATAACCGTTTCGGGCTCAAGATTTGTATTTACATTAGCATCCGTAATCCCGATAGTTGCCAGGAAACTGATAATATTTTCCTTTGGAAGATTTGTCTCCCTTACTATCGTCATTACCTTTTGTTTCTTTTGTCTATTTGCTAATGCTGTCATTAATTAATATCTTTGTCCCGGTTAATATTTTTTTTTCGTTTTTTTCTTAACTTTTTCTTTTTCATTGATATCGGTAGCGACATCCATATCTTCAATACTTTCCCCATCTTTAACAACGTCAATCTGATATCCAGTCAATTTCGAAGCGAGTTTTACGTTTTGTCCGCTTTTCCCGATAATAATGCTTAATTGGTCTTCGCTTGCATTTATTTTTGCAACCTTATTCTGATTATCGAGATAAATGTTATCCAGCTTTGCCGGAGCTAATGCCCTTGCAATATATAATCCCGGTTCATCGGTATAATTGATTACATCAATATTTTCGTTACATAATTCCCTTACTATAGAATGAATTCTTATACCTTTCATTCCTACACAAGCACCGACAGCATCAATCCTGTCATCATTCGAAAATACAGAAATCTTTGCTCTTTCTCCCGGTTCCCTGGCAATTGATTTTATTTCAATTATGTTATCATAGATTTCAGGTATTTCGAGTTCAAACAGCTTTCTCAAAAATTCTTCACTCGCCCGTGAAACGATAATTAAAGGAGGACCTGATGACCTTTTATCAATGGTTTTAATAATTGCCCTGATTGTGTCACCTTTTTTATATCTTTCTTTTGGTATCTGCTCCGCTTTCGGAAAAATGATTTCGTTGTGATTATGTATTAATAAAATTGAATTGGGTTTTAACTGGTAAACTTCACCGACAATTATTTCACCAACGATATCACGGTAGTTATTAAAAGTAACTTCCTTTTCGATTTCACGGATTTTTTGATTCAGATTTTGTTTCAGGTTAAGCACTAACCTTCTGCCAAATTCATCTATNGGNATTTCTTCGATATAATCATCCCCGGCTACCAGTTCTTCTCCGGATTTTTCACTCGCGGAAACAACATCTATTTCAGTCGCCGGTTCGTTAACTTCTTCGACGACAGTTTTAAAAAGAAATATTTCAATATTTCCTTTTTCCATATTCACGACAACATCAAAATTAGCTTCCTCACCATATTTCTTCTCCATCATTTTTCTGAAAGAGTCCTTTATAATGCTCTCGAGAATATCTCTGTCTATATTTTTTTCCTTTGCCATCTGGGCAAAAGCGTCAACAATTAAAGATTTCATAAATCTTTACGTTTTATTTAAATTTTAATTTTACTTTTAATTCTTTAATATCACTAAACTGCACCAACTCGATAATGCCTTCACTATTCTTACTTTTTCTTAATATATTAAATCTGAGTATATTTTGCTCTTCTTCTTTTACTTCTTCTAAAATTCCTGTGAAAAACATATCATTTTTTAATTTCACATCAAAAGTTCTTCCTGTATGTTTAAAAAGCTGCCAGATGTATTTAAACGGGTTATCAACACCCGGCGATGAAACAGTTATTTTTGAAATATTATTTACTAAATTTTTTGTTTCCAGTAAATCCCATATTTCCCTGTTCATTTTTGCCAAATCATCAACCAATAATTCTTTCCTGCTGTCAACAAATATTTCATAAATTTTGCTTCTGGAATCACCTTTTATAACAAAATCAATGATTCTATAATCAGTTTTGATTAAAAATTGCTCTATTCTGTTTCTTGCTTCTATATCCATATATTTTGCTAAAAAAAAAGTGGGTTTATCGAACCCACCCTTATATTCTGTTCACTACAAATCGTATAAAAATATATTAAATATAAGTTAATAACAATATACTAAANAATGGCATTTNAATAAAAAGATTACAATTATATTGATTTGATATTTACTTTTTGACTTAAAATTACTTATTTTTTTTATTTAGTTAAAAATGCAAAAAATATGAATAACAAAAGAATTTACATACCTTTAAGCCGCAAATTTTATTTGAGAAATACTCTCGAAGTATCAAAAGATTTACTCGGGAAATTATTAATCCGGAAATCGGGAAATAAAATCTTAGCGGGGAAAATCGTTGAAACTGAGGCTTATATCGGAGAGCATGACCCCGCCTGTCATGCATATAAAAAATTCACGAACAGAAGTAAAACACTTTATGAAACCGGAGGTACAATATATGTTTATTTTGTCTATGGGAAATATCATTGTTTTAATATTGTGACTGAAGAAAAGGGAAAAGGATGTGCGGTATTAATCCGGGCAATTGAGCCTTTAATGGGTTTGAAGAGTATGAAAATTAACAGAGGGAAAATTAAAACTATATTTGATTTAACAAACGGTCCTTCAAAGCTATGTCTTTGTTTAGGAATTGATTTAAGTTATAATGGCGGAGATATTGCAGGTAAAGAATTGTTTATTACTGAATCTATGGAAAAAAATAATTTTCAAATTTATGTATCAAAAAGAATCGGTTTAAATTCAGGGAAAGATTTTCCTTACAGATTTTTTATAAAAAATAATCCATACGTTTCAAAACATATTTTCAATAAAGAAGCTAAATTAATTAATTGATAATACTATGAAAATTAAATTTTGCGGTGCGGCACAGACCGTAACAGGTTCCCAGCATTTACTTGAAATCAACGGAAAAAAAATTCTTCTTGATTGCGGCATGTTTCAGGGAAAGAGAGAAGAATCTTATAAAATGAACAGGCAGTTCTTATTTGACCCGGCTAAACTTGACTGTGTCCTGCTTTCACATGCCCATATTGACCACTCAGGAAATCTTCCGACATTGTCTTTAAAAGGTTTCAGAGGCAGTGTTTACGCCACTCCGGCTACACGTGATTTATGTTCAATATTGCTGCAGGATTGTGCTCATATAATCCAAAAAGATACAGAGTTTGTTAACAAGCGGCGCAAGAAAAACAGAGAGATATTATTTAATCCTCTTTATACTATCGAAAATGTCCTGGATATTATGACTCATTTTAAGGCAATTCCATATAAGAAAACTTTTTTTCCGGATGGTTTTGATGGTAATGTTTCAGTAACTTTTGTTGATGCAGGACATATTCTTGGTTCATCTCAAATTATCCTGGACATAAAAGAAAATAACAAAACTATAAGGCTCGGCTTCACAGGAGATTTAGGACGCTACAACCTTCCCATTCTGAATGACCCTGAATACATTGGCAACGTTGATATATTGATAACGGAATCCACTTATGGCGGTAAAGAGCACGACCCTGCGGAACAGTCAGAATTGCAATTAGAAAATGCAATTAAGGAATCTGTGAACACACACGGCAAAATTATTGTCCCTGCTTTCAGTGTCGGCAGGACTCAGGAAATCGTATATACATTAGCGAAATTATTCGAAAAAAAATCAATACCTGACATTCCTATTTATGTTGACAGTCCTTTATCTATTAAAGCAACTGAGATTTTCAGAATTCATTCGGAATGTTATGATAAAGAGACTGCTGACCTGATATCAAACGGAGTTGATATATTCAGGGAGAAACATCTACGTTACATAAATGATGCAGAGGAATCCAAGAAATTAAATAATCTTAAAGAACCCTGTGTGATAATTTCTGCGTCGGGAATGTGCGAATCCGGAAGGATACTTCATCATCTCGTGAATAATATAGAAAATCCTGACAGCATAATTCTGATAATTGGATTTATGGCTGAGCATACGCTTGGAAGAAGATTAGTTGAATCAAGTAATATTGCTAACAGTACGGTGAAAATATATGGTGACGAATATAAAGTGAGGGCTAAAATTAAAATACTTAATTCATTTTCAGCTCACGCTGATAAAAACGAGTTAAGACGTTACTTAGGGAAATTTGACAGGAATAAATTAAAAAAACTTTTCATTGTACACGGTGAGCCTGATCAGCAGGAAATACTCAGAGAAGATTTAATAAAAACAGGAATCAGAAAAATTGAGACACCGTACAGGGGACAGGAATTTGAGATATAATCTTCAAACTTCAATGAAATATAACTGAAAAATTAAAAGTCAAATGTAAAAAGTTAAGTCAAAGCCCAAAAATTATAAATAATAATTATTATTTAGTTGTTAGCCTCTAACAATTTTAAATTTTAAATTCAATTTTCAATTTTAATTTTTAAATTTAAAATTGTTTTAATGTTTTAAATATTTTTGATATATTTTGAGATATTCCTGTGCGGAATGAGTCCATGAAAAATCTTCTGACATTCCTTTTTTTATAATATTCATTCTCAATTCACTATTTGAAATTAATTCAATTGCCCTTTTAATTGCTTGTAAAAGTTCTTCCGGTTCGTATTCCTCAAACGAAATTCCATTCGCTTCGGATGGATATTCATCAACATCTTTCACAGTATCTGCCAATCCACCGGTTTTTCTTACAATCGGAATTGTGCCATAATTCAAAGAATACATTTGATTCAATCCGCAGGGCTCATATCTCGAAGGCATTAAAAACAAATCGCTCCCTGAAGTAATCAAATGTGATAATTTATTATCATACCCGATATAAGAATAAAACTTATCCGGATATTTTTCTGAAATGTTTTTCAATGTCTGTTCATATTCCGAATCCCCTTTTCCAAGAACAACCATCTGAACGTTTAATTTCAAAATATCTTCCAGAACAGGAAAGAGAATATCAAAACCTTTTTGATAATCCAGACGGGAAACAATTCCAATGACGAACTTACTCTCGTCATAAAACAGATTAACTTCTTTGAGAAGACGAACCTTATTGAGCTTTTTTCGATTAAATGTTTCAAAATTATAGTTCGCAAGTATTTCAGAATCTTTTTCCGGATTCCATACATCCGTATCAATTCCATTTAAAATACCAAAATAATCGGATTTCCTTTCCGAAAGCACCGAGTCTAATCCACAACCAAATTCAGGTGTCTGAGTCTCGGAAGCATATGTGGGACTGACCGTTGTAATCACATCTGCAAATGAAATTCCTGCTTTTAGAAAATTAAATTTTCCATAAAATTCAAATGGACTGCCGTATTTTACATTTTCGATTAAGAATCCTGCATTAACCGAAGATTCATTAGGGAAATCACCCTGATAAGCTAAATTATGTATTGTAAGCAATGATGTAACCTTTGAAAAAAGCTTATCCATGGAATATTGTTTTTTCAAATAAACCGGAATAAGAGAAGTTTGCCAGTCATTGCAGTGAATTACATTTACATGCCACTTAAGTTTCTGTAAAGTCATTAAAACAGCGTGCTGAAATAAAATAAATCTCTTATCTTCATCAGGATCATTTGTATATACCTGTTCCCTATCAAAAAATTCAGGGCAATCAATAAAATATACCTCGACCAATAAATCCTTCAATTTTCCATACCATACCTTAAAAAAATATTTTTTTCCTGAAATTTCAACCTGTATTTTATCTAATTCCGGAATCTGTTTAAGCTTATGGTAACCTTTATTTATTGATTTATAAAGCGGGAGAAATAACTTAACGTGGCAGCCAAGACCGGATAGTGCCAAAGGTAAAGAACCACTAACATCAGCAAGTCCTCCCGTCTTAACGAAAGGAAAGCACTCGCTCGTTACATAACAAACATTCATAAATGAATTTCTACGCATTAACATATTTTCAATTTAGTAATTATCATACATTTAAAACATGCCAAATGTATATNTGAAAAAAGGTTTTAATGGTATATCTGATTAAAAATTGAAAAATATTTTACACCAACTAGTAAGCGATTCAGAGTTTGAATTGAAATATTTATATTGCTATATATAAAAAAGATGAAAAAAATTGCTATATTCATTGACTTGTTATTAAAAACTAAAATTCGTAAAATTGTCTTTTATAAAAATTTTGTTAAATCAATCGAAAATCTAATGTTAAAGAAAATTTCTCTGAAATTCATATATCTATTTATTTTTACTGCTTTCTTATCCGCAATGCTGAGTTTTTCGGGATGTTCATCCTCTAAAAAAATGACATTGGCAGAAATCGGAAATGAAAAGATAACCTTATATGATTTCGAAAAACAATACCTTAAATCAGTCGGGAGTATTGATTCAGCAAGAATCAAAACTACCGAAGAAAAAAAGGAGTTCTTAAATTTATTGATTAAATTCAGGCTGAAAGTAAAGGACGGTCGTGAGAAAGGATTTACGGAAATACCAGAAATAAAAAATGAAATAAGCGATTTTAAGAAAAAATACATTCCTGAATTCCTGATTGATAAAGAAGTGGTTGATCCGGCTTTAAAGAAGACATACGACAGGAAAAAATATGATATGAGGACCATGTACATTTTAATTAATATGCCGAGTACACCAACCCCTGAAGATTCCATAAAGGCATATACTAAATGTGACTCAATTTATAAGGAACTTAAAGACGGTGTGGATTTTTATGATGTAGCAAAAAAATATACTGAAGACCAGGGATTCAGTGTAAATAAAGGAGATACGTATTATATTACAGCAGGTATGGTACCTATTGAATTTGAAGATGCAATTTTTGATATAAAGGTAGGAGAGTATACAAAAACCCCTATAAANATTAATAATACGATTTTCATTGCAAAACTTACTGATAAGAAAAAAAGGTCTGCCGGAATAAGATTGTCACACATTATGCTNCAGGATAAAAGGGACAGNTTAAATCAGGTTCTNGACAGCATGGATACNTTCAACAGNATTAAAGATTTGAAGGNAAAAGTAAATAAAGATAATTTTTCAGATATGGCAAAGGAATTTTCCGATGACCCGGGTTCAAAAACNAAAGGCGGAGATATTGGATTAATTGACAACAGNAGAAGACTTCCGCAGGATATTGACAGTCTTGTTTTTACACTTAAAGTTGGTCAGATAAGNGAGCCGGTCAAGTCACAATTCGGCTGGCATTTATTCCTTGTCACAGAAGAAAAGGAATACGAATCGTTTGAAAAACAAAGAGAACAGTTAAAAACAGATTACAAGAAGAGCATGATGTATAAACCTGCAAGGACAAAATATGTGGAAAAAGCATTAGCGGATTTTAATTTCAATATTGAAGCCCCTGCATTGACATTCCTCCAGGGTAAACTTGATTCCACAAAAACATTCAGTCAATTCAATTTCGACAGTATCTTTACAAAGCAGGACAGGGAAATGCTCATAGCAAAGTATAAAGGCGGTGAATTGAAATTAGAAGATATGATTCAATACTTAAACACTAATAAAGATTGGGCTGGAAATGCTGCATTACCATCGGCAATAAAGAAAGTCATAGAAGGTGTTGCAGAAACTCCAATATTGAACATCATTGCTGAGAAGCAAAAAATAGAAAAAGATGAAGAATTTACAGAGCTGTTAAGCGAATATGAAAACGGTTTAATAAGTTTCAGGATTGACCAGGATGAGTTATTCAGCAAGATAAAGATAACAAACGAAGAAATGCAAAACTATTATGACAATAATAAACAGAATTACATGGTTACGGACAGTACCGGTTCGCATTACAAACCATTCGAAGATGTAAAAGCTGAAATCTCAAATACACTTCAGCAGCAAAGATTCAAGCAAATGGAAAGCAATTATATCGAGGACCTGAAAAAGAAATACCCTGTAAAAATTTACGATGACGTTCTTGAGAAGGCATTCAAGACAAAATCGTAATATAAATATAAATAAATTTTTCCAGAAGCGGGTTTACAGAACCCGCTTCTTATTTCAAAAAAATTATAAAGATAAATCTTGAAAAGCTGCAAAATAATATTTTGGTTATTCATTCTGTTCATTCTTGTAAATTCAGTTCATTCACAGAACAAAGAAGGCGACAGGATATTGGCAGTCGTAGGCAACGAAGTAATACTTGAATCGGATTTTCAATACCAGCTTCAGTTATATGCCCGTCAGAATCAGTTAACGAACATAAGCCCGTTTTTAGCACAGCAGATTTTTCAGCAAATGCTGACAGAAAAAATAATTATTGCAAAAGCCGAGCAGGATAGTATTTCGGTTACTGAAGAAGAAATTAATAAAGAATTAGACAGCAGAATAAAATCTCTGATTGACCAATTTGGTTCCGAGCAGAAGGTTGAGGAGTTTTATAAATTGTCAATTATAAAAATCAAATTGACATTAAAAGAAGATTTGCGGAAAAAATTAAAAGCCGATAAACTTAAAAGACAGAGGTTTCAGGGAGGTATTAAAGTATCCGACCGTGAGATAAAAGAGTTTTATTATTCCTATAAAGACAGTCTGCCGATGGCATCCGAGGAATATGATTTATATCATATATTTGTTATCCGAAAAATATCAGACACAGAAAGAAGTCTGGCAAAGGAAAAAGCAACAAAAATTCTGGACAGTATCAAGAGCGGAGTTGATTTTTCAGAGTTAGCAAAGCGAAATTCCGACGACTCATTAAGCGGTTTAAATGGAGGAGATTTAGGCTGGGCAAAGCGCGGGACTTATGTAAAACAATTCGAAGAAGAATTGTTAAGACTAAATATCGGTGAAATGTCAGGGCTTGTAGAAACAGAATTCGGTTTCCATATAATAAAACTTACTGATAAAAAAGGTGACCAGGTAAGATGCCAGCATATACTTGCATCATTTCCAAGACTTGAATCCTCGGATTTCGAGACTATTTCATATCTGAACAATATAAAGAAAGAAATAGAGGATGGAAAAATATCCTTCGAAGATGCATCTTCAAAATATTCCCAGGATAACCAGACGAGTTCAAAAGGAGGACACATAGGGGCAGTCCAGATTGAGAAACTGGACAGCAATGTGATTCTTGAACTAAAAAGCCTGGAGCAGGGCAAAATAAGTAATCCGATAAAAATCGGTGACAATAGAAATTATGGGTATGAACTTCTGAAATATACGAACATTACTCCGTCACATAAGATGACATTGGAGCAGGACTATGAGAAGGTCAAGAAATATACTGAATTTATGAAAGAAAACAAGGAAATGGAAAAATGGATTGATGAAATAAAAAAGTTTATTTTTATAGATGTGAAATTGTGACCCCGAAATTATTTTATGGATTTTTTTTTAAAAACTGAATACAGTGTATTCTTCGTCTTAATTTTTATTGCTGTATCATTTTTAATTTCTTATTACACTTACCGTAATTCCGGTATAAACAATCCTTTTAAATTTTTTCTTAGAATTTTAAGATTTTTATCCGTTTTTTTAATCCTTTTCCTGCTTATAACACCTTTCATCAAATCTCTGAAGATTCTTACAAAAAAGCCCTTAAACATTATATTGATTGATAATTCTGCGAGTCTGGATATTGAGGGCAGGAATAACGAATTAATAAAATACTTAAAAGATAATATTGATTTTTATAAGAACAATGAATCCGATACGAAAATATTTTTATTTTCAGGAAATTTATCGAAAGAAATCACAATAAACGATATTGATTCAATCGAATTTCAAAAAGGATTTGAAACAAATCTTTCGCTTGCACTTCAGACAATNTCNGAAAAATATATGGACAGCAGAATTGCTGTTATAAATATTATTTCCGATGGAATAATCAACACCGGCGGTAATCCATCCAATTCCCTGAAATTCCCCGATACTGAAATTAATCATTATCTGATAGGTGATACCGTTCAAAAAAAGGATTTAGTTCTTGAGGATATTAATTTCAATAAATTTTCATTTATAGAGAGCATAACCCCTGTAAAAGTATCAGTATCTTCGTATGGTTATAATAAACAAATAAAGATAGATTTATTCGAAGAGAATAATTTAATTGACTCAAGGACAATAAATGTAAATGAAAATACAAACAGATACAGCATTACTTTTAATGTATCATCTTCGATTGAATCAATTAAAAAATACAAGATTGAGATAGAGCCGCAAGAAAACGAAATAACCACAAAGAATAATTCCGAAGAATTTTTCATAAAATATTTAAATAATAAAATAAAAACTCTTGTCTTATCAGGAGGACCGGGTGCAGATTACGCTTACATTTCGCAGGAAATAAAAAAAATCAACAACCTCGAAACTAAATTATTCACACAAAAATCGGGAAGCGAATTCTATGAAGGAACACTTGATAAATTTGATAATTACCAGGTGTTTATACTCGCAGGTTACCCGACATCAGTTTCGAATCCATCCATAATTACAGATTTAAAAGAAAGAATGGCAAAGAAAAATTGCTGCCTTTTGTTCATTGCAGGTAAAGCTGTTGATTATACAAGACTTTCCATAATTGAAGAATATTTACCTTTTTCAACTAATATCAGCAGTAGTCCGGAAATAACATCGCGTTTATCATTTGTAAATAATTCCGGCATGGAACAAAATTATTTTAAATCACTAAATTCAATTGTGAATTTTCCAAATATTTTCAAAGCTGCAGCGAGGATACCGGTAAAACCGCAAACTGAGACTGTTTTAGTTTTTTCCGATAATCGCGAGCCCGCATTAATATTGAGCAATACATCGTCTAATAAATCAGCAGGAATTATGTTTTACGGAATATATAAATGGAGATTAAATCCGAACAGTGTAAATTCAGATGAAGTTTTGAACTCTTTAATTTCGGGTTCAGTACTTTCAATCCTTGAAAAAGAAAAAAGCAATAAATTTAATATTGAAACATCAAAACAGGTATATTCCCCTTCGGATAATGTCATTTTTAAAGCTGAGATAAATGACAGGAGTTTAAATTCAAACCAGAAAATTAAAGTAAGAATTTTTAACAATAATTTTAATGAAATTATTGAATTGGAAAAAACCGGTGAGTTTGAATTTACAGGAAAAGAAAATATTAATAATCCCGGGGAATATAATTATACTGCGGAACTTCTTTCAAATGCAGATATTATCGAGAAAGCAGAAAATAAATTTATTATCGGGGAAAGCAGTAAAGAATATAAAAGCACAAAAACTGATGGAACTCTATTGAACCAATTATCCAATATTAGCGGAGGTGTTAAATTGAACTCCTTAAGTAATACTGAGATAAAGGATTTTATAACAAGAAAATGCAATAACTTATCTGATAAAACAGAGTTTACAGAAAAAATATTTTTAAACAGCAATCTTATTTATCTCGTTATTATTGTTTTTTTATTATGCCTTGAATGGTTTTTGCGGAAAAGGAATAATCTGCCATAAAATTTAATGTATTATAAATAACTACGAATATTTATATATTTGGAATATGTAATATGAAAAGGTTACTATTTACAATATTATTCATTTTATTTTTTGCCGGAACAGGAACAGCACAGCAGTACTGGTTAAGGCAATACACACCTACACATTTTCCATTAAGGGTTTGCTCCTTCATTGACAGTTTANGAGGATGGGCAGCAGGAGATTCCGGAGTAATTATCACNACTACNAACGGGGGTGTCAACTGGTCTTTACAGCAATCCAGAATAACTGAAAATATTCATTGCTTATTTTTNATAAACCAGAAATTCGGATGGGGCATGGGCTGGATGATTTCAAAAGCCGGACAGACATTCGGAACCAGAATGATAAGGACAACGAACGGCGGGGTTAACTGGATGAATTACATTTATCAGGAAGAAAATGTATTTATGAGCACGTTATATTTCTTTGATTCGCTGAATGGCTTTGCAGGAGGTTATCCGAATACAATAATGAAAACATCTGACGGGGGTTTCAACTGGATTCCTGCTACCATAGACACCGGCGGCGCGGGAAGTTTTCCGGTGAAACATATAACTTTTTATAATAAGAAATTCGGATTCGCAGCCGGGGGATTTATGGACCTGGCAGGTATTATCTGGACATCCACTAATTATGGAAATTTCTGGAGGGCTGTCGGGGTTGCTCCGGAGCCGATGGTCAGAATATTTCCTTTCGATTCCGTAAATGTTTTTTCTATAGGAGGCGATTACGAGTTCGGTCCGGGAATGGCTATAACGACAAACGGAGGGATATACTGGGATTATCGTACACTGAATAACTGGGGAGTGCCGTCATCTCTGGCATTCAGAACAAGAGATGAAGGCTGGGCTCCGCTTGGCTGGGTTCCGAAGTTTATACGCACAACCGATGGAACAAAAACCTGGGATGATGTAATTTGTCCTGACAGTACTCCTATTTTCGATATAGTATTTACCGATATAAGAAACGGATTCTGTGTCGGTGACAGCGGGAAGGCGTATAAATTTAACTATGCATCGGTATATATAAACGAACCAGGGAATAATGCAATTCCTGCAAATTTTAAATTGGAGCAGAATTATCCGAATCCTTTTAACCCTGCCACAACAATAAAATACGATATACCTATCAATACGTTTGTCAACATTACTATTTATGACATTCTCGGAAGGGAAATTGAAGCAATCGTTAATAAAAAGCAGACTGCGGGGAGTTATGATATTAAATGGAATGCAGGTAAATATGCCAGCGGAGTATATTTTTATAAACTAACAACAGAATATTTTGCTACATCGAAAAGTATGGTGTTAATTAAATGAGTATAAAGAAGAGAGTAGTAAGTATGAAGAGAGTAGTAAATAGTTAGTAGTTAGTAGTAAAAGTAATTCCAATCAAAAATTTCACGAAGTATTATAAAAATCATTATAAACGTTTATCAAAGAAATCCGGATATACAAAGAAATAATATTTGATAATAAATATTTGTTGTTTTCTTTAATGAGATTTGAGACATTATCATTCCCGTCTGAAGTAATTACATAGGCAATAATATTTTTTTGTCTGATGATTAACATCTGCCCTCCTGATGGAACTGAAAAGTTCAGCAAAAAAAGCATCAGAACCGTTAATATCATTTTCTTAATATCCATAAAATTAAAATAAAAATAATATTTAAAACAAAAAAGTTATGATTTAATATTATAACTGTTCCACTTTCAAAACATAATGTTTCTATCAATAATTTTTAAGTTTTTAATTAAAGTTCAATATACTATTTTTTAAAATTACAAATTTAAAATAATAGTGATGCAGAACAATTTATATTTTCAGGATTATTCAGGAGGCTATAGTAATTATACACC
>JGI20214J51088_10001857_pt1 | contig 14295 bp, 14 predicted proteins | sample WetSurMetagenome_FD_51088 | JGI IMG/M metagenome (IMG submission 51088) | reverse complement strand
ATTGGGATTTCTGCGCCGCAGTCCACTGGTTTAACGAATTGTCGTTTCTGGTTGTCGAAAACGCCGATGGCAACTATTCTGGCTTTGGCTGATCCGTGTTTTCCAGGTTTAGATTTAGATATATCCATGATTCTGCAGGGTTCGCCGTCAATCATCATGTAACCGCCAACGCGTAATTCTCCGACATCTACTGGTCTGCTCATACATTCACCACAGTGTAAGTTTCTACCCCTTCATTCTGAGCATCACCCATATATAGATTAAGGTTAACGCCAGTTAAAGGAGCGGTGAAATTAACGTTTAAAAGCGTTGGATTAGTCGCCCGCTTCGATAAGAAACCGGCTTTGAAGCTCACTGAAGAGTTGGCCGAGTATCTTTGCGGGAAGGGCTTACATGTTCTCATAGAGGAATCCCTCGCTGACCTAATCAACGCAAAAATACAGTTCGAATTTGTTCCGCTCATAGAAATGAAAACCGACTTTGTAGTCAGCATCGGTGGCGACGGCACCATCCTGCGCGCTTGCATCAACCTACCAAAACCTGAGCCTCCAATCATAGGCGTCAACATGGGGGTCCGCGGTTTCCTCACCGAAGTCGAACCTAAAGACGCCTACGAAGCATTAGACCGCATCCTTAAAGGCGAATATAAAATCGAGAAATGCACCAAACTCGCTATAACCGCAGGCGACGAAGTTCTCCCAGACGCTCTCAACGATGTTGTAATTTCGGCAGGGGCGCCTTCTAAGATTTTTTACGCTGAAATCTGCAAAGACGGCAAACCCATCCTCAAATCCCAAGCAGACGGCTTAATCGTCGCCACCCAAACAGGTTCCACAGGTTACTCATTATCCGCTGGTGGACCCGTGCTTGATCGAGAGGTAGAAGGATTCGTTCTCACGCCGATNTGTTCATTAACAGTTTTCCACTCGCTCGTCTTTCCAACAGATTCAGTCATAACCTTCAATGTGATTCGCCCTCAAGAAATGCTAGTAAACATCGATGGCCAATTCCGCAAACTCGTAAGCAAAGACGAACCTAAACTGGGGGTATGCCGCTCCAAAAACGTCACCTCTTTTATCCGATTTGAAAGCAACTTCTACGACCGACTGCGCAACAGGCTGCTCTTTAAGGGAACTGAATGAGCGCCGCCAAAGAAAACCCGTGCAGACGCATCATTGTTTTGGATACTTCAGCTTTTGTAGCTGGCTTTGATCCTTTTTCTTCAATTGAGGAGCAGGTTACGGTGCCCAAAGTTGAGGAGGAAATTAAGCGCGACTCAATGGTGAAGATGCGGCTTGAGATGGCGATTGAAAGTGGCAAAATCAAAGTACAAGCACCCACACAGCAAGCCTGCGCCAAGCTAGAAGCTTCAGCTACCAAAGCCGGCGACATCCACAAACTCTCAGAAGCCGACAAACAACTCTTAGCATTAGCCATTGAACTAAAAACACAAGGCTACACACCACAGATAGTCACAGACGATTATTCTATCCAAAACATTGCAAAGCAAGTCGGTATCGAATTCCTCGCCCTCGCAACACTTGGAATCAAACGCCTCCTCGAGTGGATTCGCTATTGCCCAGCATGTTACAAACAGTACCCTGGAAACTGCAAATTCAAAGAATGCCAAGTTTGCGGTACCGAACTAAAAAGAAAACCCAAACGATAACATTATAACAATAGTAGCAGCAGAATAAGCAGCAAACCTTCAACGCCAAAGATCACTGGAGCGGTATGTTTGATTTGTTCAATTGCTTTATCGACAAGCGTTGTTACGGATTTTAAGCGTTCTTCGCCGATTACTCGGACCTGAGGCACAATGAAGGTTTTGCATCCTGCTTTGCATGGTTCCAGGTTGGCATCTGCCTCCTCCGCTACCTCGACAATGTGGCTGATTAGCAATGTGTTATCCATGATTTCGCCGACTGGGTGGTAGCCACGTCGTCCAGTAACTGAAGCCGTAACCGCATGCGTATCAGTTGTTAAGACTTCGCTTGCGCCGAAACCTAGCGCTGTTAAGGAATGCAAAATCTTTTCCCGCAGATGAGGAACCATATTGTTACCGTCAATAACGATGTAGGCTGTTTTCTGATCTGCAACTTCAACGATTAGGGCTGTTATGCCGCCCGGGCCCATGCCGGCTTTTAGAGTGAATTCTGTTGGGTAAACGGTGGCGGCGCCAACGCGGAAGGGCTTAGTGGGTTGCGCCACGGCTTTCTGTAGGGCTTTGGAAGCGACGCGTTTAAGCTCGTCAAGATGCTCAGCGGTATCAATGATGCTGGTTATGCAGTTATGAGTGTTAACTACCAGAGCGTTTGTTAAACCAAGCCGTTTTGCTTCTTCGAGCACTACTCGACCGAGTTCTTGAGGCAAATCCTCAGTTGTTTCAGGAGCAAGCGAAAAGGATAGGAAAGCTGTGTCGCCAAAAACTTGGCAGCAAGCAATAGCAGCGCCATCTGTTGCTCTAACCATCGGTGAAGCTAAACGCGCCTGAGCCTCAAACTTTGCTGAATTAATAACTTTAGCGATTATTTTGAGGTTTTGGGTTTGTGAAGCCAAATCCGATTCATGCCCCAAAATGCCCAGTGGCACACACGAGTTACAGTTAAATTCGGAGTCGTAACCTTTTTTGAGAAGTGAAGGTAGGAGGCTGCTTCCGATGTTTTTGAATGGTCCTGGATGTACCTGTGGAACAATGATTGCCGTTTTAGGTTTGGCGGCGTCAAACTTTAGAAGGGTTACTTCGATATCTGCGTCTGCGCCCATGGCTTCGAGGTGTTTTTCAAGGGGTTCGTTTTGGTCAGTGACCCAGTTAAGTAGAAACGCCCTAAACAGGGAAAGCGCTGGGAGATTGTAGGCTTTTTTACCTAAACGATCAATCGATGACAAAAGCATGTAAACAGCTAGAAAGGCAATGATGGGTGCCATGATGATGAAGAGCAAAACGGGCAGCACCGTTAGCGAGGACAACGTTTCCCAGAAAACCATAAACAATGTAACTGCCAAAACTGGTTGTATCAAAATCGAGAGCGTTTGACGCCACTTTGTAGCGCTAGATGTAGCGCTAATCACGATAAAGCGAAGCGTGACAACTACAGCGAACCCTAAAAGGGTGAGTTTTACCCATAACAGCCAGCCAAACAATGAAGCTAAACCAACGCCTAGCAAACTAAAAACCAGCCAAAGGCTCCATCCTACTAAGGAAACAACGGTGGTTCTACGCATCGAAAAGATTGGGTCGATTTTAAGAAGCCCCTTGCAGACTATTATGTCAGTTAAGAAAGTTGCTGCGAAAAGTGAAAAACCAAGGCCGAAACTTAAGATGGAGCCAAAAACGGCGTAGTCGCATAACCCAATTGCACCAATGCATACGACTGCAACCCCTATCAACGTCGTTTTGTATTGGGGAAGAAAGAACATGGAGGAATAGTGTTTTGTGGCACTGTCTAGAGAATGATTGAGAGAATCGTCTGCCGCCATTACCATCACTTGAAAGAAAACTTGACAGCCCTATTAAAATTTAGCTAAAACACGGCTAGCTGTACAGTGCAGAAAACACACCTTTTTCTATAACTTGAAAGTGTCGCGGTCAGCTTTCGGCATGAACATGGCAAATGGCAATACGCTAAACGGGCAAGTTGGTTCTGTATATGCCTAAAAGGAACATGCAACGACTAGGACAAGTGTTTTATCTGCAGTTGCACTATTGTATTGATTTACCGAAGTTTGNAGCCTATGCCAGAATCAGATTTGCCGCCATCGATTTTTCATATGCTGGAACGAAATGTGGGTAAAAGAGTCCGCGTTATACTTGACCCAGCATACGGTTTTGAAGGCACCTTAATGGCGGTGACGTATGAACCTTCAGGCATATGGCTCTCAGAGGCTGAAGCAATTGTGCTACGCTCAACCATCGCTCAGCCAATTCCGCAGGTTGCCAGCCGTGAAGAAAGAAGTGAGTTATTTCTGCACCTAAACAGTGTTCAAAGAATCGAAGTACTACACGTTACAGCAGCTAGACGCTAAAGTGCATCGTGAATTATGCGAAGAACCTTAACGCGACTACTGAAATCACAATAAGGCTGACTGCCAATATGACGAGGAGTTCCGGTCGGATTTTGATTCCTTCGGTTTCTTCCTCGAAGAAGCGAAGCAAACCTGCACTTGCGGCAGGCATTGGACCAGTATCTTTCTTTTTTCGACGACCACTCATGAAACATTCCAATCCGTTAATGCGATGTAATGCCTAATCTGCGAGTAAACTAATTAATGTTACGCCAAAACTAACTAAACTCAATCCAAAACGGGTGTCAACCAGAAGTCCAAAACACAAGACTCAAACACGGTCTCTTTGCATGTTAGGTCTCTCCCTTATGTAAATCACGAGCGCCGTTCTGTATACAAAAGCATCAACCAAACACAGTTAAATCGCACGCTAAACTCTTAAAAGCCTCCGAAGCGGACATTTAATTGTGAATATCGATGGAAATCCACGAATTTCAAGAAATGATGAAGCGTCTATACTTCAAACGTGACAGCGAACGTGGCGTCAATGGCACGTTTAACTGGTTAGTAGACGAAGTCGCCGAACTCGGAGAAGAACTAAAAGGAACCGACCCCTTAGCCACCGAGAAAGAATTCGCCGACGTAATCGCCTGGCTTGCGTCGTTAGCAAACATTATGGGAATTGACCTTGAAAAAGCCGCATTAGCCAAGTACCCCAGTAAATGCCCCAAATGCCAAAGCTCACCATGCGCCTGCACTTTTTAACTAAGCCGCTTCTGACCCAAACCCGTCGGCAACCATACATAGCGACAGATACCCTTCCGCTCAACGGTTCCTTCTTGTTTTAGAAGCCGCAGATGATGCATCACAACAGAATAGGACAGTTTCGATTGCGAGGCTAGTTTAACTGCGCTCAACCCCTGNGCATCNAGCAAGAGCAAGATTTTGGTTCTTGCCGAGAGCCCGCTGGAGACGTTGCGGATCCTTTTGAGGTATGAGTTGGGATGCCAAGTTTGCTTGATACGGGTGCACCTGCCATTTGATTTGTGGGCCCAAGTTGAAAAGCTTATGTCTACTTGAAGTCGAAAAGGGTTGCTTGTTTAGGTTTTTTGTTGTCAAACATGGTGGCGAGTTCCTCTTTNATGAGATCCATTCGCTGCGTGTAGTAATTAGGCAACCCGTATTTGTCGACCANTTGCTGCGCCGCGTCAAGGTANTTTTCTATTCCACCACGATAAACGGTTAAAGTAAGCTTACCGCTACAATTAGGCGTTGGACACTTCCCTGACAGGGGGAGTCGGCGGAATTTTCTGTTACAGGCTCTACAACGGAAGCCTTGTGTTGAGAAGGCACGCATGTTGCCTGCGATGTCACGCATAAAGTGGGTGTTGAGCACTTTGAGGGCGACTCGGCGGGCGTCAACGGCTTCGATTTTCTCCGCTAGCCCCAGCTGCATGTTAAGCTTCTCAATCATGGTTTTGAATTCTTTGTAGCTGCTGTTGGAGTTGCCCAAGTTGATGTTGGTACATGGGGTTGTGTATTGGAAGCCTTCAAATTGAGCTTCTGTTCCGAGGCGGTGGCTGATGGTATCCATGATGGCGCTGACGGGTCGGGCGTCAGCTTTCTCCAAGGTTTTTCGGTAGAATTCAATAGGGTAAGTTTGGCTAACGTCGAAGTCATGCGCCTGGCGCTGGACTTCTTTGGTGTTGCAGAAGGGGATCAGAAGAATGGGAGCGTCCATGATTCCACCGATTTGGGCGGGCAAAAAGACCCGCGAGAAGTTAAGTAACGTGTCGAGTGCGAGCATTATTGCGTCTTCATCACCGTCACAATCGCGGCGTTTAGCAGAGTGCCAAACGCTGTGCGCGTAGATTACGTTGCGATCCGTATAGCCCACTATTCTACCCAATATGCAGGCGCAAGTGTGTGGCGCCAATCCAAAGAGGAGATGCCCAACCATTTCCTCGGCTTTCTTTACATTATAGAATGGGGGAAGTTTATAGACGCGGGTAAGGAGGTCATCGATGAACGCGGCGATTTGGATAAAGTAAGTGCCTGCCTTGTAAGGGATAACTATGTCTTGGATTTTTAATTCACAGACTTGGTTAGGGTCCGTAAGGAGGATGCCGTGTGTGTCGGCTAGATATCCCATCTGATGCATTTGCTCNACGGAGGTGCCGATCTCTGCTGGCGTGATGTGTGATAGCGGCGCATTTGTGGCGTCGAAACGAATCGTGCCGTCCTTGTAAACTGAGAGACCATGTTTTGCTCTTAGGATGCCTTTCTCAATATTTTCAGGGGTTTTGTCAGCGTTGGTTAAGCCTTTTACGCCGCGCAGCATTTTCGGCACAGGATAACCCATGCGCTTACAAGCTACCTCGACGAGTTCTTTGAAGTTAACTGGCTGCCGCTGATAAAGGACAGCATCCGCTTTGCAGGAGGTGCATCCAGCGTCTTTGACTGGTCTACCGCATCGTGGGCAGGTTTTCTCGCGAAGGGTTTCAATTTGGCAGGCGTCGCAGATAATTTTGGTTGTATAGCTTTTGCAGTTTGGGCATTTGCGTTTAACCATATCCACGAAGACTGGGCCAACTTTTGCTGCTTCCATNAGGTCGCGGTGTGAGCCGCCTTTTAATCCNACGGGAAACAACACNTGGACGAGGGGTTTCATCTCGCGGTGTTTGGCTTTTTCAGGTCTGCCCATACGACCTCCCACGTAGGTGGGCGCTTTGTCCTTGATTTTCACACCTGACAGCAGGCTCAACATTTCCAGGACAGCATTGGCTTTTAATGGTTCAGCTAGCCAAGGCGTGCTATAACCCAAAGTGAACGCCAGCACCGCAGCATCCTCGCCAACCAGCACAACCTTTCCCTCCACCAACTTGTAAGGCGCAAAGATTTTTCTTAAAAGCTTAACAACCTCGTCGCTAGCTTCACCCATAATTTTGCAGGCAAAGCCACCTTCCGTACTGACGTCACAGTCTGCCAGCCAATTGCACAGACACTTGACTTCAGCACAGTTGGCCAATCCGCCCCAAAAGAGTAGGCAGTTAGGCGCCAGCGGAACCCCAAAAGTTTGACTTAACGCTACGGCTTCCTTGGCAGTGGGCTTATTCTTAAAAGGATCAAACGCAAAGCTTTCTAGCCGTTCAACAGGGATATTGCTGGCTTGTGAGGCTTTCTGGTAGTTGCCGCCGGCTTTGATCGTGATGGCGTTTTGGAGGTCTTTGTTCCACCATTCTTCAACGTATCCTGACGGCGGTAGCGCCTTGTTGCAGTAGAGGAAGTCGCCGAAATCGATGAGCATATCGCCTAAGAATAGGATTTTCTGGATCTTACCCTTCACCAAGGGATAATTCTCCAGTGAAACCCGCACAACTGAGCCGTCTTTGGTAAGCACGATTGGTTGTTCGATACTGTCTACGGGCATGGTAACACCTCCTTTTCCTGGCAACTCAAGGCGCATCTGTGTACCTGCGGCCAGGAAACTCTCAACTACAAGCATTGTGGCTGGGTGGATGCCAACTGCTGAGAGCCCAGTATTGCGTGAGCGACCGTAGCGAAGACGAAAGCCGCCGCGGGTTGAAGGAAAAGCGAAAATCGGCCTGCCAGCTATAACGTCGTCCATGAAGCCGCCGGATTTCTTTTCGGTTTTTTTCTTGAAGTCCTTTAACCACTCCCAACCAGAGAAGCCCAGTTTGTCAATGATAACGGAGACTTTGAGGGCGCGCCCTACGATGCCGTCGTTTATGACACGGAGCGCTCCGCCGCGGACACGGTTAGTTTCAACCCGTTCAAGGTTGCGGTAGGATGAGACTTCCACTGGGTCGGATTCTGTGCCNGTGCATTCGACTGGGACGAGGTTAAGGGCCTTACGGAGTTCAGCGTCAGGTATGTGGTACTGAAATCGGCCCACTGATCGCTCATATAGCCTTAGTTCTTCTATGAAGCGAGAGACTTCTTCTTCTGTTGGCTTATATGGGNCAAGGTTCAGTTCGCGGCGNACGTAGTCGCCTACCACAAGAGTTAAAGCCTGATCCGTGCCGCCTGCCGAGCGAATCGGCCCTGCGAAGTAGACAGCGAGGTAGCGGGTTTGATCAGCGTTCTTCTTAATCTTAACCTGAGCTATACCCTGGATTGGCGCCGCCGTTAAGCCTTCAGTGAAAATGGCAAGAGCCGTCCGAATCGCCTGCTCAGCCAGCTGCTCAGGGGTTTGGTTTCCATCTCCGAAGTTTCCTTGTGCAACTTGCTGGGCGACTTTAAAAGCAACTTCTTCGCGAGGAATCTTTTGGCTTAACTCACGGATGCTTACTGCTACGCCTTTGGGTCCAACTAGACCTTCGACCAAATCCGCGATGTCCTGGGCAATGATGCACTCTGTTTTTAATGCTGGGTCACGACCCTGTAATCTGGCGCTATCGCTAATTCCGTATAACTCTTTGAGTTGGCTTTCTAATGTTCGAACGTAATCTTGATAGCCTTTGCTGATATTCAAAGCGACAGCTCTTAGGCATGTGTATGCAGGGATGGGTTATTTTGGCTTTCTAAACCAAAACAAAAAACAGCTAAAGGGAGTTTAGTGCTTGGTACACTTTATGGCTGTGATTATCTGCGATATTTTTTCGTTAGCATCGCTGGATTCCGTGATGTTACCTGTAACAATGATTTCTGCCCCCGCAGAGGCTGCGGCTAGGGCTTGTTCTTTGGTTCGGATGCCGCCTCCGACAATCAAGGTGACATCTATTGCTTTTCTAACTTCACGGATCATTTCGGCAGGCACGGGTGTAGCTGCGCCAGAGCCACCTTCGAGGTAAATGAAGCGCATGCCGAGGTATTGTCCTGCCAGGGCATGGTCTGCAGCTAGCTTGGGATTGTTGTAGGGGACTGGTTTTGCTTTCCCCACTTTGCCAGCCATGCCGCCGTCTCCGACGATAACATAACCCATAGAGATGGGTTCGATACCGGATTTCTTGATGAATGGCGCGCCTTTGATTTGGGCACCTGTTAAGAAGTACGGGTCTCCGCTGTTGAGCATAGACATAAACCAGATGGCATCCGCGTGACTGCTTATGCCGTTGACGTCGCCTGGGAACAAAATTGTTGGAACGTTAACCGCTGACTTTATTGCTTTTACAACGTCATCGAGGTGTTCATGAGAAGCAACTGTTGAGCCCCCGATCATGATAGCTGCTGTTCCGCTACTTTTTGAGCTTTCAGCAACGCGTTTGGCGCCTTCCGCTGTGACCTTATCGGGGTCGATAAGCGTCATATGGATTGAGCCGTCGGCTTTGATTTTGTCTAGCAAGTACCGTTCAACTGACCCAAGCATACGAAAGAATCCTTATTCGCTTTTAGCTACGGGGGTTCGCTTCTGGCTACCGTAAACGCGGTCCGTTAACATGCAGTAAACGTCAACTTCGCCTTGCGCCGGTTTAAGCGTGAATTCTTCTTTGAGTCCGCAGCTGCTGCACTGGGTGATGGCGTGGCCGCCGTCTTCGCGGTTGATTTCTACACGTACGGTTTCTTTTCCGCATCTAGGGCAAGAGAAGAACTTTGGTAATTTCTTTTTTGGAATGTGAACAACTTTTTTCCTTCTTCGCCCCATTCAATAACCGTCCATTTTGTTTGGTGATGTTTGATTATTATTTATACCTGTCCTTAAATAGTTGCCTACTAACCAACAATGTGTGGCTGCGTGAAAGCAAGTGAAGTTAACGCCTTCTCTGTTAGAAATCGATTTCTCTGAAGTCCAAACTCGAATTGCCCGCTTCATTAAAGAATATATGACAAATGCCGGCGCTAAAGGCATCGTTCTCGGCCTCTCAGGCGGAGTGGACAGCGCGACAGTAGCCGCCCTATCCAGCCTTGCAATTGGAGGAGAAAACGTCTTGGGCTTAATGTTACCTGAGAAGGAGAACTTTAGCCAAAAAGATATCGACGACGCCCAAACCGTCGCCGACAATTTCCACATCTCAACTCAACGCGTAGACATGACCGACTTCCTCGAAGCCTTCTACCGAGGCATCCCAATCTTTGACCCTACTAACCGGTTGTGCAAAGGAAACGTCAAAGCACGCACCCGCATGATCACCCTCTACTACTACGCTAACAGCCAAAATCGCATAGTATGCGGCAGCTCAGATAAATCAGAAACACTCATGGGTTATTTTACTAAGTGGGGTGACGCAGCCGCTGACATCGCACCAATCCTTGACCTTTACAAAACTCAGGTGCGTAGACTCGCAGTCCACGTGGGGGTTCCAAAAGAAATCGCCCTACGGCCGTCCACACCAGCGTTGTGGCCTAACCAACTAGCTGAGTCGGAACTCGAAATCAAATTCGAAACTCTCGACCTAATACTCTACGGTTTAGAACGATTTATGGACACCAACGACATAGCAGAGCAACTGTACATTGAAAGAGCCCTGGTCGAGCGTGTGAAGAATCGCTGGCTAGGGAACGAACATAAACGCCGAATGCCCTCGGCTCCAAAGATCGGGTATCGTACTGTAGGAAACGATTTTAGGCTTCCCATACAAAATTACTAAGCAGTGTCGCTGATGAAAGACAAAATCAAGCTTGCTTTGTGCCAAATAAATAGCAAACGTGAAAACAAAGTCGCTAACCTGCAAAAAATAGAGGAATGGACCATCAAAGCCAAAGAACAGGGAGCGAACCTGGCTATCTTCCCAGAGATGTCGCTCACAGCTTATGTGCTCCACGACCAAGTCTACTCACAAGCAGAACCAATTCCAGGTCCCAACGTCGCCAAGGTTGAAGCCTTATGTAAAAAGACAGGNATGCACGTAATTTTTGGGATGCCGGAGCTCAGCGATAAAGCCCAAAGCACTGTCTACAACACAGCCGTTTTCGTGGGACCCCAAGGTCTCATTGGCAAATACCGCAAAATGTATCTACCCACACACAGCGTCTTTGAAGAGAAACGCTACTTCCGCTGCGGATACGAACCAGCAGCGTTCCAAACCGATATCGGCGACATCGCATTAACCATTTGCTATGACGTTTTCTTCCCAGAAGTATACCGGCTAGCCAGACTTAAGGGCGGACAGCTTATCGTCTGCATTTCTGCATCCCCAGCCGTGCGCCGAAGCTATTTCGAAATCCTAACACGAGCCAGAGCCATCGAAAACACTTGCTACCTTGCCTACGTCAATCTCGTCGGCATCGAAGAGGGCCTGCAGTTTGGGGCGGAAGCCACGTTGTTAGCCCAACAGGCGACGTTTTAGCTAAAGCCAAATACGACGAAGAAGATTTAGTACTCTGCGACATTGACTACGGCGACTTAAAAACCGCTGAAACCTTCATCCCAACAATTCGGGACCTACGACCTGAACTTTTTGATAAACTAAAACAGCTTTCCGAGCAAATTTAGCCTCATCACACATATAATCAGAGCACGGAGTTTAGTATCACAGATGCATCACAACGGCGTGATATCAAGCATTTTATGGTTAAATCACGCCTAAATCACGGTTTCTGGTGATGTCACGGCAATTTTTTGGATGGCTCAAATATGAGTTTTGGAATGCATTAGTGGGTTTTGCCGTAGGTTTGGGGTTGTAAAACTGTGTTCTATTTTAATATGCATAGTAAAGCTAACTGGGTTGGAGAATGTGGACGTTTAAAAAAGTGCATTTTTCGTGTAAAGTTAAAGCATAATGATACTTTAAAACTCCGAGGAATTAGCCGTTTATATGTTAAAAGTGTCAATATAAACGTTAAATTTATAATTAGACAAGCAATGAGTTTTATTAGCCAAATAAAGGCTAATTTAGGATAGTAAATTTGAGCCAATAAGGGTTTTAGGGTCATAGAAAAGCTAAAAAGCCGAGAAGGTATACAAAACTGTATCCATTAAGGCATGGGAGAAACACCAACTTTGAAGCTAAAAGACGGCGTAAACGCATGGCTAACTGGGGCTCTAAACGACCCCATTGTACAAATACTGGCAAAAAATAGCCAACTAACAAAAACACAGCTCGAAACACTGTTAATTGACATATTAGCTGAAAATATATCAGGCAAACAGCTAAATTACGACGAAAAAGCCGCTTTACGACTAACAAGATCGAAAATAAGCCGCGGTTCCTTTAATAGGACTCTAAAACAGTCCCGCGAAAACGTTATCAAATCCATTTACACAGTGCTACTTTTAGGCTATTTGGGTGTGTTTGAGACCACAACTCTCGACCCGTATCTCGAAATAGCAAATAAACTGCACGAATATGTGGAGGCCCACCAGGACATCCCTAGCAAGGAAGAGGAACTAAAAGACCACCTAAAAGTCATAGAAATCATCAGAAATGAGCTAGAAACAAGCCTAAAACGCCTTTCTAGCCCATCAGAACAAGCGTTGTGATATCACAAATCACAATATTTCCCATACTTTCTCTACACTTTTTAAGGTATTAGTTGTAGCGTCAAATAGGCAACGTTTTCAGCCTATTTTAGCTTAATAAGCCCGGAATTAAGCGTTTTGTAAACATGTTGAAGCATCGAACGCGGGATATTCCCGAAGTTGTGATGTGTGACATCATGCCAAAGATGTTATAAGATCACCGTAAACCTTAATAGCATATGGGAAATAGTGTGATGTGTGATGCAACCGCCAAAATCACGGTTAAGTCACGGACAAATCACAGAGGGAGAAGAGCACGGTCGACTTAGCACCTATAATCTTAGGTATATTGCTGGCATCAACAGCTGTAGCGGCATTCGAATACTACGTTATGGTGCGCAAAGCACACAAAGAATATGTCAAAGCAAGAGACTTTGTAGAAGATATAGTGCTAAGTTTCAATCGCGAACTTAGGCGTGAATCAGAAAAGTTCGATTCTATGGTTGCCAAAGTGGACAACAGCAACACAACTGCTGAATCAAGCTACCGTAAGGCTGAAAACTTGGAAAAGAAGGTAACACCATTCGCGGACCAAATCGATGCACTCAGTCAATCCTTTGAGGCGATGTCACAGGCAGTCAAGGCAGGCCAAACAGAAACAACTCAAAATGAAACCTCGCTGCTCTCAAACGTATCCGGTGTGGAGATCAAGCTCAAAGATATTGAAGCAACTCAAGAAACGCTGAAAGCCAAAATTTCAGGCTTCGAAGAGCAAATCCAGAAACTCTCAGTTGCTCAGCTTGCACCACAGCAAAGAACCGAAGTCATTCTTCCACCAATCCCAATAAAACGCGACAAGGCCTTAGCCACCTTAACGGATACAGAGATTGCCGTGCTGGAGATGCTTGCTCACGAAGGAGGTAAGACGGCACCTGAAATCAAGGAACGGGTACAGCTTAGCCGGGAGCATACGGCGCGGTTGATGAAGAAGCTCTATGAAGAAGGTTATCTGGAACGAGAGACAGGAAAGATTCCGTTCCGTTACAGCGTAAAGAAAGAAATGGAAACGCTTCTGCAAAAAGTGGAGAATCCAAAGGCAACTTAGTTCACAGATGCTTCACGTTGATTTAGTTTTGTGAAGGACTTGTGAAGTTGTATTGAACACTACTTCAGGTGTTGTTTGATTGTTGCTTGAGGTATGTTTGGCGTTGTCTTGTACTTGAGGTTGTTTGGACCGCCAGTACGCATCAAAAGCCCCTTTACCGCCATTCGGGAGAGGTAAGTGGAGATTGTGCTTAACGCGACTGGTTCTTTTAGTTCCTGCTCGTAGGTTGACTGGATTTCTTTAGAGCTAAACCAGATTAAGGGGAAATTTTTCTGGATAACAAGTTGTACTTTTTCAAAACGTGTCAGAGAATGGTTGGGGATAGGTGTGTTTGAAGTTGTTATTGGATTTTCACCTGGTGCTCCGCCTAATAATTCAACGAGGTCTAGCAACCGCAGAGCTTTATCGCGAGTCACTTGACCCTCAAAAGCGATAGTATACCGATTACCATCGCTATCGAAGAGCTCTACGCGTATTTTACGAGCGGGCACTAACTTTACACCTTAGGTGTTCACAACCTAAAGACTTCACACCTTATAACTGTGATGGTGAACCACATCAAAATAATAAGCTTAAATTTAGCTTTAATTTAGGTTATTGTCATTATTTGTAGTTATTTTGAATTAACCAGCTTCACACGCAAATCGTTTGACCAGAAAATTATAGTTACGTGTTGGTTTGGGTTTTCCAGTAGAAACGTAGGGGTAGCTTATTCACTTGTTAACGACAGCAAAAGGGTAATTTAACAGAAAAGGAGCTTAACAAAGCGGACATCTTATTGTCATTTCACACATCTTCACAGTTTTGTGAATGGTGAAGCAGGTTA
>JGI20214J51088_10001856_pt1 | contig 14295 bp, 14 predicted proteins | sample WetSurMetagenome_FD_51088 | JGI IMG/M metagenome (IMG submission 51088) | reverse complement strand
GGTTTTTTCGAAAAACCGCAGAAACCACAGGAATTTATGCAGATATTGGTCACATTGATATTCTGGTTCCTGACATAGGTAACTGCATTACCGACCCGTTGTTCACGTACCTCATCTGCCGATTTTGCAATCTCCCAGACGTGTCTGTTCCGGATACGGAACAGATCAAGGGCTTCACTTTCGCTCAACCGGTGGCCGTTTTTTATATCATCAAGTAATGTCCGCAGGTGATTTTCCATGGTTTACTCCAGATTTCTCAGACATCTGACATCCATATATTTCTACCAGTATCGTATTCTTATGCCACATGATTATTTATCCCCCTGAACCAATCATCTCTACTAGGGGAGATATGGAACAGGTTAAGGTTCAACTGACCAGAAAGATTGCTGATGGTTATATTATACCTCTCGGCCCTGCTAATCTTGTCGCTGTGATGACAGATGCCGGGATGGTTGGGTGCGGCGCTTTTGACGTTGCTGCACTTGATTCCTTCAGCTATCCCGCGGTAAAGGTAAGACCAGCGATCGGACCGTCAATTGTGGATACTGATGATATCCTGAAAGGAATTGTCAAAGAGGCGAACCGATCTGCATTGGGGCGCGGGATCCGTACAGGTATGACCGGGCGGCAGGCACTGGAACTTCTCTGATTTTCTCAACAGAATACCTGGTTTCGTTGGGATTTTTTTTACCGTGATTGCCTATCGCTGTTTTTTCCTGATCTTTTTCTGCGGTTTTTTCGTTTCGTCCTCTCTTGAGCGCAGGTAGAGTTCGTGGATTATCATGAGGACGATGATGATGATAGTCACTTCAACTATATGGAGGGGAAGATACCCGACCAGGGGGATAGTAAACAATGCTTTTCCGATGATCCATTCGTCTTTTACCGGCTCGATAACCCCCAAACCCTGGTAAACTGCTACCTGATCAATATTTTTGTTGTTATCACCTTTCGTGATGTATCCACCGTGAGGTTCATAATATTTTGAAATGTTTTCAAGATCCAGTTGCAGGTATTTTGGCAGGTCTTCTGTGTCAGCTTTGTCAATGGCCCTGTGGATAATGGGATGCACTCCTGAAGAGAGGAACGGTATTGGAATAACAGGATTCTTCGCTCCATTGGGCTGGTATATAATCACATCACCGTAATCCTCAAACTTCTTGTAGCCGGTGATATTTCCCTGAACACGGGTCTGCAATTCACCGAACCGGTCTTTCTGAACAACAACCACAAGATCGCCTACATTCATGTGTGGCACCATGCTCTGAGATTCGATAGTGACTACCGCAGGCCATGTACCGCTTATTAGGAACAATGCAAGTGCGATCCCTCCGACAACAGCCACAATCCAGAGCAGATCGCGCACCAGGGAAACCCCCCAGTGATCACTTTCACGGAATTGCTGGATCAGAGTGTGGATATCCCTTTTTTTATCGTTATCTGCCATTTTTTTTGCGCTCTTTATCTAATTTTTATAATAATGTTTAACCCTTCATAATTAACCATGTCGGATAATAAAATGCCATAGGAAATATACCTGATAACCAAATTGTGGATCGTGTCTGGATCAAACCCTATATTTCATTCGTAACCAATACACTTTACATGCTCGATGCACAGCAGATAACACTCCGGTTTCTTGAGACCAAGCTGCAGGTGCATCCCGATGTGGTACGTTATATCCAGGAACAGGATGAGCTGGATCTCATTGAGCGCATCATTGCGCGAGTTCCCAAAGAGACCATTGTAGTTTCGGCACAACATATTCCCGGGATAAATGCTACCCGGGACGGGACGCGGTTCCTTTCGGACCCTACGGTGGAAGTTATCAGCGGAAGTCCGGGTACGTCCGGTTGTGTAAACGGAACAAGCGATTACCTCCACTATTTCCGCGATCGATATAACCGATTGGGAACTATGATCCGGAGCCGATATGGGGCGATGCCAATCGAGGCACTCACCAGAAATACCCGTTACCGTCAGGAAGAATGTACTATTATTGGTATGGTTGTCGATGTGAAGACCACAACAAACGGTCACCGGATTGCGGAATTAGAAGATACTTCAGCAAGCATTCCCGTCCTTTTCCGAAAAGACCGACCCGTCTTCTCCGATGCAGAACGTATCATTCATGATGAAATTATTGGAGTGAAGGGTAAACTCTCCAATGACGGGAAACTCTTTTTTGCAGAACATCTGTACCGTCCGGACATACGTATCGATAACATGCCTTTCAAGAGCCAAAAGCCTGGCAAAGCCGTCTTTATCTCAGATATACATGTCGGTAGTAACACATTCCTGGAAGCCAGCTGGAACCGGTTTGCGGACTGGTTGTCGGATTCCGACTTCTCATATCTCCTTATTGCTGGAGACCTTGTCGATGGCATCGGAATCTATCCGGGACAGGAAAGTGATCTGGTGATCAAAAATATCTACGAACAGTATGATGCATTCGGTTCAATGATGCGGGACCTTCCTTCCCGCTTAAAGATCGTTATCTCACCAGGCAACCATGATGTGGTCAGGGGTGCAGAACCGCAGCCTGTAATACCACAACAATTTACAAAAAAATTCTCTGAGAACTGTATGCTTGTCGAGAACCCGGCACTTATCAATCTCCAGGGAGTGCGGGTTCTTATGTATCACGGGAGATCGATAGATGATATGATCGGACTGATCCCAGGTGCATCCTATGAACAGAGCGGGCTCATGATGGAGGAGATGCTCCAGCGGCGACATCTTGCTCCTGCATACGGGCGGAGGACACCGATTGCTGCGGGGAAAATTGACAGGTTGATAATAGATCCCCTTCCAGAGATCCTGCATACCGGTCATGTCCACATCCGCGGATTATCGCAGTACCGGGGCGTGCTTGGAATTAATGCCGGAACATGGCAGTCCCAGACCTCATTCCAGAAGCAGATGAACGTGAACCCCACACCGGCTCAGGCTGTAGTGGTAGATCTCCAGACTCTCGTACCGGAGACTTTTGCCTTTTTATAAAAAAAGTATTTTTAGATCTTATCCGTTTTTACCTTTCTGCAGCAGCTGGCGCCGGCTCTTTCTTCTTTGGTCCAGCGACGGCAACCTTATAGATTCCTCCCCGTGTTGTAAGTGCTTTTGGGTATGCAGGATCCATACTGAGGCACTTTGTCGGGCAGACATCCACGCAAGAATTGCAGATAACACATCGTAATCTATCGATCTGCCATGTCTTTTCCTTTACTTCAACACATATTGCGCCCGTAGGACACTTGCGTTGGCAGGATCGGCAGGTAATGCAATTCGCCGGATCGATGACAATATGACCCCTTGTTACTAGTGTACGTTTCGCAGGGCGGACAGGGTACATCAAGGTTGCCGGGCGTGAAAAAAGACTTTTAATGGCTGTTTTTGCCATTTTAAGAATTACCATCTTTCATCACCTCTCCGTACAGCTTATACACGGATCTATCGACAAAACAATTACCGGGACATCCGCAAGCTGGCAACCTGCTAACATCTTTAAAAGGGGGGGGATATTGGTAAACGTGGGAGTCCTCACCCTTGATCGAACAAGATTCTTTTTACCGTTCCCTTTGATATAGTGAACCAGCTCGCCACGGGGTTGTTCTACCCTTGAAAAATACTCACCATTCGGGGCACCGGTAATTTTTATGTCAATCGGGCCATCTGGTATCTTCTTCGCAGCCTGTTCGATGATATCAATCGATGAAAACAGTTCCTGAATTCTGACTTGGCAGCGTGCATAACAGTCACCATCTGTTGCTACCATGGGTTTGAAATTGAGTTTACCGTAGGCAGCATATCCCGTCATTCGCAGGTCGATTGCAAGACCGCTTCCCCTCCCGGTTGGTCCCATCGCTCCGCAATCATATGCGTCCTGTTTTGAGAGCATTCCCACTTTTTTTAACCGGTGTTTCACCGAGCTGTCTTCCAGAAACACGCTGGTAATGGTGTGCAGATCTTTTTTGATATCTCGTATCCTTGTGACCATTCCGTCAAGTTGTTCACCGGATATATCCTTTCGCACCCCGCCAACCTTACAGGCGCTCTGGATCACTCGACCCCCAGTTGTAGCTTCCAGTTCATCGAGGATGTGCTCGCGGATCCTCCACGAATTCATGAAAAGGTTTTCAAACCCCATACTATCGGCAAAACAGCCAAGCCAGAGCAGGTGAGAGTGGAGCCTTGAATATTCTGACCAGATGGTCCGGAGATAATGTGCCCGTTCCGGGACCTCAATTCCCATAATCTGTTCGACACCCTGTACATAAGCAAGACTGTGGATAAAACTGCAGATCCCGCAGATGCGTTCAGCGATGAACGTATATTCAGTAAATTCCCTCTTCTCAACGAGCTTTTCAAGGCCTCGGTGCACGTACCCGATTGACGGCAGCACATCGACAACCGTCTCGTCTTCAAGCACGAGATCGAGGTGAATGGGTTCCGGGAGCACCGGNTGCTGGGGACCAAACGGGATTATTATTTGTTTTGACATGGATCATCCTCCTTGAACGTCGGGGTGGAAAACGGATATTTAANNGCGGTTTTGTAAAATGTTCCTTTAAAATCGATATTCATTCCGGCAACCGTAATCCCGAACAGGTCATGGATCTCATTTTCATAGATGAAGGCCCCCCAATAAATACCGCTTATGCTGGGCACAACTGTATCCTGTTTGACCATGATCCGAAGATTCTGGAATTTATAATTTTTGTCGAATGAATAATTGATCTCGTAACCGTCTTCAACACCGGTGCACCCAATCTGGACAAGTCGGTTACCCTCTTTTTTCATAAGTTCGACACGGGAGACCAGCTCGCTTATNCCAATCGGGATAGTTACCTGTTCCTCAATTGTCATTATGCTCCGCCTCCCTGCTGTAATTNCACCGGTTTTTGTTCTGTTCCAGTGGTTTCCGGGCTATTCCGTTTCCTTTCAAGAATTCCAAGAGCCATCACTATTCCATCAATAATCGATTCAGGACGGGCAGCACACCCTGGAACGTACACGTCAACCGGAATAATTTTGTCAATCCCGCCAGACACATTGTAACATTCCCTGAAGACGCCTCCGGACGTCGCACAGATACCCACTGCAACCACAACCTTTGGATGAGGAATCTGCTCGTACAGGTTCCGGACCACTTCGCGGTTCTGTTCATTCACCGAACCTGTTATAACAAAAATGTCCGCGTGCTTTGGATTACCGGTATTAATTATACCAAACCGTTCGACATCATACATTGGCGTCAGGCAGGCNAGAACTTCAATATCGCAGCCATTACAGCTTGTGGCATCATAGTGCAGGATCCATGGAGACTTAGAGAGATATGTCATTCTTCACCCCATCCCAATATAATAGAGAACGGCAAGATTTACCACACCAACTATTGCGGCAATCCCCCACGAACTTTTCATGGCGAGCTGCCACTTCACCCGTGCACTGGCATTGTCGATCAGCAATTCCAGTATGTAGACAAGGATGACGGCAATAATAGCAATTACAGGATTAAACGCAAAGAACAGGTACACGAATCCCAGCAATAAAACGGTTTCATACCAGTGGGTCACTTCGACAAGTCCCAGGGTAGGGCCGGAGAATTCGGTAGTGACACCTTTAACAATCTCCTGGTGAGCATGATGAGAAGTGGAAATATCAAAGGGAGATTTGCGCAGCTTGATGGTGAGAATGTAGATGAAGCCTATGAAAATCCCTGGCAGGAACAGAACCAGCGGTTGTGTGTAGCTGACAATGGTTCCGACGTTGAAACTTTTTGTAACAACATACATCCCCACTGCAGCGAGAATGACCATTGGCTCATACGACATAATCTGTATCAGTTCGCGTTCAGCCCCGACATGGCTGTAGGGAGAGTTTGCGGAGTATGCACCAAGGACAAGGAATATCTGGGCGAGTGTAAGGGCAAAGATCACGAGCAAAATATCTCCTCCGGCAAAGAAGAGCGCCCCGGTAAAGACCATGAAAATAAAGTAACTTATAACATAGAAACGCTGTGTATCGTTTGCGACGGTCATTTCTTTCTCAAAAAGTTTTCCTACATCATAGAAAGGCTGGAGGATGGAGGGCCCGACCCGACCCTGCATATGTGCAGTGATCTTCCGGTCGATACCTGAAACCAGTCCACCTATTACCGGTGCTAGGAGAATAAATGCAATAAAACCTACAATGGAGATCATATGATCACCCCAGCATATGCTGCCATTACAAACATGATGCCGATTAAACCGGTACAGATATAGATGCCAAGAGTCTGGAGCTTGACCTCTCCGAACCACGGGCTAATATAATAATTGGAGAGTTTCATTTCCCTTTTCAGGCCAATTGCTCCATAGTACGACATATCCGCATTGGTTGTCATACCTCCCATATACGGGGTAAGGTGCCGGTGCTTTCGACTTGGCAGGAGGATACTTAATGGCAGGAGTACGATCATGAAGAGCATCATGATCATGATAATAATATTATCCTGTGAGAGTCCTGCAGCACTGCCGTAGGTCTGGAGGAGGAACGGCTCGATGAGCGTGCTCGAAATTACCGGGAAGATGAAACAGGTTATCGCTGTCAGTCCTGCAAGCGATATCAATGCAATCCAGATATTCGAATCAATACTTTTTTCGAGATTTTCCTGTTTCGGAATGATTACAAGAAGCCGCCCCATCCATTTCGCCCAGAAGAAAAGAGTCAGAGCACTACCAAAAGCGATGATAATGACAAAGATAAATCCGAAAGGTGCGTCGATAAATGCCTGGATAGCAGCCCATTTCGATATCAGCATACCAAACGGGGCTAGAAACATCCCGGCAATGCCGATGACCATCACCGCGGCGATCTTTGGCATCCGCGCAATCAAACCATTCATATCTTCGATATCACGGCTCTCGATCCTGTGTTCAACAGTGCCCACTGAAAGGAACAGGAGTGATTTGGAAATTGCATGGAAGATGATCAGGAGAACTGCAGCCCATATCGCTTCTGAGGTTCCGATACCAGCACATGCTACGATGAGACCGAGATTTGCAATTGTTGAATAAGCAAGAACCCGCTTTGCATTGCTCTGGGAGATGGCAATTGCGGAAGCGAGAAGGAAGGTCAGTGCACCTATAAAAGCAAGGACGTAGCCGGAGAACGTGGCCTGGAAAATGGGGGCGAGGCGGACAAGTATGTAAACACCAGCCTTCACCATTGTGCTGGAATGCAACAGTGCCGAAACCGGTGTCGGGGCAACCATTGCCCCGACAAGCCATGAAGAGAATGGCAGCTGGGCTGCTTTTGTAAGCCCGGCAAACCCGATGAGGACTACAGGTATGAGAACAATGGCTTTTCCTGATACCAGCACCTCTCCAAGTCCCATAACCCCACCTGCCTGTGATGCAAGATACAGAATCGCAACTACAAATGCAACCCCGCCAAGCATATTCATCCACAGGGCGGTAAAGGCATTGTTGGTTGCCTCTTCAGTTTTTGTGTACCCAATCAAGAGGAATGAACAGAGTGTTGTAATCTCCCAGAAGAATAATACCCAGAGAAGGTTATTGGAAAAAACCAGGCCAAACATCGCAGAAATGAATACAAACATGACGAAGAAGAAAATATTTCGCCTGTCCGGCAGTTCTTTGTGGTGTTCATGGAAATCCTTCATGTAACCCAGAGCATACACACAGATTAAACTCCCGATGATCCCGATGATAAGAGCCATGATGATCGAGAACTGATCGATAAAGAGGGAATACTTCACGTCGATAGTATGAGCATAAAATACTTCAAAATAAAGCATGAGGGCTGATTGAATAAGTATCAGACTGATAACAAGATAGTTCTTGTATTTTATACCAAGATACAGGATAAAAACCGCAATTACCATCTCGATAAAAAACATGAGAAAACCTATTGATTCAGCTGAAAAGGAGTAGTAAATTGTTCCTTTATCACCCAGAATCACAAGAAGCATGACCGTGACCGCACCGATTCCCAGTGCGGACAGTTTAACAATCCAGTTGCGTTCCTGTTCCTTGCGTGCAAGAAGCATGAAGAACGCAGTAATAAGTGGTCCCAAAATAAGAAATAATAATAATTGCACTCGCAGTCCTCCCCTTCAAAAATATGGGTATTTTTCATTATTAATCATATTGAAATGTTCGCAATTCTGTATTTTTTTATTATAAATTTAATTTAAATCATAAAAAATTTGATTTTTTTAAACAATCACTGAATATTTTTTTATTGATTGATTGAATTTTCAAAATTTTGAATGATGATAAAAGTTTAATGGTTTAAAAAAGAACTAATAATCTCTAGGAATGGATTATCGGTTTTATTGGGTAGATTCCCAGAACCATTGTTCCTTCCTTTGGGTCAATCAAGCAGATTACTGCATATGCCAATTATCATACCTGATAGGTTAGTCCGTGTATTCTCATACGTGATATCCAGATGGTTCCGTGTGCATTATTCCTGTCACAAGACGAATTCCGGGCAATGCCGAGGGGGAGGTTAAGGAATGTATGAACTCGCAATAGTTATTGGAATAAGTGGTTTCGCACTCATCCTCGCTGCTTTACTTGCGCGTAGTGTCCTCTCAAAGGAGGAGGGTACGCCTAAGATGCGCGAAGTTTCCGATGCGATCCGGGTGGGTGCAGAAGCATTCATCAAACGACAGTACTCGACAATCGCCATTCTGGCAATCGTTCTTGCCGTAGTAATCTTTGTAGTGTATTTCCTCACAGGAGAGCAAAGTTATGCTACCTCTACGGCACTTGCGTTCATTGTTGGCGCAACCTGTAGCGCCCTTGCCGGTATCATCGGTATGTCTGTTGCCGTCAGGACGAATATCCGTACAGCAGCAGCAGCCCAGACCAGCGACGGTAAGGCACTGGACATATCATTCAGGGGGGGTGCAGTTTCCGGACTTACCATCACAGCTATGTCGCTTCTTGGGGTCTCGCTCACCTATTATGCGCTTGGAGCAAATCCCCAGATCACTCCCTTTATTATCGTTGGGTTCGCATTTGGTGCCTCGTTTGTGGCCCTCTTTGCACAGCTCGGGGGCGGTATCTACACCAAGGCCGCCGATGTCGGGGCAGACCTTGTCGGTAAAGTCGAAGCTGGTATCCCTGAAGATGACGTCCGGAACCCGGCTACCATCGCTGACCTTGTCGGGGATAATGTCGGGGACTGCGCCGGACGTGGTGCCGACCTGTTCGAATCCACTGCTGCAGAGAATATCGGTGCAATGATCCTCGGTGTGGCTCTCTTCCCGGTCTTTGGAGCTGCCGGCGTTCTCTTCCCGCTCGTCATGTGCGCACTGGGTCTCCTTGCCAGTATGATCGGAATTCTCTGCGTCCGTGGAAAAGATGGCGCAGATCCGATGGATGCAATGAACTTAGGGTACTATATCACCGCAGCCATTTCTGTCGTATTCTTCTACATCGGCACCATGTGGCTGCTCGGGAACATCTGGTTCTTCTACGCTGGCATCGTTGGAATCATATTATCGGTTGCATTCCTCCGGGTAACCCTGTACTATACGGACCACCACTATCGCCCGGTACAGGAAATCGCCAATGCATCAGAAACAGGACCAGCAACCAACATCATTACCGGTTTCTCGGTCGCTCTTGAGACAACCGCTGTCCCGGCAATCCTGATAGGCGGTTCCTTACTCCTCTCCTTCTGGCTTGGAGCTCAAAGCGGCATTCCATTCGGGGGCCTTTATGGAACTGCATCAGCTACTATCGGTATGTTGATGGTCTGTGCATACGTGCTTGCCATGGACTCCTTTGGTCCCATTGCCGACAACGCAGGAGGTATTGTTGAGATGAGCCAGGCACCGGAATCCGTTCGTAAAAGAATGGATAAGCTCGACGCTGCCGGCAACACAACAAAAGCACTTACCAAAGGATATGCCATAGGCAGTGCTGCTCTTGCCGTCTTCCTGCTCTTAAACGCCTACATGTCCGAAATCAGCGTCCTTATCCACAAGACCTTTGATGTCATCAATATTGCATCAATCCCGGTATTTGTCGGTGCTCTGTTCGGAGCGATGCTTATCTTCGTCTTTGCAGGGCTTGCGATCAGTGCAGTTTCCAAGACTGCGCAGTATGTGATTGAAGAGGTCCGTGTCCAGTTCAGGGACCCGGGTATCATGGAAGGAACCAAGAAACCTGACTATGCCCGGGTAATCGATATCACGACCCTCGGTGCGCTTAAGAATATGGTGCTGCCTGGAGCAATCGCAATCGCTTTCCCCATTGTTATTGGGGTTACCATGAAATATGAGGCACTTGCAGGATTTTTGGTGGTCGGCACGATCACCGGTATCCTCCTCGCACTCATCCTTAATAATGGAGGAGGTGCCTGGGACAATGCCAAAAAATATATCGAATCCGGTGCTCATGGCGGAAAAGGCAGCAATGCACACAAGGCGGCGGTCATCGGTGACACGCTTGGTGATCCTTGTAAGGACACTGCGGGCCCGTCGCTCCATGTCCTCATCAAGCTGCTTGCTACACTTTCGCTCGTGCTTGCACCGCTGTTTATTTAAAAAATACTCTTTTTTTTTGTTTTTTCTGAATACTATAATGGATACCGGTTTCTTTTCCAAATTGACTAAGGGACTTAAACACGTTGTTTTGGTTTGAAACACTATCACGAAATGTTATTCTGAAATATGAATCGGAGTATCATCATTCGGACTATGGGAAAGATGATGACCGTATCGGTTGCAACCAGACAATTTCTGTTCAGGTTATACTTTTCAGATCGACAGTGATATCATGAGAGATGCGCGAATATCGCTTCGGGTTTTCTTCAAACTTATCTTTGCACCAGTTACAGCAGAAGTAATACTTCCGGTCTCGGTACATACTGGTAAATTTTGCATCTTCCTCATCAACTATCATAAGACAGACGGGATCTGTTGTCATGGTTGGTTGTCTCTTTACTGATTATGAGTATCGGCATATTCATTTAAGTGTTGTTGCCTTTTGTGTCACTTAGTTTTATACGCATTACTTATCCCTGTAAGCCCCACCTCTCAGCATGGATCCGGTAATTTCCAAAATCCGAGAGGAACTTAGAAGCCAGGCAGACCCTGAGATCAGGAAAACCTCGCAGAGGTTCTTCAAAGAGGAGATTACGTGTTATGGCGTGAGGACTGCAGCTGTTTCAGCGATTGCGAAGAAATACTGGAAGGAGGTGAAAGGTCGACAAAAAAGGGAGATCTTTTCCCTCTGTGAAACGCTGTATCAATCCGGCTACTTGGAGGAGTCCTTCATCGTCGCAAACTGGGCTCATGCGCTTTCGCCGGGTTATGAAAAGGAGGACTTTGACATTTTCCGTTACTGGATCGATATGTATGTCACCAATTGGGCTTCCTGCGATAGTTTTTGTAACCATACAATGGGTGACTTCATTGAAAAATTCCCGGAATATATCAGTGAACTGAAACACTGGACGCAGTCGGATAACCGCTGGATGCGACGGGCAGCAGCGGTATCACTGATTATCCCGGCTAAACACGGAAAATATGTTGATGAGGTAATGGAGATCGCGGACCTTCTCCTGACCGACAATGACGATATGGTCCTGAAAGGTTACGGATGGCTCTTAAAAGAGGCCAGCCGCAAACATCTTAAAAAAGTATTTGGATACGTGATGCGCAACAGGATGTCTATGCCCCGGACAGCGTTACGGTACGCGATTGAACTGATGCCAAAGGAACTGAAAACTGATGCGATGCGGAAAGACTGGCAGGGGCAGAAAAAATCAAGAGCACTCACCACAGGAGAAAATGCGGGAAAAGACTTCGGGGATTCCTAGTTCTGTGTACAGGAATTTCCCGGATTTTCCTCATGTGAACCCGATCCAGGATCTTTCAGCGAGAGAACGATATTTTTCCTGCTGCCGGTCCGGTACATTGTAATCCCTTTGAGCTTACGCTTCCATGCCATGAGGAGGGCATCCTCACAATCCTTCTTCGTCGCGGTGTTCGGCAGGTTAATGGTCTTACTGATGGAAGCATGGACATGTTTCTGGAATGCTGCCTGCATCAGGATATGGTCCTTCCAGTGGATATCCAACGCTGTTTTAAAGAGGGCACGGAATTCGTCCGGGAGCCAGTGCAGGTCCTGAATTGTTCCCGTTGTATGTACGTGAGTGATTACTTCATCTATCCGTTTTATCTGCTCTTCCTGGGTCAGTTCCATAGCAGCTACGATTTTTCCCAGAGATTCACGGAATACCGGGCTTATGATTACAAACATCTTTCCTACGGTATTTCTGCGACTATGTACAAACGAAAAGACAGGTTCAATACCGCTTGAACACCCGGCAAGCAGGGATAGTGTTCCTGTCGGAGCAATAGAGGTCAGCGTCGCATTCCTCATAGGAAGCTCTTTCCAGGTACTTCCTTCCCATGCCGGGAATGTCCCGAATTTTTCCGCGAGTACCTGGGATTCGTCAACAGAAGTTGCTGTTACTGTTTGCATGACGCGCTCACACCATGTTCTTCCTTTTGCGGAATCATATGCAAGACCAATCATAAGAAGCGCATCATGAACGCCCATGAGTCCAAGACCAATCTTACGGGATCTCTTCGTTGCTTTTTCGATTTCAGGAGAGGGATATATGTTTATGTCAATTACCCTGTCCAAGAACCGGACTGCTGTTCGCACAGTGTAGTTCAGTTCTTGTTCGTCAAGGGTTCCACCATGTACACAGGAGGCAAGATTGACACTACCAAGAACACAGCTTTCATACGGGAGTAACGGCTGTTCGCCGCAGGGATTAGTTGTATCTATGAATCCAAGGTCAGGGAGAGGGTTGTGCCGGTTTATCTCGTCATAAAAAAGAATACCTGGCTCCCCGTTTTTCCAGATACCGTCAACTATTCCTGACCATATGTGCCCGACCGTAATCGATTCTCCGGATGAGGGATGGACGATCCAGACTTTATCAAACATCTTCCGTGAGACGAGATCCATGAATTTTTCATTGACCATTACCGAGATGTTAAAATTGGCAATATCCCCCTCCTCTGTTTTTGCAGACAGAAATGAAAGGATGTCGGGGTGCCAGACATTCAGTATCCCCATGTTCGCTCCCCGGCGACGACCGCTCTGCCTGATGACTTCGGTCGCTGCGTTAAAAATACCCATAAATGATACCGGACCTGATGCAACACCATCCGTGGATCGGACACGGGAACCTTTCGGCCGTATTTGAGAGAAATTGTACCCGGTTCCGCCTCCTGATTTATGAATAATTGCTCCATCTTTCATGGCATCGAAGATTCCATTGATAGTATCCGGCACCGGCAGGACGAAACATGCAGAGAGCTGCCCGAGTTCTGTTCCGGCATTCATGAGGGTTGGTGAGTTGGGCAAGAAATGCAGGGTTACCATAATGTCAAAAAAGGCCTTTGCATCTCCCGCATCACCAGCAACGGCTCTCGCGACACGCTGGCAGACATCCTCGAAAGTCTTTTCTCCTGTGCGTAAGTAATGTGCCGACAGAATGCTGTCAACGATCTGAGATGAATTCATCCGAAATCCTGGTCTATCGTTCCGGTTCTCTTTAGGGACGTTTGGATCAACTGAGTAGTTAATTATATTTTATATCTTCAATTTTAGATTATCTCAATAACCAATGTTTTGAGGTGATTGACTTTTTCCCTGAATAAGAGAGATCGGCTCACGTGTCCCTACCTTGAAATAGAGAGCCAAAAACAACTTAAAAAAAACTTTTTTTTTAAGATCGTTAAAAGTATCCAGGAGTTTCGAAGGGAATCTTTACGATCTTGTCGAATCTGGAAAGGTCCTTCTTCGTTTCGATCCCTATCCTCCGATTCCAAGAGCGGCGGAGATCTCGAAAAGAGCTTCCTTTTCAGGAAGAGCGCTAACCGCAACCCCGTTCTCTTTTGCTGTTTCTGCTACATTTAGACCTATAGCCAGCACCCATTTTTTATATGCCAGGCTCTCTTCCTGCGTAACTTTTTCGAAAGAAGTTACTGCTGACATGTAGGAATCAAGAGTTTGAGTACGATATCCAAGCCTGATCATGCTTCCACGTATTCTGTTTATCCGTCATCAGATCTTTGACCCGTGACACCATCTCAGCGATAAGGAGACCGACAAAGCCCCTCCCACTCGCGATTCCAAGATGAGCCATTCCTGCAATACGGCTTTTGTCTCTCCCCATACTCCTAAAACAGATGGAGCAGCACCATAATAGTCAGAGAAACAGCAAAGGGCAGACGAATCAGATTCT
>JGI20214J51088_10001854_pt1 | contig 14308 bp, 14 predicted proteins | sample WetSurMetagenome_FD_51088 | JGI IMG/M metagenome (IMG submission 51088) | reverse complement strand
CGGCCGATGATCTATTTTCTGCGCAAGTTGCCGCGCGATCCCATGAACCCCGACGCCACGCTCTCGCCCGCCGGGACCTGGGGCAAGCGCAGTTATGCCAGCCCGCCGGAGGCGCCCAGCCCGGGCGAGGATGTGTTCGACGTGTATTCACTGTCCGAAGCGGTGGGGCTGAACGGCGTGCCCTACCGGGAGTTGTGACGTGCTGAGGTTTCCGGGATGAAGCGCGGNTTTACCCTGATCGAACTGCTGGTGGTGCTGGCCATCATCGCGACCTTGCTGAGCCTGGCGGTGCCGCGCTACTTTCAGCACGTCGAGCGCTCCAGGGAAGCCGTGCTGCGCGAAAATCTGGCAACCGTGCGCAACGCCATCGACCAGTACCATGCCGACATCGGCACCTGGCCGCCCACCCTCGAAAGCCTGGCAGAAAAGCGCTATGTGCGGGGTGTTCCCAACGACCCCATCACCGAGCGGACAGACACCTGGCAACTCATTCCGCCGCCGGAGGGCGGAACGGGAATCTACGACCTCCACAGTGGAGCCGAGGGAACGGGACTCAATGGCCAGGCCTACGCTGACTGGTAGCCGCAGGCGCGGCAGGAGGCAGGGCGGTTTCTCTTTGCTGGGCCTGCTGTTTCTGGTGGCAGGGCTGGGGGTGGCGATGGCCGCACTCGGAACGATGTGGCACACCGCCGCGCAGCGCGAGAAGGAGCGCGATCTGCTGTTCGTCGGCAACCAGTACCGGCAGGCGATCGAGTCATTCTGGAAAATTCCCTTGCCGGTGGGAACGGTCCGGCGCCTGCCGAAAAATTTCGACGAGTTGCTGACCGATCCCCGTTTCCCCACCACGGTGCGGCACTTGCGCCGCATCTACCGCGACCCCATGACGGGGAATGCCGAATGGGGCCTGGAAAAGGACCCGGACGGCGGCATTTACAGCGTGTCCAGCCGGAGTGCCGACAAGCCTTTCAAGCGGGCGGGTTTTCCAGCCGTTTATGCTCATTTCGATGAAGCAGAAAGCTATCGTGATTGGACGTTCCGCTTCGACGCCGCGCAGGCTGAGCGGGAGGCCAGTCAAGCCGGTCAGGGCCGTCCTGCCGGTGCACGCGCGGCCAGCGCAAGTGAGGCGCCGGGCAGTTCAGATTGAGTCAAAGGTAATAAAAGGATAAATGCATCCATTTATTGAGGGAGGTTNCTTATACTTAGTAAACAGGATGGTTGAAGCCATTTTGAAGTGATTGGGTGTGAGTGACGTCATGATGAGCAGGGTTTGGGGAACAATACGATGAAGCAACGGGGAGCGGTTGTCCGATGTTTGAGGGTTTGGCTTGTGACGGGTTTGCTGGGGATATTGTCTCCCTGCTTCGCCGCATCCAGCAGCACGGCAAATCACGCCAAGTTCAGGGAATTGCAGCAGACCTTCAAGTCGGGGCAGGAAGTTACCCGGGTGTGCCTTGCCTGCCACACTGAAGCGGCCAAGCAGGTGATGAAGACCAAGCACTGGACTTGGGAAGCGCTGAATCCGAACTTCGATCAGAAGCTGGGCAAGAAAACCCTGGTCAACAATTTCTGCATCGGAATTTCCTCCAATCAGCCGTATTGCACGTCCTGTCATATCGGCTACGGCTGGAAAGACAATAGTTTTGATTTCACCGCGGAAGAGAACGTCGACTGTCTGGTCTGTCACGACACCACGGGTACCTATCGCAAGCCTTCAGGGCTGGCGGGCCATCCCGTTTATCAGGAAATGGAGTTTCCTCCCGGTTCAGGCATCATCCTGCGTCCGGTCGACCTGACGAAAGTGGCGCAGAAAGTCGGCAAGAGCAGCCGCTATAACTGCATCGCCTGTCATTCCTACGGCGGGGGTGGCGACGGCGTGAAGCACGGCGACCTGGATTCCTCGCTCGAAGCGCCGGGCATGGATCTCGATGTCCACATGGACGCCACTGGACTCGACTTCGCCTGCGCTACCTGCCATGCCGCCAGCGGCCATGAGNTGCCCGGTAGCCGTTATGCCCCGACGGTCAATCGTCAGGCCGGTCCGCTGATTCGCGGCTTGCCGGAAAAGCGCAACCCGGCCATCTGTGAATCCTGTCATGGCCGCCGCCCGCACACTGCCGACACGGTCGCGAACATCAAACCGTGCCCGGTTTCACTGCGGTGTCGATGGCAGCCATGGTGAACAAGCATGGCGAGAAGCTGGCCTGCCAGACTTGCCATATTCCCGCGATGGCGCGCGGCGGCGTGCCAACCAAGATGATGTGGGACTGGTCGGCAGGCGGCAGGATGGGGCCGGACGGCAAGCCGATTGAGAAATACGACAACACGGGCCACAAGATATACGATTCGAAGAAGGGCGCATTCGTGCTGGGCGAGAACGTCATCCCCGAGTACGTGTGGTTCAACGGCGAAGTGAAGTACACCCTGCTGGGCGACAAGGTCGTCAAGGGTGAGGGCTATACACCGATCAACCGCTTCGGCGGCAGCCCGAATGACGGCAAGTCGCGAATCTGGCCGGTGAAGCTGTATCGCGGCGTACAGCCTTATGACCCGGTCAACCAGACCCTGGTCATCCCGCATACCTACGGCACGGATCCTGACGCCTACAGCGTGAGTTTCAACTGGGAGAAAGCGGTCGCGGCAGGCATGGCCGACGCGGGCGCGCCCTTCTCGGGCAAGGTGGATTTCATCAAGACCCAGATGCTGTGGCCGCTCAATCACATGGTCGCACCGCGTTCCGGCTCTTTGAAGTGCAATGATTGCCACAGCAGTGACGGCAGTTTGTCGGAAGGGCGGCTGAAGAACGTGCCGGGCCTGAAACAGGGACCGCTGTTCAAGTCTGGGAGGTGAACGGCTATCCTGCCGGTTAGCCACATTGGAATAGAAGGGAACACGAAATGAAACTACGGAAACCACTCCTTATCGGCCTCGCAACCTGCCTCCTCGGCGCGCCCTTGATGGCCCGTGCCTACGAGGGCGACTGGAAACGCGGCCACGTCTATTACCGCATGGTCTGCACCGAATGCCACAAGACCCAGCAGTGCGGCGTGATCGGGCCGAATACCCGCACGCGTGCCGAGTGGGCGGCCTATCTGCAGGCCGACAAGCATGCCAAGGGCAAAGACAGTCTGAAGCACTATCTCAGCAAGTCCTACCGCGCCAGCATTGCGAGCAGCAACAAGGCGGCGGCGAAATTTGCCGACGTTCCCGAGCAGGAACTCTTCGAGGATCTGAGTGCCTTCGTAACGCGCAGCGCCAAGGATGGCGATGCTCCGACGGGTTGCCGCTGAGTGCTTTGCCGGGAGCGGCGAATCCGTCCGATTTCCTGTCTCGATTGAAGGGATGAGATGAAGGCTTCATTGTTTGAATCGAGCGGCCTCAAGGCCGACTATGAAACCATCCTGGTCGAACCCTGGTCGCCGTATGTCGGCGCCATCCTGCTGCTGCTGGCCATTTTCTCGCTGATGCTCTCCGGACTGTTCTGGGGGGTGTTCGGCGGCATCAAATTGTGGGGAGACTGGATCAATCAGGCAATCGGCCTGGGCGGCATGCTCGGTTTGCCGCAGGAGCTGGATTCGCCGCTGATGCAGCGCATTTCCCTCACCAACATCACCCTGGTGCTGGGGGCATTTACTGCCGCTTTGCTATCGCGCCAGTTCCGTTTCAATCGTCCGCCTGTGCTGGAATTTGTGTGGGGCGCGTTGGGTGGCAGCCTGATGGGCATCGGTGCAGTGCTGGCCGGCGGGTGCACCGTTGGCGGTTTTTTCGTCCCGACGCTGCACGCTTCACCCACCGGTCTGGTGATGCTGGGGGGGCTGATGATCGGCGCGGTGATCGGTCTGAAGCTGCTGATGTGGACGCTGGAGCACATCACCTGGGGCATGCGGGCGCCCGTACCGAAGCCGCTGTCGCCGCTTGTACTGCGCGTCTATCCGTGGCTCGGTCTCGGCGTCGTCGTCGGCATCTTCTGGTGGGCGATGCAGTGGTATGCCTCCGGGGAGGAGAAGATCACTTCGCGCGCCATCATCGTGGTGGCCGGGTTTGCGATCGGCTTCATCATGCATCGTTCGCGCTTCTGCGTGGCCCGTGCCATCCGCGAACCCTTCATGACGGCTGAAGGCGATATGACCAAGGCGGTGATCCTGGCGCTGGCGATCGGTATTCCGGTGGCCTCGCTGATCTTCCAGGCAAAATTGCTCGACCCCTATCTCGCCATTCCCCCGCGCTTCTGGCTCGGCTCGCTTCTCGGCGGCGTGGTCTTCGGACTCGGCATGGTGTTCGCCGGCGGCTGCGGCACCGGTTCGTTGTGGCGCATGGGCGAAGGCCATCTCAAACTGTGGGTGGCGGTGTTCTTCTTCGCCTGGGTCGGCTCGCTGGCCAGTGCGCTGTTCCATCAAACCGGCTGGACCGTTGCGGAAATGAACCTCGACATGATCGAGGAAAGCCCGCTTGGCATCCAGGCCTTCTTCCCTGCCATGTTTGATGGCTGGGGCTGGACCTACCTGGCCACCGGCGCCTTCCTGCTGCTGTGGTATCTGCTGGTGCGCTACAACGAGTCAACCGAAAAATTCACGGTTGTCTGAGTCTGCTTCAACCAGAAAGGCCCGTCGTCAGGACGGGCCTTTTTCATGCGGATTTCCCGATTGGTGCCAGTCACGGGCCGAGGGACTTGTGGGCTCCGGCGTGATGGATCAACTCAGGCCATGGCGCTTGAGTTTGCGGTAAAGCGTGCGTTCGGTGATGCCGAGCGCAGTGGCCACCCGGTTGCGATGGCCCCGATGGGTGTCGAGCAGTGTGCGTATGTGCTCGCGCTCGATATCGACTAGAGGCTTGGTGTCCGGCAATCCCGGCGTGGCTACCCGGGGCAGTGGCAGGTCGGCGGCGCGGATCACGCCGTCGCGGCAGTTCAGCACGGCGCGCTGCAGCAGATTGCGCAGTTCGCGCACATTGCCGGGGAATTCATGGGTCTGCAGCGCGGCCTGCGCGCTTGCATCGAGCCGGCAGGGTCGGCGTTCCCCGGTCAGGCGCTTGAGCAGAAACGTCGCCAGCGCCGGAATGTCTTCGCGCCGCTCGCGCAGCGCGGGGAGCGTGACATCGATTCCGGCCAGCCGGTAATACAGGTCAAGGCGGAAACGTTTCTCGTCCACTTCGTCCAGCAGCCGGCGATTGGTGGCCGATACCAGCCGCACGTCGGCGTTCAGCGTGTGGGTGCCGCCGACGCGACGGAATTCTCCGGTTTCCAGTACCCGCAGCAGTTTGGCCTGCAGCCCCAGCGGAATCTCGGCGACCTCGTCCAGAAACAGCGTGCCGCCGTCGGCCACTTCGAACAGGCCCTTCTTGAGGCCGCTGCTGCCCGAGAACGCGCCGCGTTCATGGCCGAACAGTTCGCTCTCGAACAGGCTTTCCGGAACCGCCGCGCAGTTGATCACGATGAAGGCGCCGCCGGCGCGATTCGAGCGGGCATGAATGAAGCGTGCAGCGAGTTCCTTGCCGACGCCGCTCTCGCCGAACAGCAGGATCGACGCCTCGCAATCGGCCACCCGTGCGAGATGGTCCACACAGGCCAGAAACGTAGGGGACTGTCCAACCATGTGCATGGCGTCGCATGTCGTGCCGGCGTCNGCTTCCAGCGGGTAGAGCTGCTCACCAAGGTAGCGCTCGCCATTCACGCCGCGCAGGGCATGGCCGCGAATGCGGGTGCGCTCGGGTTGATCGTCGGCATGGAAATGCGTGTGCACCACCTCGACCGCTTCACCCTGCTCGAACAGCGCCCGGTGCGGACACTGCTCGCCGTTTTCATGACAGGGGCGCGTGGCATGGTGTGATACGTCGTAGCAGTGCCGGCCGACGATGGCGTCGGGGGTGGCCCCATAGGCATCGCCATAGCGCTGGTTGGCCGCCACGATGCGGTATTCGCGATCGATCACCACGAAGGGCTGATCGTTGGCGTCGATGAGTGCCTGCAATTCGAGTTGGGGCATGGCCGACCTGTGTCATGACTTTTGTGGAATCTGACATGACGCAAATGTCATGTCAATTGNTCGGGGCCACGCAAATGCGTGGGTCTGGACGTGAATGGCGATGGCATGGCGCTTGCAATTCCCGTGCGACAACCATCAACAGGAGGAGACAGCAAATGGCACATATCGTGATTCTGGGCGCGGGCGTGGGCGGCATGACGATGGCGTACGAGATGCGCGAGCAGGCGCGGACCGAGGACAAGGTCACCGTCATCTCGAATCTGCNGTATTTCCAGTTCACCCCGTCCAACCCCTGGGTGGCGGTCAACTGGCGCAAGCGCGAGGACATCACCCTCCCCGCGGCGCCCTATCTGAAAAAGAAGAACATNGACTTCATCGCGGTCGGCGCAGCGCGGGTGCATCCCGAGCGCAACCAGGTGGAACTGACCGACGGCCAGGTCGTGGACTATGACTTTCTCATCATCGCGACCGGGCCCAAGCTGGCGTTCGACGAAGTGCCGGGGCTGGGGCCGAATGGCCACACCCAGTCGATCTGCCAGGTCGAACACGCCGTGGAAGCAGGCAGGGCATGGGACGACTTCGTGAAGAACCCGGGCCCTGTCGTGGTGGGCGCGGTGCAGGGTGCCTCCTGCTACGGCCCGGCGTACGAATTCGCCTTCATCATGGACACCGACCTGAGGAAGCGCAAAATTCGCGACCGCGTGCCGATGACCTTTGTGACGGCCGAACCCTACATCGGCCATCTGGGGCTAGGCGGCGTCGGCGATTCGCGCGGCCTGCTCGAATCGGCGATGCGCGAGCGCCATGTCAAGTGGATCTGCAACGCCAGGGTCACCAGGGTCGAAGCTGGCAAGATGTTCGTCGCCGAGCATAACGACAAGGGCGAGGTGATCAAGGAGCACGAACTGCCGTTTGTCTACTCGATGATGCTGCCCGCATTCAAGGGCATCGATGCCGTGTTCGGCATCGAGGGGCTGACCAACCCGCGCGGCTTCATCAGCATCGATGCGTTCCAGCGCAACCCGAAGTTTCCCAATGTCTATTCGGTGGGCGTATGCGTCGCCATTCCGCCGGTCGAAGTCACCCCGGTGCCGACCGGAACGCCGAAGACCGGCTACATGATCGAATCCATGGTCACCGCCGTGTCGCACAATATCCGCGCGGTGCTCGACGGCGGCGAGCCGACCGAAAAGGCTACCTGGAACGCCATTTGCNTGGCCGATTTCGGCGATACCGGCGCTGCGTTCGTGGCCCTGCCGCAGATTCCGCCGCGCAACGTCAACTGGTTCAAGGAGGGNAAGTGGGTGCATCTGGCCAAGGTGGCGTTCGAAAAATACTTCATGCGCAAAATGAAGGTGGGGTCGACCGAGCCGCTGTACGAAAAATACGTGCTCGGCCTGATGGGCATCAAAAAGCTCAAGTAATTTCCTGGCGGCCCCTGCCATAAAGCGCCTGCGGGCGCTTTTTTGTGTCGGGTAAGCGGGGGGCACAGCTATAATTCGTTGCTCTTGAAGCGGGCTTCAACCAGCCGCTGTGCCGTGATGCCGAAGGACACCTCATGCTTTTGATGATCGATAACTACGACAGCTTTACCTGCAACCCGATGCAGTATTGCGGAGAATTGGGCGACGCGGTGGACGTGGTTCGAATCGATGAGGTCGACCCGGCAGGACCCGGTGTGATCCGCTACAAGGAAACATGATGGAGCACGGGGCGTTCGAATTAGTGAGGGGGCGGGCGGCAGATCTGACCCAACGCCTGAGGTCGCTGCACGACAGAAAACAGCTTACCGTCTCTTTCGTGCCATCCCACGAGACCAAGTTCATTGGTTATTTTTCGAGCAACCTCAATGCAGAACTGGCGAGTGACTTGGGTCACCGGTATGGCTATCTGCCCCCGGAGAGAGGCGAGCAGGCCGACATTGTCATCTTGACTTCTCATGGGCTGGATCTCTCGACCCGATTGTGGCAATTGCGGGAGAAGGTTCGAAAAGACGCCGTAATCGCCATATGGCTTTGGGATAACCATCTTTCGCACCTCAATAATTATCGGACAGCTTTGGCGGCTGATTTTGTATTTCCAAGTCATGCCTACTCAGCAGGCTATCTGTTTAATCCGCTTTCCGTCGTCGGGGCGCATACCCCTGCTTGTAGTGCGCAGTGGACAGGTGACGAGGTGCGCCGCATGCTTGGGTCGAATCCTGCCGTGTCAAGAACGCACAAGGCCCTCGTGAACTATGTGGATTACCCTGCTTCCTGGCGGAGTGGATTGCTCCGCGAGCTGAAGGCGCGTGTGCCTGAGGCAGAAGTGCTGCTGATGCCACCGGACGACCGCTCGCGTTATTTCAGCAAGACGTCCGAGCAGCGGTTCATCGAGTGGATGCAGTACAAGGCGACGGTCATCCTTCCGGTGGAGAAGGACTTGTCGACCCGCGTATTCGATGCGCTTCTGTCTGGTCAGGTCCCCATTGTCCCGACATCGGTAGAAGATTTCGATTATGTGATTTCTCCGCAGATGCAGAAGGAACTTGGGATTGTCCGGGTAAAGGAGGTCACCGTTGATGCGCTCAGATCATCCATCTCGGAGGCGCTGGAAGCTTTTGACCGAATGGGTGGGACGGGTGTAACACAGCGCCAGGAATTTGTTTTAGGCCACCACATGCTGCGGCATCGTGTAGCCAGCATGTTGGGAAATATTTTGGAGATGGCTCAGAAGACATCGATCGTTGCAGGAATTGGCAAGTTCGGCTTCGGCCTTTATCTTGCTCCGAAGACATGATGACGATGATCTTGGTGTCAATTCGGTTCAATAGCTAAGCGAAACTCGTCTGGTGCGCTCAGCTTTTTTTCGGCCCTATCCACACGGACTCCATGGAGCGGTGTAGGGGAATACGCATGCTTTTAATGATCGACAATTACGACAGCTTTACCTACAACCTGGTGCAGTATTTCGGCGAGTTGGGTGAGGACGTCAGGGTTATCCGCAACGACGAGATCGACCTCGCCGGAATCGCTGCACTGAAGCCGGATCACATCGTCGTTTCCCCCGGCCCCTGCACGCCCAACGAAGCAGGGGTGTCGGTGCCGCTGATCAAGGAATTTGCCGGAAAAATTCCGATTCTCGGGGTCTGCCTCGGGCACCAGAGTATCGGCCAGGCTTTTGGCGGAAAAATCATTCGTGCCAAGGAGTTGATGCACGGCAAGACTTCGATGATTCATCACACCGATGCCGGCGTGTTCAAAGGCCTGCCCAATCCCTTCCGCGCCACGCGCTACCATTCGCTGGTGATCGAGCGCGCGACGCTGCCGGACTGCCTGGAAATTACCGCGTGGACCGACGACGGCGAAATCATGGGGGTGCGCCACAAGACCCTGACGGTCGAGGGCGTGCAGTTCCATCCGGAGTCCATCCTCACCGAACACGGCCACGCCATGCTCGCCAATTTTCTGAAGGAGCGGGTGTGATGCAGTACAAGGATCTGCTCACGCTTTTGATCGAGCGCCACGACCTGCCGCACGACACCATGCTCGCCGCGATGCATGCGCTGATGGGTGGCGATTACACTCCGGCGCAGATTGCCGGTTTTCTGATTGCGCTGCACATGAAAGGCGAAACCGTGGCCGAGATCGCCGCCGCCGCCGAAGTGATGCGCGAACTGTCGATCAAGGTGCCGCTCGCGGGCGTCGATCATCTGGTCGACACCTGCGGCACCGGCGGCGACGGTGCGCACACTTTCAATATTTCCACCGCCGCCGCCTTCGTCGCGGCGGCATGCGGCGCGCGCGTGGCCAAGCACGGCGGGCGTTCGGTATCGTCCACCTCGGGCAGCGCCGACGTGCTGGAAGCGCTGGGGGTAAACGTCAACCTGGCGCCGGAAAAAGTCGCCGAAGCGGTGAAGACAATCGGTGTCGGTTTCATGTTCGCGCCCAACCACCACAGTGCGATGAAGCATGCGGCGCCGGCGCGGCGCGAACTCGGAGTGCGAACGCTGTTCAACCTGCTCGGCCCGCTCACCAATCCGGCCGGCGCGCCGAACCAGGTGATGGGCGTGTTCGCGCGCGAGCTCACCGGCACGCTTGCCAAGGTGCTGCAGGCGCTGGGCAGCCGCCATGTGCTGGTCGTCCATGCCGAAGAAGGGCTCGACGAAATCAGCCTGGCATCGCCCACCTTCGTGGCCGAACTCAAGGACGACCGCGTATCCGAATACGAACTCGAGCCCGGCCTGTTCGGCTTGCCTCAGGTGGCGGCGAGCGACATGGTGGTCAAGGGCCGTGACGAGGCGGTCGAGATGTTGCTCGCTGCGCTGGAAAACCGCCACGCCGGCGCCGCGGCCATCGTCGCGCTCAACGCCGGTGCGGCGATCTACGTCTCCGGTCGCGCCGCCAGCCTGATGGATGGCGTGGCACAGGCACAGCGCGCCATTTCGAGCCTGGCGGCGCGCGATGTCCTTGAACGCTATCGCCGCTTCAGCCAGTCATGAGCGACATCCTGGAAAAGATCCTCGCCACCAAGCGCGTCGAAATCGCTGCTGGACTGGTTACCGTGCCGCTGGTCGAGATGCGCGCGCGCGCCGAGGCTGCCGCGCCGCCGCGCGATTTCGTCGGTGCCCTGCGCGCCAAACTGGCTGCCGGCCAGCCAGCGGTGATCGCCGAAATCAAGAAGGCCAGCCCATCCAGGGGCGTGATCCGGCCCGACTTCCATCCCGCCGAGATCGCAGCCAGCTACGAGGCGGGCGGTGCCGCCTGTTTGTCGGTGCTCACCGACCGCGACTATTTCCAGGGCAGTGCCGACTTTCTGATGCAGGCGCATGCCGCCTGCGCGCTGCCGGTGCTGCGCAAGGATTTCATCATCGATCCCTATCAGGTCTATGAAGCGCGCGCGATGGGGGCGGACTGCATCCTGCTGATCGCCGCCGCGCTCGATCTGCCGGCCATGCAGGCGCTGGAAGCGCTGGCGCATGCGCTGGGGATGGCGGTGCTGGTGGAATCGCACAACGCCGAAGAACTCGAAGCCGCGCTGCAGCTGAAAACACCCTTGCAGGGAATCAACAACCGCAATTTGCGCACCTTCGAGGTGAGTCTCGATACAACGCTGGGGCTGTTGCCGCGGGTTGGGAACGATCGCATCGTCATCACCGAGTCCGGCATCCTGGCGCCAGAGGATGTCGCGCGCATGCGCAGTCACCAGGTCAACGGTTTTCTGGTGGGCGAGGCGTTCATGCGCGCCCCTGACCCTGGCGCTGAACTGGCAAAGCTGTTCGGGTTGTAAACAATTCGGCCGTAATACCGCCGGCCGAATTCACACGCTACATCGCAAACATTTAGCGCTTGCCGCCGAACAGGCTGCCCAATACCCCGCGGATGATGGAGCGGCCGACCTGGCTGCCGATGGCACGGGCTGCGGATTTCGCCATCGCCTCGGCAGCACCTTCACGGCGGCCACTGCCACCGAGAATATCGCCCAGTACGCCTCCCAGGCCCCCGCCATTCGCCGAGGACTGCGTTGCGGGTTTGGCCTGTTGCGCTGCATGGGCTTGCGAGGCAGCCGCTTCGGCTGCCTGCGTCGCACGTGCTTTCAGGGTTTCGTAGGCGGATTCGCGGTCGACGGTCTTGTCGTAGGCACCGGCCACCAGCGAAGTCTGCATCAACTGCTGGCGCTGTGCTGCGGTGATGGGGCCGATCTGTCCCTGCGGCGGCACGATGAAGGCACGCTCGACCACGCCGGGGCGGCCTTTTTCATCCAGCAAGGACACCAGTGCCTCGCCCACGCCAAGTTCGGTGATCGCCGCGGCTTCGTCGAGCGCGGCATTGTCGCGCATGGTTTCGGCTGCGGCCTTGACCGCCTTCTGGTCGCGCGCGGAGAACGCACGCAGCGCGTGCTGCACCCGGTTGCCGAGTTGCGACAGCACCTTGTCCGGCACGTCCGCCGGGTTCTGGGTGACGAAATAGACACCCACGCCCTTGGAGCGGATCAGCCGCACCACCTGCTCGATTTTTTCTACCAGTGCATCGGGCGCGTCGGCGAACAGCAGGTGGGCCTCGTCGAAGAAAAACACCAGCTTGGGCTTGTCGAGATCGCCGGCCTCGGGCAGGTTTTCGAACAGCTCGGACAGCAGCCACAGCAGCAGGGTGGCGTACATTTTCGGCGACTGCATCAGCTGGTCGGCCGACAGAATGTTGATGACGCCGCGCCCGCGGTCGGTCTGGATCAGGTCGGCGATGTTGAGCATGGGCTCGCCGAAAATCTGTGCACCGCCCTGCGATTCCAGTGCCAGCAGGCCGCGCTGGATGGCGCCGATGGAGGCGGGCGAGACGTTGCCGTAATCGGTGGTGAACTGCTTGGCGTTCTCGCCGACGAAGCCGAGCATCGAACGCAGGTCCTTGAGATCGAGCAGCAACAGACCGTTGTCGTCGGCCACCTTGAATACCAGATTCAGCACCCCGCTCTGGGTCTCGTTCAAATCAAGCATGCGTCCCAGCAGCAGCGGTCCCATGTCGGACACCGTGGCGCGCACCGGGTGGCCGCTGGCACCGAACGGATCCCACAAGGTGACCGGATAGCCCTGGTAAGCGAAGCCTTCGAGCTTCAGCATCTCGACCCGCTCGGCCACTTTGGCGTTGCCGCCGCCGGGCTGCGACACACCCGACAGGTCGCCCTTCACGTCCGACATGAAACACGGCACGCCGATGCGGGAAAAATGCTCGGCCAGGGTTTGCAGGGTGACGGTCTTGCCGGTGCCGGTGGCGCCGGTAATCAGGCCATGGCGGTTGGCCATCTGCGGCAGCAGGACAAGATCGATGGTGGCGCTCTTGGCGATGAGCAGGGGGTCGGCCATGGTGATTCCCGAGTGCGATGAGATACGAGGATTCTAGCGAGTTCAGGCGAGCCAGGGGTTAAGCGATGTATAGAAGCGGGTGCTAATGTTCCGGGTATCATCGCGCTATCAGTGCTTACAGGGGGAAGGTCGTGGCAGCGGAACAGCGGGGGCATGAAATCGTCATCGTCGGTGGTGGCGCGGGCGGGCTGGAACTGGCTACCCGGCTGGGTGACAAGCTCGGCAAGAAGAAGCGCGCGCACATCACGCTGATCGACGCCTCGCCCTCGCACCTGTGGAAGCCCTTGCTGTATGAAGTCGCGGCGGGCAGCCTCGATTCCTACGCCGAGCGGCTGGAATTTCTGGCGCAGGGTCACTGGCACCATTTCACCTTCCGTCTCGGTCGCATGGACGGCCTCGACCGCAAGCGCCAGGAGGTAAGCGTCGCGCCTACGCTGGATGAAAACGGCCTGGAGATCATCCCGCGCCGCAGCTTTCGCTACGACACGCTGATCATTGCGGTGGGCTCGGTCGGCAACGACTTNGGCGTGCCCGGCGTGGCCAGGCATTGCATCATGCTCGACACCCCGGACGAGGCGCGCGAATTCCACCGTCGCCACATCAATGCCTGCCTGCGCGCCAATACACAGAGCGAGGCGGTCGCGCCCGGTCAGCTCACCGTGGGCATCGTCGGCGCAGGCGCCACCGGCGTCGAGCTCGCGGCCGAACTGCACGACACCACGCGCGAGCTGTCGTCCTACGGCATGGACAACATCGAGCCCGACAAGAGTCTGAAGCTGCTGATCGTCGAAGCCTCCGACCGCATCCTGCCGGGACTGCCACCGCGCCTGTCGGCGGCCGCTGCAGAACGCCTGGCTGAGCTGGGCGTTGAAATTCACACCAACGAGCGTGTGATCGAAGTTCGCCACGACGGCATGCTGACCGCCGATGGCAAGTTCATCCCCGCCAGCATGATGGTGTGGTCGGCCGGCATCAAGGCGCCGGATTTCCTGAAGGACATCGACGGCCTGGAAACCAACCGCATCAACCAGCTGGTGGTGCGCCCCACGCTGCAGACCACGCGCGACGACAACATCTTCGCGCTCGGGGATTGNGCCGCCTGCCCGATGCCCGGCGGCCGCAATGTCCCGCCGCGTGCGCAGGCGGCGCATCAGCAGGCATCACTGATGGCCAAGGCGATCTGCCGGCGTTTTCGCGGCAAGCCGCTGCTGGAATATGTCTACCGCGATTACGGCTCGCTGGTGGCGCTCGGCCGNTTCTCCACCGTCGGCAATCTGATGGGCGCGCTGACCGGCGGCAGCGTCATGATCGAAGGCACCATGGCGCGGCTGGTGTACTGGTCGCTGCACAAGATGCATCAGGTGGCGCTGCATGGCTGGTTCAAGACTGCGCTGTCGACCTATGCCCACTTCATCAGCACGCCGACGCGGGCGAGGATCAAATTACATTGATTGATTCAGCGTTCCTTCCACCCGCAAGGGATAGGCCGTGGTTG
>JGI20214J51088_10001851_pt1 | contig 14309 bp, 8 predicted proteins | sample WetSurMetagenome_FD_51088 | JGI IMG/M metagenome (IMG submission 51088) | reverse complement strand
ATTTTATTGTATTTAAATAATTATTCAGATTTACTGTCGTGCGCATAGGATTTCAACTAAAAGCGATAGCAATTATAAAAGCTGAATAAGTTAGAATTCGAAAAATGTGTGTTGATTTTATAAACCGGCGTATAAGTTTTGATAAATCAATAAAATAATCAACGGTATGTAATAAAGTGAGCAACGCGTTGCAGTGCTATTTTTAATTATGTTATTGTTTTTATGATACTTCATATTTTTACGATGTTGCTGTGTTGCATTTTGTTGTTAGATGTTGCTCTTATAATTTATTTTAATAATTTTCAGTAATTTAATTTTTTACAAGGGAAACGCTTTTTTCTTTGTTGTCGTCTTTTTGGCTTTAGCTGTTTACCCGATATACTTTTATGAAACCAACACAATATTTTTTTTAAAAGCAAATTATGTGAAAGAACATATACCATATTAATATATGGTTTGCAGAATATATTGTCAAGCCAATTATTATATTGTAAAATAAACATTAAATATTTTTTCAATATTATAACTATTTCACTTTTGTTTATTATTAATTTATTTTTTGTAATTGACATAATTAACCAAATATCCTATCTTATAATGATTATTCATTTGTTGCTATATGATATTTAATGCATATATATTATCATATAATAATTAGCACACCTATAAAATCAATATTTTTACAAACTGTAAGAAAGGAGAAGCATAATGAATTCGCCAGATAAGAAAAGGGATTAAGAGATATTCTACTTTAAGTTCTTGCGGAACCCGGGGAGTATATTACTTCCCGAAATAGAGCCGAATAAACTACATAATCCCAAAGATTATTAATTTTATTTATTAACTTTAATGAAAAATAACCATTTTCTATTTAACATAATAACCATTATACTGCTCTTTGCATATTCTATAAACGGGTATTCCCAGCCGGTTACGTGGTATAAGACATGGGGCTATCCCGGGGTACAAAGAAGTGAAACTGGCAAAAGAGTATGTCAAACTTATGATGATGGATATGCTGTTTTGACGAGTGTTAGTAATGGTGGCAATGATTGGTATGATTTACTCAAATATGATTACCTCGGAAACCTACAATGGATAAATGTTATAATTGATTCAACTAATTATAGCAGAGTATTAAATGATATGCAGCAGACAGCAGATAGTGGTTTCATATTTGCGGGTTATTCAACAGGAGCATTACTTGTAAAAACCGATAAGAATGGAAATCTTAAATGGCAAAGAAATTATACTAACCTGAATTCAGGGACACATTTTTTAGCAGTTCAGCAAACAAAAGATAAAGGATATATTGCCTGCGGTGATTATATAGATTATGTTTATCCATCGATGAAAGGAATTGTAATTAAAGTTGATTCACTTGGTTATGTTCAGTGGGAAAAACAATATATGGATTCATTATTTAATAGTTATTCTGGTATTATTCAAGGTCTAGATAAAAATTACTATATAGCAGGAGGTACTTCAACTAATCAACCGGTTACTTTCTATTCAATCTTGAAAAAATTGGATACATTGGGTAATGTATTATATACAAAAATATATTATTCAAATGGCGGCGGAGAATATATTATCCAATTAAAAGACAGTTCTGTTATTATAGGAGATCAAGATATAACCACTGATTATCCAATACTTGTTAAATTTTATCCTTCGGGAAATCTAAAATGGCTAAAAACATATCCGACAACTTACCATTTTTATTTTTATTATATGTTTAAAGATTTATTCGATAATATTATTATGACAGGTATTTTTGACAAAATTAGTTATTCACCAATAGGCAATTGGAAATTAGATACAAGCGGTACAATATTAAAAATAAAAGAAGTTGATTACTCAGGATATTTAACAATAGGGTCAAATTGTATTAAACCAACAACAGATTCAGGTTTTATCTTGACAGGTAATGCAAATAAAAATGGAGATAATAATGCTCTAATAATAAAGATAGATTCTGCATTTAATGCTCCTTTAATAACAAAAATCCATACTATCAATTCATTAATATTAAGTAAATTTAAAATATATCAAAACTACCCAAATCCATTTAATTCGACTACCTCAATAGGATTTGATTTACCAAATAATGGATTTGTAAAATTTATTTTATACGATGTATTAGGAAAGGAAGTGTTCTTTAATGAGGAATACAGAAGTAAAGGTTTTAACGAAAAAATCATGAATATGAGTGATATGAATTTAAGTTCGGGTGTATATTTTGTTAGGATTAGTTTCGAATTAAATTCGGAATTAGTAAAACTCATCTACTTAAAATAAAAAATTTTAAAATCTAAATTTTTAAAAGTATGAAAAATAATAAAAAAAGATTTTTCGGAATATTAGTGTTTTTTCTTTTTTGTTCAACGTTTAGTTATTCACAACTAATCGGTGACGGTGAATTTATGTTTGTCAATAAATCAAACAATCAAATAACTGTAAAAATATATCCCAATGGAGCAATATTTAATGGAAATTATGAGTATAATTTATATGCCAGTAATCGCGTGGATAATAACCCAAATAACATATATATTTATCCAGTCTATGAATATACGCTCATGACATACCAGAATGGTACTTATTTTAAAACAGCAAATTTTGATAGAGATAATATCGTTACTGGATGTGATTTTTCACTTGGATATGGAAGTTATACAATTAAAGTAAATGATGGAATAAATCCTGAAAACTTGTTTTATATTAATTTCAACGACGCAAATTTTGGAAACAATGACCCTTTTTATTATCAAAAGCTACGTGTAGATTATTATGGTTACAATAATATAACATATAATTTTATTGATTATGATGGGATAACTAATTTTAGCCCGGTTGTTATTTCTAATGAAAATACAATTATGGTCTGGGAGTTACTCGGAACACCTCATGCAAATCAATTAACACGAAGCAGGGGAAATTTTACGGATGCTTCAATTCAAGATTTTCATAATTGGCCGGTTAACGCGGTTGATTATTATGCTCTTGGACACGATAATCCAACATTTGTAGTCTTGAATTTAAAATTAACAAATCACGATGCAAGTATGTATGTCCCGGAAAATACACAAATTGAATTTTGGAAATGCATTTTCGAAATTACCAATGGAATGACTTTTAATGTAGATGGAGGATTAAATTGGGGCGGGCAATTACTTGTCGATGGTCCCGGAGCTAAATTTGTTATTGGTAATAATTCGAATATTATATTTAATAACGGAACATGGTTGCATATTAATTATGAAGCAAGAATTGAGGCGAGTAATTCAACTTTTCAATCACCAAATCCCGGTTTAAGGTGGCCTGGAATATCGCTGACGAATACAGGCGGTGGATATATAGATAATTGTACATTTATGGATGCAGCAACCTCTTTATACTTAGAAAATAATGGAAATAATTTTATCTCAATTACAAATAATTCATTCAGAAATAATTATTATCATAGCATACAATCCACAAAAGATTATAATATGTTGATTTCAAATAATCATTTTTGGCTAATAACTGGTGGCGAAGGTTTTAGTGATGGAATATATATTTTCCAACAGGCAAGTTCGGAGGAAGATAATAATATAGGACAGAATTATAACATAAGAATAATCGAAAACAATTTTCATGGTGGACGTATCCATTTTAAAACTATTGGTTTTGCAAGTGAATTATTACCTGTGTATTTAAGGGGTAATAGTTTTTATGATGGATATATAAATATAAGTTTATCCTCATCTACCGGAAGTATATTAAATAATTATTTTAATAATACGTCAACAAATAATGCAGTGGAAATTGAGAACATTTCATTGAATTATAGTAACCCGGATTTATTGAGTAATAGTTTTACGTGCAATTATAATAATATCGAATTATTTAATTCAAATAGAGCAAATCTTGCTCCTCTAATACAAGATGATGGCAGTATGATTTGGGTTGCAGGTAGAAATAGCTTAACATCAATTAATTATGAGAATATTCATGCGTGGGGCCCTAATGCTCCGAGCTACTTTATTACAGATTATGGAAATAATAGTTTCGATTTGGAAAATCAAAATGATTATCATTTTTACGGATATTTAAATACAAGTGAAACTATTTATCCTTCAAGCGGAAATTGTTGGTTTCTTTATGGAAGTAATATAGCACCGCGATACACCCTTATAAATAATGATGGTATTCAAATGACATTGCAACAGAATCCTCCACCTATGAGTTGCACAATTTCGGATTATCAAGTTGTAGATAGAATAATCACCGACAGAGGTAACGGTATTTATGACACAGTTTTGATTACTCAATCAAATAATGTTACTCCGACAAGTGATGATGAAGTATTGTATGCATCGGGAGAGAAAAATAAATTACTAAAAAACTATTCAAATGCAATTTCGTATTATAAAAACCTTGTTAATAATTATCCAAATAGCAAATATTCCGAAAGTGCTATATTTAAATTGTATGAGTGTTACGTTTCATCAGATACTAACCATAACCAGGGCTGGAGAAATATTATTTTCGGAGATTTGAAAAATTACTTTGAAGATAAAGTACAGCAATATGACAGTAGTGAAACTTTTGTTAATTTAGCTTTTGAATTCTTTTTGAAGACCGCAATAAAGAAAAAAAGTTATCAATTAGCTATGGATGGGTACGAATTTATAGCGGAAAATAGTCCATCTGCCACAGAAAGACTTATGGCAAGCATAAATTATATTGACATAGAAGGATTACTACAAGGAAGTGGTGGGGGGCAAAGAGAAAATCAAGAATATAAAGATGAATTGAGTTCGGATAAAAATGGTAAACCGATAAAAGATATCTTAATGGCATCCTATGATAAAACGAAAAAAGCCACCGAAAGAAAAGAAAACATCGACTTGCAGAATTCAAATGATGTAAGCAGAACAAAAGCAGAGTTAGATAGAAAACACTCAACCGATAAAAAGTTATATAACAGGGCTTTGGAGAATATTAATATCTCAAGTAATTTGAATAAAGAAGAAAGAAGAGAAAGAATTCAAAAAGATTTGATGCTATTGACATCGCGAGAAACAACTTCGGATAATATTGTTAAGAAAAACAATATTGAACCTATAAAATATGAGCTTTCACAAAACTATCCCAATCCATTTAATCCTATTACAAATATTAAATATCAGATTCAAAAACCGGGATTGGTAACGTTGAAGATTTATGATATAACAGGTCGTGAGATTAAAACTCTTGTTAATGAAATCAAGAATCCGGGAAGTTACATAGTAACTTTCAATGGTTCTGAATTTGCAAGCGGTGTATATTTTTACAGGATTCAGGCAGGGGATTTTGCGCAGGTTAAGAAAATGGTATTAATAAAATAAAACGTAAAAAAATTTTATTACAGCCGGGAATAATTTTCCGGCTGCATTATAAATTTATTCCAATTTTTCTTTGTTGCTTCCCGTCCAGTTTAGTAATCCCTGTTGAACGGATTTCCTTAACATTGACCACTGATATTTTTTTGATGAGGAGTTTTGCTCACCGCCGATAATAATATATTGGTCATTTTTATTAGTAAGATTTACGGTTAAAATATATCTTTCCATTTTCGGAGAGATTGAAAGGTCATCCTGCAATTGCACAAAAATAATATCATCTTCCGAAGAAGCAAGTATATTAAAGTATCTCCAGGTTTTCGGGTTATCTTCCTTTATATGGGACTGGGAGCAATTGATATTCAATACGACAATAAAGAAAAGGAATATTTTTAATATCAACGAATAAAAAATGTTTTTGTTTTTCATAAGAATTATTAATTAATATTATGCAAAACACATATTTTACAATGTATAATTTATAATTTTGTTTAAAAAACCGTTAAAACGGTTTAAATATAATTTTAATCAAATTCCCACGAATAAAGAGGCTGTGTGATAAATACGATTTTGTCAATTAACGAAAAACAAAACCTTGATATTCGTCTGGATTCCCGTCCCGATAAATCGGGATTAAAAGCGAAAGAGCAATGGGCTGAATTTAAGAGCAATTGTATATTGTGTATCTTCAGTTACTAAATTACCAATTATTTATAGGTTCTGTGTATTTATTTTTTATCCATTCAATTAATTAAACAATCGGAATTCTCTACATTCTTTCAAGTTTTTTTGCGTACAGCATTTCGAGTATAACGAAAATCAACGCAAGGATTATTAAATATTTCCAGAGTTCTGTTCCTTCTCTTGATTTTAATACTACTGAATTTATATCGGAATTTTCATTTATATATTCAACATTTTTCAAGCCGAATGAATTGAAGAATTCTTTTATATCTTTTGATTCCGATTTTTGAAAATCACTTTCCAGCGAGTCCCGGTTTAATGTGAAATAATAATTTTGATTCGAAGTTGAATCGAAAACAGAAAAAATTCCCGGTTCTTTGTATCTTTCTATATAAGGTATCGAATAGAATTTATTTTTACCAAGTCCGATTACATTGTTTTTTCCGACTATATTATTTTCATTTTTATATACTCCACTGCCGAGATAGAAGATACTTTTATTAATTATTAAAGGGAACAGGCTTTTTAAAGGAAAATCGGACATTTCTTCATCGGCAGAGACGGAACAAAATATTACTTTCCCTTCACCGTGATGGGATTCGGTTAAAAATATTTTCGAATCCGCAAACTGCATAAGGTTCAAACAATTTTTATTCGGAATTAAATTGTATATGAAATTTATCTTAGGTGATTCGATAAAATATTTTTCACTTGTAATACTCAATTCTTCGTTTTTAAATGCTCCTGAAAAAATCGGATGCTCAAAATCTATTTTTTCAAATTTTTTATTAATACTTGTATCTAAGCTCATTCTGCCAACACTTTCGATTCTAAACGCATTAAATTTATCAAAAAGCATATTGTAACTTCCCATATTAATATTTTTCCCCGGGAATAAAAGCACTCCCCCGCCCTGATTTATATAATCGGTAAGAACTTTAGTTTCATCTTCTGAGAAATTATTTTTACCGGTAACAATGAGCATATCGGAATTTTTAATAACATCATTAATATTAACGGATGAATTTATATTGTAGAATTTCCTGTTGTCCGATAGACTATTTAATTTTTCTGCCGATTCAATTGCAAGCCTGATATATTTAGTGCTGTTTTCATTCTCCCCTATTAAGCCAATGTTAATTTTATCCGGTATGTAAAAAGAAAAATAATATTTATTATCCTGCAAAACTTCGTCTTCAAAAAAATCACCCTGCAGAAGTTCAACATACGCAGGAGAAGAGCCTGTATGAGTAGGCTTAAATGTAAAGATTACTTCTTTTCGCTCTAAGGAAACCAAATCCACTACCGATTCAGATATTTTTTTATCATCAACAAAAAGATTTACCTGTTTATTGAGAGTATTGAATTTATTATGGTTTTTCAGGATGATGGATAATTTTATATCTTTATTATTTTCGAGAATCTTAGATTTTATTTCAGCTTTTTCAATCGAAATATTATTAGCAATTCTTTTTCCGATATCTATATTATACAAATGAATATTCTTATTAATATTTTTGAAAATATCATTATTAATATTTTCAGAAACAAAATTTGTTTTTTGATAATCGCTTAAAATAAAGACTTCATATAAAGGATAATTGTCATTTGAAATAATATCCTTGGTAAATCCCATCATTTGCGGAAGTGTAAACGGAACAACTGTAAGTTCGAGATTTTTTAAAGAATCCAGAAGGCTTTGAATATCTTTAGACTCCCCTTTTTCGAAATTTTTCAGATGTGATGAGGTAATTAAAAATAATTTATCATCGGTACCATAAAGCTTTAAAATATTTTGAATTGAATTTTTAGCCTGCTCGTAATAGCTCCCTTGAACATCTTTTACACTCACACTAAAAGAATTATCGAGAACAAATATACCGCACTTCCTAATATCGGGATTATTTCCTGAGAGATAACCTTTATAGACAGGATTAGAGAAAGCAAGAACTAAGAACGTGATAATTAAAATGCGAATTATAAGTAAAAGTAATTGTTTAATTCTGATTCGTCTCAGTTTTGACTTTTGTATTTCCTTTAAAAACATTAATGTTGAAAATTCCATCTTTTTAACTTTATGAAGGTTGAAAAGATGTAAAAATATTGGAATTAAAATAGCAGTCAGGGCAAAAAGGAAATACGAATTAATAAAAGTCATTTAAAGCTTTATAAATTGTTTTTACGGTATAAAGGTTTTATTTTAATCAGTAATATATTAAAATTCTATGTAAAAAGGATTCAATTATATGGATAAAATCGATGCAATAATATTATTAAACGGAAAAATCCCATTTAAAATATTGAGTAAATATTATAAAAAGGATATTTATGTAATATGTGCGGATGGTGCTTCGAATAACTTGAAAAGACATAAAATCATTCCTAATATAATTATTGGAGATTTGGACTCGACAAAAAAAGAGACTTTAAATTATTTCAGAAAAAAAGGGGTTGAAATAAGAAAAATATCGGAGCAGGAAACAACGGATTTCGAAAAATCATTGATGTATTCGATAGAGAATAATTTTAAAAACATTTTAGTTTTTGGGGCAACGAGTAAAAGACAGGACCATACGCTTAATAATTACAGTATATTAAAACGTTATTATAAAGCTCTCAATTTAAAAATAATCGACAATAAATTCGAAATATTTTTTATAGATAAAGAAATTACTTTTGAATACCCGGTTAAAAAATCTCTATCGATGATGCCTATACCGATTGCAAAAGGAATCACAACAAAAGGATTGAAATATAAGCTCGATAACGAAGACCTCGAAATAGGAATCAGGGAAGGGACATTAAATATATCGGAAAGCAGGAGTGTTTCAATCGAATTTGTTTCGGGAGATTTATTATTATTCAAAAGGCACTTCCATAAAAACAGGTAAACAGAATGATTAGTTTTAGTATTTATGATTATATATTAATAGTTTTATTTTTTTTCGGAGTAATATATATTGGTTTTAGAACCAAGACTTCGAATAAAAATAATTTCGATTTTCTTGTTGCGGGAAGAAGTATAACATTACCTGCTTTTGTTGCAACACTTGTATCCACTTTTTACGGGGGAATACTCGGTATAGGTGAATTCACATACCGGTATGGAATATCGAGCTGGGTAATGAATGCATTACCCTACTATTTTTTCATTACACTGTTTGCATTTTTTCTTGCAAAAAGAATCAGGAAAACGGAATTATTCACGATTGCGGATAAACTTGAAATTACTTACGGAAGAAAAGTTAGTGTATTTGGTGCGTCATTGGTTTTTTTACTTGTTACACCTGCACCATACATTCTAATGCTTGGAATTTTAGTTCAGGTAATATTTGGTCTGTCTTTAAATACTTCGATGATAATTTGTCTTGTTGTTTCGGCAATATTTTTATTTAAAGGCGGATTAAAAGCAGACATAAGGGTAAATATATTCGAGTTTATTTTAATGTTTCTCGGTTTCGGAATTATTCTTCCTTTTTGCTTTATCAAACTTGGAGGATTTAGTTATCTTGCAAATAACCTTCCGGAAACACATACAAGTCTTACCGGTGGAAATTCAATCGGGTATTTATTCGTATGGTTTTTCATAGGAATGTGGGCATTGGTTGACCCGGGATTTCATCAAAGATGCTATGCGGCTAAAGATGAAAGAACGGCACGAAACGGGGTATTTATTTCATTAATTTTTTGGTTTATATTCGATTTTATGACAACAGTTTCGGGATTGTATGCGTATGTGCATATAAAAAATATCGAAAACCCGGCAATGTCTTACCCATTGCTTGCAAATGATATTTTACCTTCTTTTGCAAAGGGATTCTTTTTCATTGGTATGATTGCAACAATTATGTCAACTTTTCATTCTCTTTTATTTATATCAGCGGCAACACTGGGCAAAGATATTATTTGCCGAATCAGAAATATTAAAGATGAAAAAAACACATATACAAAGGTAGGAATTCTTATAACATCGATATTATCCTTATTAATAGCAATTTTAATTCCATCAGTAGTACAAATATGGTACACAATCGGGAGTTTAACTATTCCCTCATTATTAATCGGTATAATTTCATCTTACTCAAAGAAACTTACGATAAATAAAAGCGTAATTTTAAGTGCAATGATTGTTTCATTTTTATTTTCATTTACTTCTTTCATATTTGGTAATATTTATGAAATCAATGGTGAACCGGCATATTTTTTAAATTTAGAGCCAATGTATCCCGGTTTATTTTCGGGATTAATAATTTATTTAGCCGGATTAGTTTTAAAAGTACAAAAGAAAAATAATTAATGTTAAAAAAATATATAATAGTATTTGCTTTACTCATTACAATATTTTATTGTAACAATACCTACTCTCAAATTCAGGAAGATAGTTTGCAAAGTATAATTAAACTTGAATTGAAGCCGAAGAATAATTTAGATACAAATAATTTTAATATTTTTCCAAAAAGCTACAATAAGAAAAAAGTTGCTTTAGTACTAAGCGGAGGCGGTGCAAGGGGTTTCTCGCAAATCGGTGTAATAAAATCCTTAGAGCTTAATAATATTCAATTCGATATGATAGTCGGAACAAGTATAGGGGCAATAGTAGGAGGATTATATTCATCGGGATATTCTTCAAATGAATTGGATAGCATTTCCAATACCATAAACTGGCAGAGCAAGTTAAGCCTGACAAATAAAAATGACAGAGAATTTCTTTATCTGGAACAGAAAAAAGCACAGGACAGAGGTCTTATTACTATTTCCCTCGATGGTTTAAAGCCTGTAGTGCCGACATCACTATCAAGTGGTCATCAAATAGCACAGATACTTAATGTTCTCCTTTTAAATGCAAGGTTTAAGCCTAAAAAAGATTTTTCAACTTTGAAATACCCTTTTTATGCGATTGCAACGAATCTCGATAACGGTGATAAAGTTGTGCTATCGGATGGGAATTTAAGTGAAAGTATAAAAGCCTCTTTTACGTTTCCATTATTATATTCACCCACAATTATAAAAGGAAGAAACCTTGTTGATGGCGGTCTTACGGCAAATATACCGGTTGATGTTGCAAGAGATGAAGGAGCGGATATTATAATTGCTGTAAACTCAACAAGTCCATTGAAGACAATAGAAGATTTAAAAGACCCTTTAAATACAGTCGACCAGGTTATATCGATAACTATGGCAAAGTTAAATGAGAAACAATTATCAAATGCGGATTATATTATTACCCCGGAAATCGGCAGTACTTCTGCAAGTGATTTCAGCAAGATTGATATTCTGATTGATAAAGGTGAACAAAAAACGAATGCCTGTATAAATTCAATAAAAAAAATTATTGATTCCGCAGAGCTTTCGGCATCATCATATAAAGGTAATTTTATCACCAATCCAAAAATATTTATAAATTCGGATTTAATACCGGATAGTTTAATATCCGTTATAAAGACGAACCAGGAAAATACATTTGTAAAATATACTTCAATAGAGGAGCAGATAAAAAAGATTTATGATTTGGGATATTTTTTGAATGTATATGCGATAATAAAACGGGAGTCCGATGGATTAAATCTATATTATAGTTTTATAGAAAACCCGAAATTATCCGAGATAAAACTTAACGGACTCGATAATATCCTATATGAACCGATTAAAAAATTCGAATATGAAAATAAAAATAAAACGATTAACCATAAGGATATTTATAAATTATATTATGATTTACTTGGAATAATTAAGAAGAATAACCTTTGTGCAACGGATATTAAGAGGTTTCATCTCGATTACACTACTGGTATTTTATCAATTGATGTATCCGATGGTGTAATTGATAAAATTACTATTACAGGAAACGAAAAAACAAAAGATAACGTAATTGAACGGGAATTGAGTTTCGATAAAAATAAAATCATAAATAAATTAAATATCGAGCAAAGCCTTCAAAATATTTATAGTACAAATTTATTTCAGCAATTAAGTTTCGATTTAATAGATACGGCAAATCAATATAAACCATACTTAAATATAAACCTTGTTGAAAAGAGTTCGAGGAATATAAGATTTTCGATACGAGGAGATAACGAAAGAAAACTGCAATTTTACTTAGAATTAAATAATGAGAATATATTCGGAACATACAATGAATCTGCTATATCAATGAACGGAGGATTAAAAAATGGCGAATACAAGATGGAATTTAAATCTAACAGATTTTTCAACACTTATTTTACTTATAACCTATCTGCATATTATAAATTCAGAGATATTACAAATTACATACAAATAAAAGATTTTGACGATAACTCATATACACGAAATCAAATTGGTGAATATAGGGATACAAGGTATGGGGGAAGTTTTTTATTGGGTTCACAGGTAGAAAGAGTTGGTACGGTTTACGCACAAATTGCATATGAAAAATTATCACGTAAAATACTATCCGGCGATGCCGCTAATGAATCGGATTTCAGAACATTGAAATTAAAAGTTGGTGGAAAAATCGATACACAGGATAAGCATCCCTTCCCTACTAAAGGTTCGGTTATAAATTATTATTATGAGACATCGCAAAAGTTAGTATCGGCGAATATATCCTATTCAAAATTAATGTTCGATTTTGAGCATAATATATCGATAGGAAAATATAATACAATAAAGCCTAAATTTATTTTCGGGTTTGCAGATAAAACAACACCTTTAATGGAACAATTTTCTTTGGGTGGAGAAAATTCATTTTTTGGTATGTTAGAGGATGAACTAAGAGGCCGTCAAATTCTTTCGACTTCACTTGAATATAGAATATTATTACCATATAAACTGTTTTTCGACACTTATCTCTCCGCACGATACGACCTTGGACAAATTTGGGAAAATGCAGAGGATATAAGATTTAAAGATTTAAGGCATGGTATTGGATTATCTGTGTTATTCGATACACCAATAGGAAAAGCCAGTTTTTCGGGAGGACGGAGTTTCTTTACTAATAAAGGATTAAACCAGAATTCTTTTATGTTCGGTCCCTATACATTTTACTTTTCAATAGGTTATGATTTATAAAAATCATAACAAAAAGATAATTTTATCGTATTTAATATAGGATAATATATTAAAATATTGAATTTTTTATCTAAATATTCGGACAGCTCAATCAGGTTTATATTTGTATTAATTACATTGTATTGCATAATTATTACAGGTATTCCCTTTTTCAGGGCTACTGTAACGGAAAAGTTAACAATAGATGGGAGTTTAAAAAGTTCTGTAGACTATGATGGGAAGCAATTCATTATAATTAAATCGATTACTCCGGGTAGTCCTGCAGAAAAAGCAGGTCTGAGGATAGGAGATAAAATAGTAGTCGTAAACGGGAAAATAGTCAAAGATATTTATGAGTTGAACTATATTATAAGTCATACACCGGAAGGCACACCTGCACGTTATTCTATAGAAAGAAATAATATTATTTACGAATTTGATGTTAATGTTTACAGATATTTTCATCTCGTATTTTTTATTTTTTTCTCACTTGGTTTTGTATTTCTTATAAATGGTTTTCTTGTTGGTTATTCAAGACCGAAGGAATTTTCCTCTCAGATATTTTTCCTACTTGGATGCTCAGCTTCACTTGGATTTTTAATTTACGGAGGATTCTGGTACTATACAGGTTTAAATAACATTTTTGATTACAGTTTTATCCTGGGTATCTCGCTTTTTTATCCGTTATTTGTACATTTTTTTGCTGTTTACCCGATTCGGTACAATTTTAAAAATCGCAAATATAAAATACTCGGAATCTATATTTATTCTATTCTTTTAAGCATCTTTATTTATTTTGTGGACTATATACCATCAAGTAATTTTGCGAAGATTACGGTTCAAATTTTATATTATTCTCCTTTAATATATCTACTATCAGGTTTTATTCTATTTATAAAATCTTATCGAAATATTTACGACGAAGCATTAAAAAAATCTTTAAAAATAATATTATATGGGTTTTTAATTGGCGGAATAGGTTTGATTTATTATTTTTCAATTTTCCTTCCATTGAGTTCTCAAGGAGGAATAGATTTTAATCCCATATATAGAATCCCTGCAATTTTGGTACTGGCGACTCCTTTTTCTTTTGCATATTCGATTTTTAAATACAAAATTCTCGATACTGAAATAATAGTAAAAAGAATTCTTGTTTTTGGAATTCTCACTTTATTTATTACGATAGTTTATTTAATGATTTTATTTATGATAGATACGATTTTAACA
>JGI20214J51088_10001850_pt1 | contig 14311 bp, 10 predicted proteins | sample WetSurMetagenome_FD_51088 | JGI IMG/M metagenome (IMG submission 51088) | reverse complement strand
TATACTGTCTACAGTCTGGCCCTGAGCAAGGGGGAGTAATCCAAAAAGGAGCAAAAGGGGAAAGAAGAATTTTTTCATGAAAGAAAATTTTGATCAGTGTTTTAAAATCAAAAATATAGAGTTGGAATTTTTTTTGAATTTCAGCTCAATTGTAAAGTTAATATTGATTTGTATAAAAGACAAAAAACTAAACATTTATTATTTTATACTGAATGTCAATGCATTACAAAGCTATTTCTTGACTTATTAAATATAAGCTTCAGGAAAGAGTAATAAACAGAGACTTTTCCAGCCGATAAAATTGATAACAACTCAGTCTTAGGGACAACTGAGGATGAAGATCGCTCTTACTATTCATTCAAATGGATTGTCATCATGACTTCAGGGAGGAATCTTATGGTCTTGTACACTGATCTTTACCATTCGGTTCAAAGCAGATGACCAAAATACTGATGGTTAATTTATATTGACTCATATCATTAGTATTTTTATCTTTGAAATTGATGATTCTCAGATATTAACTAAAAGTTAAAGCTATGAAAGCCTTAAACATTATCGGATGGTGTTCGCTTGGATTCGGAACGGGAATCCTTCTTCTGGCAGCAATTTCTATGGTGGCTGGCTCCCATCTTTTCGGATTTACCCATCTTGTGAACTATTTCATTGCTGCCGACAGCTTCTTCCTTATAACAATTGCACTCTTCATCGTGACCAACAGGTGCGATTGCAACAGAAAACAAAACAATTAATGGATACAGGAATAACCATCATTGGGGCAGGTGTTATAGGTCTATCCATTGCAGAAAAACTATCCTATAAATACAAAAATATTTATGTTGTAGAGAAACACAACACATTCGGACAGGAGACCAGCAGCCGCAACAGTGAAGTTATTCATGCCGGATTGTACTACCCTGAAGGGAGCCTTAAGGCAAAATTGTGCGTTGAGGGCAACCGGATGCTCTATGAATTCTGCCAAAAGCATGAAATCCCGTTCAGGAATTGCGGGAAACTTATTGTGGCCACAACACCTGAGGAGGTATATGTAATAAAAGGTATAAAGGAAAACTCTTCGAAAAATGGGATCAGCCTCGAGCTAATAGACAGGGACAGGATATCTGGACTCGAACCAAACATATTTGCCCTGGCTGCCTTATATTCTCCAACTACCGGCATCGTCGATACTCATTCACTTATGAAGCGGCTTGAGTCAAATTTTATTATAAACGGCGGACAGATTGCTTATGGCAGTGAAGTAATATCCATACAAAAAATAGCCGGTGTTTACGAAATTACTCTTAAAGGCCCAGATGAGAAGCTCTTCACCTTCACCTCTGAGATCATCATCAATTCAGCAGGACTGACCTCAGACCTGATTTCTGAAATGGCAGGTATGAAAGATAAGAGCCTGGATATAAACTTTTGCAAAGGTGAGTATTTCAAAGTCAATCCTCCAAAAAACAGGCTTATCAGCCGGCTTGTTTATCCTGTTCCTCATGAAAACCTTGAGGGAATAGGTATTCATGTTACTGTCGATATGAGCGGTGGAGTGAAACTCGGACCAGATGTAACATGGCTTAAAAAGGGAGATTACAATTACCATGTTGATGAATCAAAAAGAGAGGCATTCTGGAAATCAGCCAAAACTTTCCTGCCTTTTCTTGAGATTGATGATATTTCGCCAGACATGGCTGGAATTAGGCCAAAGATTCAGAAGCGAGGAGAGACTGTCCGCGACTTTTACATTTCAGAGGAGAGCAGGAGAGGCAACCCTGGATTTATAAACCTGATAGGTATGGAATCGCCGGGCATGACTTCCTGCCTTGCTATAGCAAAGCATGTTGACTCTCTCGTTAAGGATTTTATAAAGAATTGAATTATGCTGACAAAGGTCAAATGCAAACGGCTCCTTTCTATACTGCTCCTGTCTTCACAGCTATTGGCGCTTGCAGCCCAGCAGGGTACCGGACCAAAGCCTCATCTTCCGGTTGTAGGTCAGAAGGGGAAGGACGTTGTTTGGGTTCCTACCCCGCCTGAGCTTATTGAAGCAATGTTCAGGCTGGCCCGGCTCACCGAGAAGGACACACTGCTTGATCTTGGCTCGGGTGACGGAAGTGTTGTCATAGCGGCTGCCAAAGCTGGAGCATTTGGTATTGGCGTGGAATTTAATACCGACCTTGTTGAACTTTCACGGAGAAACGCTGATAAAGCAGGTCTTTCAGACAGAACTTTATTTATTGCCAGTGATCTCCTCAATTATAAGCCCGATCATGCCACAGTGATCTCTCTTTTCCTGCTCGATGTGATAAACAAAAAGCTTAAGCCCCGACTCCTCGCTCTCAGGCCAGGAACCAGGATAGTCTCAAATACATTCACTATGGGCGACTGGAAGCCAGACAGGGATACAATAATCGACTACAACCCTAATAACTGGAACAATGCTCATTTATGGATTGTTCCGGCCAGGGCTGACGGTGTTTGGCGAATCGCAGGAAATGCCCTTTCAATAAAACAGACATACCAGTTCATAAGCGGNACATTTGTATCGGAGGATGCTGTTATTCCCATAACTGACGGCAGGATATCAGGCAGTGCAATCACCTTCAGCATTGGCAAAAGAAAATACTCCGGTTTGATCGAAGGCGAAGAAATGAGCGGGACAATTTCCACTGAACTTGGCTGGTTCAAATGGGAAGCCGTCAGAACAGACTATTACTAAGATTCAAAGATCAGGTTTTCCCCTTGTTCCTAAGAAGCTTCTGAAGGTCAGCCATTTCATCACGGAATCTGGCAGCCTCTATGAAATCAAGTTCTGAAGCCGCTTTTTCCATGCTTTTCTTTGCCTTCTCGATAGCTTTTTCAAGGGCATCGCGGTTCATGTATTTAATAACAGGATCGGCAGCTATGTCGGGTCGTTCCGGTTCGATATAAGCTTTGACACTAACTCCCTTGCTTGTCAGTCCTGTGAGCGCCGAGCCTGTCTTCCTTATGATCTGTGCAGGAGTAATTCCCATTTCAATGTTATATTTCATCTGTTTCTCCCTGCGCCTGTTCGTTTCGCTGATAGTCGTATCCATACTCCTGGTGATTGTGTCTGCATACATTATCACCTTGCCATTTATGTTACGTGCAGCTCTTCCTGCTGTCTGAGTCAGCGATCTTGCCGATCTCAGGAATCCTTCCTTGTCGGCATCGAGTATCGCAACCAGTGATACTTCTGGCAGGTCGAGCCCTTCCCTCAGAAGGTTGACCCCAACAAGCACGTCAAACTCTCCGGTACGAAGTCCCTCCATAATCTCAATCCTTTCAATGGTGTCGATATCAGAATGGATATACCTGCAACGTATTTCAAATTTAAGGAGGTAGCTTGAAAGTTCTTCCGCCATCCTCTTTGTAATTGTGGTGACGAGAGTTCGTTCACCTGCTGCAGTTCTGGATCGTATCTCATCTATCAGGTTGTCGATCTGATTCAGGCTTGGTCTCACTTCTATTGGAGGGTCAAGGAGTCCGGTTGGCCTAATGACCTGATCAACAAAAACTCCCTCACTCTTTTCGAGTTCATAGTCTGCGGGAGTAGCGCTGACAAAAATCGTCTGGCCGGTAAGCGCCTCAAATTCTTCGACCCGCATGGGCCTGTTATCGAGAGCTGCCGGAAGTCTGAAGCCATATTCGACAAGAGTCTGCTTGCGTGAATGGTCTCCGCCGAACATCCCGCGTATCTGAGGAATGCTCACATGGCTCTCATCTATAATTGTAAGAAAGTCCGGAGGGAAGTAATCAAGAAGACAGAATGGCCTGGTGCCTTCCTTACGGCCGTCAAAATATCTCGAATAGTTTTCAATCCCACTGCAATAGCCGAGTTCCTTTATCATCTCCAGATCATAGGAAACCCGCTGCTGCAGTCTCTTTGCCTCTTCCCTCTTTCCTATTTCGTTGAAATATGTAACCTGACGCATCATATCATCCTGAATCAGCTTTACTGCTTCGTTAATCCTGTCGCGTGTGGTAACAAAAATATTTGCCGGATAAATTATATACTCAGTGAGTGTTTCCAGGATAATGCTGTTAACAGGATCGAAAGTCAGAATCTCTTCAATCTGGTCACCTAAAAATACTACCCTGATCGCTATATCGGCGTAGGCAGGAAATATATCTATAGTATCTCCCCTCACCCTGAATGTACCATGCCTGAATTCCATTTCGTTCCTGGAATACAGCGAATCGACAAGTTTACGCAGGAAAGGATTCCTGCCGATTGTCTGACCAGCCCTGATATGAACTGCGTTTGAATGAAAATCTTCAGGATTTCCAATGCCATAAAGGCACGAAACTGATGAGACAACTATTACGTCCTTCCTTCCCGACAATAACGAGGAAGTGGCGCTAAGCCTCAGTTTTTCGATATCCTCGTTTATTGAGAGATCCTTTTCAATATAAATATCCGAGACCGGAAGATAGGCTTCAGGCTGGTAATAATCATAATAAGAAACAAAATACTCAACACTGTTTTCAGGAAAAAACTGTCTGAATTCACCATAGAGTTGTGCTGCCAGGGTCTTGTTATGGCTGAGTACAAGGACCGGCCTTTTTACCTGTTCAATAACATTGGCAATAGTAAATGTTTTTCCCGATCCGGTTACCCCAAGGAGTGTCTGGAAAGGGACCCCTTTATTTAAACCATCAACCAGTTGCTCAATTGCCTGTGGCTGATCACCGGTCGGAACGAAATCGGATACTAGCTTGAAATCCATCTTACTCAAAACAATTTGTAAAATAAACCATCCTGGTACTCAAATAACAAATAATTAGCACAAATGGATTTATTTTTATTCCTTTATTTTGTTTAACCAAAATTAACTTTCTTTTCTGAATTGGTATCAGGTGTTAATAATATGGTATCCCGGATATCTGCCTTGTTCAGGGCAGTTGCCTTTATTAGCGCAGTTTTTTTCATCCTCACTCCCTATACCCTCGCCCAGAACTTTAATGTCAGGACTTATACAACAGACGAAGGCTTATCGCATAATAATGTCAGGGCAATGGTCCGCGACAGCAGCGGGTTTCTCTGGCTAGCTACCTGGGACGGGCTTAGCAGGTTTGACGGCCACGATTTCAGAAATTATTTCCACTCTGCAAATGACACCTCCTCAATACCATTCTTCTCTGTTTTTGATCTGGCCCTCGACAGGTTCAATAATCTCTGGCTTCTGACTGATGGAAGGGAAGTTGTAAAATATAACAGGGCGATGGATAATTTCACCATAGTCAGAAGAATTGGAGAAACAACCCTTAGCCATGTTCATTTTATAAACACTGACCGTTCAGGATATCTTTGGATTACAACAGACAGCCTCCTTATCAGATGCGAACAGGATCTGAAACAGAGCAGGCACTTCAAGGTTTTTAACGAAGCGGGGAAACAGATGATTTTTTCCGATTGGCCAGGGTATGTAAGTCCTCTCAATGAATCAGAATTATGGATTGCCGGTGCGGTTACCAGAAAGTATCATAAATCAGGAGATGACCGGTTTATACTTGATGATGAATTTCCTGTACAGAGGAGCACATCAGTCAGGTTCATTGATTTTGACTTCAAAACATGGTACAGGCATTATATATCTCCTGACGGTACCTCGTGGCTGTTTTCCAATCTGGGCCTCTTCAGGCTGAATAAGAGCACAGGCATCTTTAACGAATATCATGGAGCAATTAATGACCAGATGTTTTCTGGTGAGCCTGTTTTTACCTGGGGCTGGCCTGATGATGGCATTTATTTATTCTATACATCTTCATGGCAGCTTCTTCATATTCCTGAAAATATCACTCATATGCCGGGTGCAACATATTCCGGCGAGCCGTCATCAATATGGATATCCAGTCTTACAAGAACAGGAGTTTACCTGGGCTTAAAGCATATAATATTCACAAGGGATTTTTTCATAAATAAAATCTTTACCGACAAGGACTCTGCAGCTCCGGTGGTTTATTCAGTGGCCATCGACAAGTATCAGAATATCTTTGCCGGTCTGCGTGGCTACAACCACATTGTCAGATTCACCCCTGATGGCAGAATGTATGATTTCGATCAACTTCCAGATGAGCTTTCCCGGAAAGGAATGCATGTAAGGTCCATCCATCCTGTTGCTAAAGGGCTTTGGATAAGTTACTTCGGATGCCTTCTTCAATTCTATAACTATGATACGGGAAACTTCAGGAATTATTTCCCCTCTGCGAATACCACAAGAACCATACTGCCTTATGGAAAGGGCGTGCTGATAGGCACAACCTGCCTGCTCTACTTCGAACCTGCAACATCGCATACCGATACTCTATGGAGGTACAATGGAACTGAAGGCATATTCAAATTATACTGCGATGAAGAGGGTATTATATGGGGACCAGGAGCACATGGAAGGCTTCTGAGATATGATCCGGTGAAAAAAACAGGCAGTGTAATTTCGCTGACAACAAATAAATGCAATATTGAAGATGTTATTTCAGGCAGCGATGGCGATCTCTGGCTTGCGTTGCTGGGAGAAGGTGTATGTCGAATTAACAGGAAGAATGGTTTGTTCAAATATTATACCACCTCTGATGGCCTTTCGAACAATACTACCTACAACCTTCTAAGGGATAAATCCGGATATATCTGGGTTTCGACAAACGCTGGCATCTCCAGGATAAACCCGTCGAACAACAAAATAGAAACCTTCGGTCCGACCGATGGCCTGAAAATATCAGAATTCAATTCAGGAGCTAAATTCGAGACCGGCAGTGGCGAGTTTATTTTCGGTGGCATGGGCGGATTTGTCAGATTTCATCCCGACAGTCTGAAGGAAAATAAAACCGATAATAGATCGAGGATAATTCTGACAGGACTGGAAGTATCAGGATCTCCGTTCCTTCCAGATGGGGCATTAAATGAGTCCGACACGATAATTTTCCGCAAGGGCGATGATGACTTCCATCTGACATTCTCAACATCTGACTTTATCAATTCCGACAAGATAATCTACAGGTACAGGCTTAGTGGTGTAAACAAAGGATGGATTGAAACCGGTCACCGAAACAGGAATATTAATTATGCAAATTTGTTGCCTGGCTGGTACAGGCTTAAAATTCAGGCAACAGATAGCCATGGTTCCTGGAAAATATCGAAACAGCTGGTTTTAAGAATAACCCCAAAATTCTTCGAGTCGCTTATCTTTATAATAGTATGCTCATTGCTTGTCTTATTGTCCGTTGCCCTGGCAATTTACTTTTATATCCGCAACATGAGGGAAAAGAATATGCAGAAGCTGGATGAGATGAAGCTTCATTCCCTTCGGGGACAAATGAATCCGCATTTCATTTTCAATTCATTGAATTCGATCAACTATTTCATATCAAACAATGACAGGCTTTCAGCCAACAGGTATATTGCCGATTTTTCGAGACTCATAAGGTCTATTCTCTCCAATATGGGATCAAACTTCATACCAGTAGGTGATGAAATCAGTTCGATTGAGGATTACCTGAGAATTGAACATCTCAGGTTCAGGGATAAATTTGATTATAACTTCAACCTCAGCGCTATGGAGGGAAAACATAATCTGGAAGTCTCTCCCGGAATAGCCCAGCCATTTATCGAGAATGCCATCTGGCATGGCATGAGGCCGCTTGAAAAAAGAAAGGGATTTTTATCAATCACCCTTGTACCAACAGCCACCTGTATAAAGTGTATAATAAAGGACAATGGCATTGGCAGGTCGGCATCAATTAAAAAACGAAATCATTACAGTGAACATAAATCAAGGGGGATAAGCCTGGTAACTGAAAGGCTTCTTCTTACCAGCAAGCTCAACAGGGTCAATTACAAACTTGAAATTACGAATCTCGATGACAGCAAAGCTGAAACCGGGACAAAAGTCGAAGTTGACATACCGGTAAAAATAAAGGGTTAAATATGAGTGAAATAATTCGTACTATCGTTATCGACGATGAGGAGCCTTCAAGAGAAGCGATGAAAAACTACATTGCTGAATTTTGTCCCGATGTCGAAGTGGTTTCGACAGCGTTTTCTGTAAAAAGCGGATATAAGGCAATTACAAAATACCGTCCCGACCTTGTATTTCTTGATATAGAAATGCCGGATGGAAAGGGGTTTGACCTGCTTAAAATGTTCTTAAGGATAGACTTCCGGGTTATTTTTGTCACAGCCTATTCCGAATATGCCATAAAGGCTTTCAGGGTAGATGCAGTCGATTACCTGCTGAAGCCAATCAAGGTGGATGAGCTTAAAGATGCCATTGAAAAGATAAAAGCCACCTCCAAAGAGTCAAGATCTGAGAAGCTTGGAGAACTTTTGAAAGGCTTCTCTACGGGCAGGTCTTTTCACCCGACACTCGTGGTCACAAATGTCAAGGGCTTTGAGGTTCTGAAGATTAATGAGATCATAATGTGCAAGGCCGATGGCTATTTAACCAACTTCAGTCTTCTGGGGGGAAGGAAAGTGAACAGCTCAAAGAATCTCAAGCATTACGAATCACAGCTGATCGAGCTGGGCTTCATCAGGGTTCACAACTCATACCTTATAAACATACATCATGTTGTAAGCTATTCGAAGCAGGGAGAAATAATCCTTTCTGAAAACAATATTGCGTTTCTGGGAGACAGATATAAGAATATGTTCCTTAGAGCTTTCAACAAGAGGTAAAATCGCCGGTAAAATCCCCGATTTTACTCTTTTATCAAAACGCATTTATAGTGAATATTGATTAAAACGGGTCATCTGTAGGGTAAAGGGGGCCATTCATTGACTTTGACAGGAGTCAGAGAAAATAAATTGTATTTTTATTTCACTAATCAAAAGAAGTAAAGTTCTTCATTTCACAGAATGTTTCCCCCGGCCTGCATTGATCTTTTGCAGGCATCAAATAAAAATGAGCCTCTCCCCGGGGCTCATTTTTGCATTTATCTGATTAAAAGATTTTATCCAAGATAACCTTTCAGGAGTTTGCTCCTTGAGGTATGACGTAGACGTCTGATGGCTTTTTCCTTTATCTGGCGAACCCTTTCACGGGTGAGACCGAATTTCTCTCCGATCTCCTCCAGGGTCATTTCCTGGCAGCCAATGCCAAAGAAATACCTGATAATATCACGCTCCCTTTCAGTAAGTGTGGCAAGAGCCCTGTAAATCTCCCTCGAAAGCGACTCGTCCATCAGGAGTTTGTCGGCAACAGGCGAGTCAGAGTTGGTAAGCACATCAAGAAGTGAGTTATCCTCGCCTTCAATGAATGGAGCATCAACAGACACATGCCTCCCTGAAACCTTGAGAGTATCAGTAACTTTTTCCTTTGGAAGTTCAAGAACATCAGCAAGCTCTTCAGGAGAAGGAGTACGCTCGTTTTCCTGTTCAAACTTGGAGAATGCCTTATTTATCTTGTTGAGTGATCCAACCTGATTAAGGGGCAGCCTGACAATCCTCGACTGTTCTGCTAGAGCCTGGAGAATCGATTGCCTGATCCACCACACTGCATAGGATATAAACTTAAAGCCCCTGGTTTCGTCAAATTTCTCAGCTGCTTTAATAAGCCCGAGGTTGCCTTCATTTATCAGGTCGGGCAGAGAAAGTCCCTGGTTCTGATATTGCTTGGCCACCGAAACAACAAAACGAAGATTTGCTTTAGTGAGTTTTTCGAGGGCGGTTCTGTCGCCCTTCTTTATCCGCTGAGCCAGTTCTACTTCCTCTTCAACTGATATCAACTCTTCTTTACCAATCTCCTGCAGGTACTTGTCAAGTGATGCACTTTCCCTGTTTGTTATGGATTTGGTAATCTTTAGCTGTCTCATCCGCCTTAAAAAATTTTTGCAAAGATAACTCTAATTAATCTAATAACAAAATATAACTGCTATTGTTGTGCAATAAGGGGGCCTTTTGATAACCCCCTTATTTACAGTTATTTAAATTACCTGGCTCTACCTTCCTATCCTGTAATTGAAGTACCCGCCATTTGATTCGAAGCCCTCGATCGACTTTAGCACACTTCCGTTATTGGTAGCCTGTCTCATTTCATCGCTGGTACGTACCTTCTTCCCGTTAACGGAAATGATGATTGTACCTTTGCCGAATCCATGATCCTTGAACCATCCGTCTTCAACGCTTACTATCTTTACTCCATACTCGGTCTGGAACATCTGCTTCTCCGACGAACTTAGCTGTTCAAAGGTCGCTCCCATAACTTCTGAGGTTCCCATACCTTTTGTTACAAGACCCGTGTTCCCGGCAATATTCTTCATCGTAATAGTAACATTGTTTTCCTTGCCGTTTCTCATGTAAGTGATTGTTGACTTGTCGCCCGGGCGATGCCTTCCTACCATTTCCTGGAATGCAGAAGGTGATTCCACCTGCACGCCATCGAGTTTGGTAATAATATCGCCGGCCTTAAGATTGGCCTCATCGGCAGCGCCTCCGTCCCTTACAACAGAGATATAAACTCCCTTTACTTCATTCAGGTTTTGCTTTTTGGTATCTTCCTCATTCACTTCCCTCATCTCAATACCTATAATCGCCCTCTGCACTGTTCCGAACTGGCGAAGGTCATCAATAACTTTTTTAACTATGGTTACCGGTATTGCAAAAGAGTTCCCGGCATAAGCACCACTCGGAGAGATTATTGCACATGTAATTCCCACCAGCTGACCCTTAGTATCAACCAATGCTCCCCCGCTGTTTCCGGGATTCAGAGCAGCATCGGTCTGAATATATGATTCTATACTGTAATCAGAATTGTTCAACTGAATATTCCTGCCCTTCGCACTTACAATTCCGGCGGTTACCGATGATGTCAGGTTAAATGGATTTCCGACCGCCAGCACCCATTCTCCGAGACGCAGCTTGTCTGAATCGCCATATTTCAGGAATGACAGGTTTTCAGCCTTGATCTTAAGAAGGGCAAGGTCAGTGGTCGGGTCACGCCCGATTACCTCTGCCTTGAATTCCCTGTTGTCATTAAGCTTGACTGATATATTTTCAGCATCTTCGATTACATGGTTATTGGTAATAATATAGCCATCCGATGAAATTATAACACCCGATCCATATCCGTGAACCTCTTTCTTCGAATTATAGCCATCTCCATAGAAAAACTGAAAGAAGGGGTTTTCAGTCTGATTGATCTTTGCAGAAGTTGTTACATGCACTACTGCATGAACAGTCTGTTCAGCGGCATATGTAAAATCAATCTGCTGACCATCCGGAATTTCATAGGATGTGAGAAGGGGACGTGCCACAGGAGTTACAACTGCGAGGGTCTCCCCTGCTACATTATTCATTGGCTTCTCAACAAGCCTGGTATAAGCAAACAAGGCAACAACTCCTCCAAGAAGAGCCATTAGCAGTCCACCAAATAAATATTTACCTTTCATAGTCATCTATTTTTATTATTTCGTTTTACCCGGTTGTAACTGACTCTCTTTACTCATTAAAAGATTCATATCTTTACAACCGTTTTTCGATTGATTTGTTTTACAAAGATCATGCATTTTTTACATGAGGTTCAATAATTTACGATCATTTAACAACAATTTAACAAACATGAAGATAGCTTTTAACAAATACCAGGGCGCAGGTAACGATTTCATTATCATTGACAACAGGAAGGGTATTATTAATCCCGGCGATGTGAATCTTATTAACAGACTCTGCGACCGGCGTTTTGGTATAGGTGCTGACGGACTTATCCTTGTCAGCGATTTCAACGGACTCAGCTACGAGATGAAGTATTTCAATGCCGATGGCAAAATAGGCTCCATGTGCGGAAACGGGGGCAGATGCGTTGCTCATTTTACGAAAAAGCACAGTATAACCGGAGACAGCCAGAAATTCCAGGCTTTCGACGGGCCGCATGAGGCTTTTGTCAGTGATGGAATAGTACGCCTTCAGATGGCCGACGTAAAGAAATATGAAATAATCAACGGACAATATTTCCTCAATACAGGATCGCCTCATTACGTAGTTTTTACCAGCGGTGTCGATAAAATGGATGTTTTCAGTGAAGGCAAAAAACTCAGGTGGGCACCCGAATTTGCTCCCGGAGGCACTAATGTAAACTTCGTTGAAATCATCAATAACGTCTTGCATCTCAGAACATTTGAAAGAGGTGTTGAAGATGAGACTCTTGCCTGTGGTACCGGTATTACTGCATCGGCAATTGCGTCAGTGCTGAGCGGACGATTTGTCAGTGCACCTGTCAGTGTAAAGGCAAGAGGCGGTGATCTTAAAGTTGAATTTGAACTTATTGACGGAACAGCCACAAAAATATGGCTTACAGGTCCGGCCACCTTTGTATTTGAAGGTGAAGTGGAAATCTGAAACCCTCAGGCACAATTTCATATTCATAGCAGCGATCAATAAGCAAGGCATGCCGAAAGAAAAATTATATGGAAAGACTCTCAACGAACTGATTTCCGTTTCAAAGCAGACCGGACTACCGGGGTTTGCTGCCAGACAAATGTCAGACTGGCTCTATAAAAAGGAGATATCCTCCATTGAGCTGATGACCAATCTTTCGAAAAGAATGAGGGAGGTTCTGTCTGAAAATTACGAGTTTGGCCTCTCCCAGCCAGTCAGCTCATCTGAAAGCACTGACGGAACAAAAAAATATCTTTACAAGGTTCTGGGCGATAAATTTATCGAGACTGCCTACATACCCGACAATGACAGGGCTACTATCTGTGTTTCATCACAATCGGGATGTAAAATGGGCTGCATTTTCTGCATGACCGGCAAGCAGGGCTTCCAGGGAAATCTGTCAGCAAACGAGATACTTAATCAGTTCAGAAGCCTTCCTGAATTTTCCAGGCTTACAAACATGGTATACATGGGTATGGGTGAGCCACTCGACAATACTACCGAATTGCTGAAAAGCCTCGATATCCTTACCAGCGTATGGGGATACGGATGGAGCCCCACAAGAATAACTGTCAGTACTGTCGGAATAAAAACCGGTATCTCTGAATTCCTAGAAAAGAGCCGGTGTCACCTGGCAGTAAGCCTCCATTCTCCATTCGATGATGAAAGAAGGATGCTCATGCCAGTCCAGCGAACCAACTCTGTTATTGATATTCTCGACATAATCAGAAACTTTGATTTCACCGGACAAAGAAGGGTTTCATTTGAATATATTCTTTTTAAAGGGATGAACGATACTCCGCGGCATATTAAAGAGCTTGTACGGATACTGAACGGAATAAAATGCAGGATCAACATCATCCGCTTTCACCACATTCCGGGTTCTGAATTTTCGAGCCCTTCAATGGAAGAGACTATCTCATTCAGGGATGCCTTAAGCGGAAAAGGAATAACTACGACGATCAGGTCATCAAGGGGTGAGGATATTCAGGCAGCCTGCGGTCTGCTATCAACATTGGCACAGAACAAAACGGCCCTTCAATGAGAAATTTTCTGGCAGGCATCTTATTGTTAATTATTTCACAGCTCCTTTCTGCCCAGGAAAAGTCCTTAAATGCACTTGTTTCAGACACTTCAATGCTTCATGGCAGTATAAGCCTGAGCATTGCTGATGCTTCAACCGGCGCCATTTTATTTCAATATAACCAGGAGAAAAGCCTCATCCCGGCATCAATCATGAAGCTCGTTACTACTTCTGCCGCCCTTGAACTGCTTGGTCCTGACCATACTTTCAGGACACGAATTGGTTACACCGGAGCAGTCAGCAAGCGGGGAAGACAGCTGAATGGCGACATAATTATCACAGGCGGTGGCGACCCTGCTCTTGGTTCAGCAAGGTTCCCTGATTATTACAGGGATTTCACTGATATCTGGACAGGGAAAATTAAGGATAAGGGTATCAGAAAGATTAAAGGAAGGGTAATAACCGACGACTCATATTTTGATTTCATGCCTGTTCCGGCAAAATGGCTTTGGGAAGATGCTGGCAATTATTATGGAGCAGGAGCCTATGGTCTGTCTGTATTTGACAATACCTACGGGATACATTTTAAGACTTCCCCGGACAGTTCACGGCAGGAAATAACCTCTGTCGATCCCCCTGAATGCAGCTTCCGGTTCATGAACTGGCTTGTTGCTGGCGGAACTTCCGATGAAGGGTATGTTTTTGCAGCACCATACAGCACAAATGGCTGGCTTTCAGGCTCACTGCCTGTTTCTGCCGATGATTACACCTTAAAGGCATCAATCGCTGATCCTCCTTTGATAATGGCAAAAGTGATTGACCATAAACTCCGGGATGGGGGGATAAAGATTTCCGGATCACCGTCTACTGCAAGATTGTTGCAAAAGAATCCAGGT
>JGI20214J51088_10001849_pt1 | contig 14312 bp, 10 predicted proteins | sample WetSurMetagenome_FD_51088 | JGI IMG/M metagenome (IMG submission 51088) | reverse complement strand
CCGCCACAACCTCCGGTAATGGTATAAATTATATCACATGTTCCGGCCTTTAACCCTGTTACAGACCCGGTAGATGCATTAACACTTGCTATTGTGGCATCACTGCTGCTCCAGGTGCCGACTCCGCTTCCGCCAAGTACAACAGAATTTGCCGTATAGGTCACTAAACCACCAATACATATTTCAGTGATTCCTGTTACCGAACCTACTGATGCATCAGGGTTTATTGTAACCGGTTGTGAAGCTGTAGCAGTCCCGCCGCAGCCTCCGGTAATGGTATAAATTATATCACATGTCCCGGCCTTGACTCCTGTTACTGATCCGGTAGACGGATTAACGCTTGCTATTGTAGCGTCACTGCTGCTCCACGTACCAACTCCGCTTCCGCCAAGCACAACTGCGTTTGCCGTGTAGGTGGCGGTGCCTCCTATACATAACGGCGTGCTTCCTGTCACTGAACCTACCGAGGCATTCGGATTTATTGTAAGCAATTGTGAAAATAAGGCTGTCCCACCGCAGCCCCCTGTAACAGTATAAAATATATTACATAGACCGGCCTTGATCCCTGTTACTGATCCGGTAGATGGGTTAATACTTGCAATTGTGGGGTCAGTGCTGCTCCAGGTGCCAACTCCGCTACCACCCAATACTACTGAATTTGCCGTATAAGTAGCGGTACTGCCTATGCATAATGGTGTGCTGCCCGTCACTGATCCTACTGAGGCGTCGGGATTTATTGTAACCGGTTTTGAAGCTGTAGCAGTCCCGCCGCAGCCTCCTGTAACGGTATAAATTATGTCACATGTCCCCGCTTTGACCCCGGTTACTGATCCGGTAGACGGATTGACGCTTGCTATTGTAGCATCACTGCTGCTCCACGTGCCAAGTCCGCTTCCACCCAATACTACTGAATTTGCCGTATAGGTGGCGGTACTGCCTATGCATAATGGTGTGCTGCCAGTCACTGATCCTATTGAAGCATTAGGATATACAGTAACGGTTGTTGAAGCAGATGCTGTTTTACCATCGCTATCTGTGACCAGGACAGTAAATATTTCTCCATCTGATGCGCCGGTAGCAACTGGATTCTGATCTGTTGGCAGGGTGATTACTGCAGACCCATTGCTACTCCATTGCCATGAAACAGCACTGGTGCCAGTTTCGAAGAGATTGATACTTGCTCCGACGCATGCAGGGCCAGAGTTAGAAGCAACCGGCACCGGTTGTGCAAATACTGCTGTGGAAATTCCCAGGAACAGTATCAGCAGGAGATGTGCATGGATGTACCAGCCGGTCTTTTTATTTTTTATAAGAAATCCTTTTCTCATAGTGGAAATTCTTTCTTTGAAATTGACGAAGTGAAAACTAAAGAGATTTTTCAAACAATCAAAACTTTAGGATTCTATCCTATATTTTAATTTGCAATTTGGTCCTTTCAGAAATTTAAATTAAAGTTTCTTTAAGGTTTTAATTGCTGTCTGTTAATGTTTTACAAGAGATTTTTTATAAATACTGCATAAGCATTCGCCTCGTCAGTCACATACATTAAGACTAACTATTCGGAGTAAAACTCTAGTACTTCATCTTAAATCCGTTAATGCTTACCTACCTGAATAAAGCATTAAATAAAAAGAAGCACCTTCTAATTTAAAAACTGGAAAACTAAGATAGGTATTATAAAAGGAATTCAATTTTTTTTTTGACAAAACACACAAATTTATACTCCGAATGCACTATTTCATAGATAAATTTTTATTTAGAAATATCTGCACCTGATTAAGGCCTGTATGGTCAACAATGAAGAAAAAAAACAAAACCTAAAAGCGGATACCGACCCCTAAATTCAATCTGATCAGGCTTTCACTGTAGTAGTATGATGTCGTACCTGAACTATCTTGCTGAGTTACCTTTGAAATTGAGCCACCGTTAACAGACGCCTGAACACCTAGAGCTAGACCTTTTGTTATATATCGATCATAAGCCAATTGAATTGAGATCCCGAATGCATTACTTGTAAGTTTGTATTCAGAAATTGTAATCGCATTGTTAATATACCTGGTATATCCGGCTGAAACAGAGAATAGCAAAGAGCTCCAATCATTGTCCTTTAGGAGTCGGGTTGTATAGGCAGGGCCCACATAAAAAATTGTAACATCGTCCCCTATTTTTCCGCTTTCCAGGAAACCGTTATTATCTAAGAAGCACACATTATCAAGGCTGTTTGACGACTTATACATTGAAGCCTGAATGCCAATGCCTCTTTTGTCTGAGAAGAAATAAGTGGCATCAGCACTTGCAACAAAACCCCAGCGTAACTTATTAAAGTAATCAGTAAGTTTTGTCGTAAGTCCGCTGCCGACTGAAAAAGTCCTGTAGCCATACCCCCCTGAGATGGCGAAACGAAAACGTTTAAAATCGTTATCAGTAGCTGACAAAGACGACGATTCAGATTTCTCTTCCCGGGTCTCAGGCACCGGAGTTGCTGCTGGCAGTTTCTGAAGAAAATAATTATAGAGACAGGTCTTTACTTTAATAAGTGGAATGACACCGGACTGTCCATTCGTATTATAATAGATATTATCCTGGTCCACTTTTGTTACCTTACAGTTAATAGAATCGCGTGTGGAAGTAACAATCAGATCCTGAGCTGATAATGACAAGGATGCTGAGACAACAATCAAAAAAAATAAAATCCTTTTCATTCTTAAAAATGGTTTGATTCAAATATAGACAATAATTTATATTTTTGTTTGAGTAAAGCCTGCTTTGCAGGTAACGAATGTTAAACCATTAAATTGTTTAGCCATGTCAAAAGGACTAGATTCAAAAAAGGAAAACAAAAAGGAGCCTACCAAATCTCTTAAAGAAAAGCGTAAAGAGAAAAAAGAAAAGAAAAATGCAAAATAGTAGTTTTAGACTACAGGTTTCCCTTTTTGCATTAAGATCATTAGCTGAAGCTCCTGTAAATAATTATACCGGGAATCCGGTAAATACAAAAAACCTTATTGCCGGTTCCGGTAGATAAGGTTTTTTACTTTTTATTAAGCAAATCCTTGCTTTGTGTTAAAATATATTATCTTTGAGCCGGAATAAATAGAAATGAATTACAACAAATTACATCATCATCATCATTATACTTGTCCTCAGGCAGGAATGTGATGATTGTGTAAAACAAAATAAGTCAAACCCGTCTGAGTAGATCAGGCGGGTTTTTTCTTGCCAGCGGTTTGCTCAGACATAATTTCAAAATATGAGTAAACTGAAGATTGCGATCCAGAAAAAAGGCCGGTTGAGTGATAACTCATTAAGGATGCTCGAAGAATGCGGCATCAAATTCACAAATGGAACAGGCAAGTTAAAAAATGAAGCCAGGAACTTTCCACTTGAGGTTCTGTTCCTTCGCGACGACGATATTCCATATTACGTAGAGCGCCAGGTGGCAGATATTGGCATAGTTGGTGAGAATGTAGTACTGGAGCACAACAGAGATGTAAATACGATAAAGCAGTTATACTTCGGCAATTGCAGGTTGAGTCTGGCAATACCGAGGGAGGAGAGCTACAGTAATCTTTCCTGGTTTAATGAAAAAAGGATTGCAACAAGCTATCCAAAAATCCTCAGCAATTTTTTTAAAGAAAACAATATCGTCGCAGATGTAGAGGTCATCAGCGGGAGTGTTGAAATTGCACCAGGCATTGGCCTCGCCGATGGCATATGCGATATTGTAAGTACCGGCAGTACTTTGTTATCAAACGGTTTGAAAGAGGTTCTGACCGTAATGAAGAGCCAGGCAGTAATGATCGCCGCAAAGAGCCTTGACAACAACAGGCAGGAGATACTTGACAGGCTGCTATTCAGAATAATGTCGACCCTGGATGCATCAGGCAACAAGTACATACTTCTTAACGCCCCTGACAGTGCAATAGATAAAATATGCTCCATACTACCTGGCATGAAATCACCTACAATCCTCCCTCTTGCAATAAAAGGGTGGAGCAGTATTCATTCCGTTATACGTGAGGATGAATTCTGGGAAGTGATATCCAAACTTAAAAAAGCAGGCGCTGAAGGTATTCTTGTAATTCCAATTGAAAAGATGATAATATGATCAAAACTGTATTAAATCCATCCAGAGACCAATGGGAGCAACTCTGTCGCAGGCCCTCTGCAAAGAAAGAGGATATTGCAGGTTCGGTCAGGGAGATACTTTACGATGTCAGGGCACATGGTGACAGCGCATTACGGCGTCTGACAATGCTGTATAATGGGGTTGAACTTCAATCCTTCAGAGTTACTGATGAAGAGAAAAAAAGAGCTGGAAAGTCACTTACAGATGACCTGAAAAATGCAATGCTGATTGCAGCAGGGAATATTGAAAAGTTTCACTGTTCACAGCTCAATAATGAAACTCCGGTTGAGACAATGCCTGGCATACAATGCTGGAGAAAAAGTAGTGCCATAGAAAAAGTCGGGTTATATATCCCGGGTGGCAATGCGCCGCTTTTCTCAACAGTGTTAATGCTTGGCATTCCGGCAAGAATTGCCGGATGCAAAGAGATAATACTATGCACACCACCAGATAAAAGCGGATTGGTAAATCCGGCTATACTCTATGTTGCAGACATGGTTGGAATTAAGTCAGTTTTCAAGGTCGGAGGAGCTCAGGCAATTGCAGCATTAGCTTTTGGAACAGAATCAGTTCCGGGAGTAGATAAAATTTTTGGCCCCGGTAATCAATATGTCACCAAAGCAAAAGAACTGGTTCAATCAGAAGGTATCGCCATTGATATGCCAGCCGGTCCCAGTGAAGTATTGGTGATTGCTGACGAAGATGCTAATCCATCGTTCGTTGCTGCTGATCTGATTTCTCAGGCAGAGCACGGAACAGATAGCCAGGTAATGCTTGTCACCGATAGCATAAACTTGCTTGAGGCTGTAAAAAAATCACTTGCCGAACAGCTGAATGACCTTCCTCAATCCAAAGCACTAAATGAATCACTTTACAACAGTAATCTGATATTGATGCAATCCGTTGAAGAAAGTATCTGCTTCAGTAATCTGTATGCACCGGAGCATGTTATAATAGCAACAAAGAGTGCATTGGCAGATTCAGAAAAAATAATAAATGCCGGCTCCGTATTTATTGGCAGCTTCAGTTGTGAGAGCGCAGGAGATTATGCCAGCGGCACCAATCATACCCTCCCTACTAACGGTCATGCAAGAAGCTACAGCGGATTATCAGTTGACAGCTTCATGAAAAAGACAACATTCCAGTATATATCCGAGGAAGGTCTCAAAAAAATAGGTAAGGTAATTGAAACAATGGCAGAAGCTGAAACCCTATATGGGCATAGAAATGCTGTCTCAATAAGATTAAAAACCATTTCGCATGAATGATATAAAGTATCTCGTAAGAAAGAACATTCTATCGCTGGTGCCATACTCTTGTGCACGCGACGAATTCAGTGGTGAAGATGTCATCCTTCTCGATGCAAATGAAAATCCATTCGGGAATCTAAATCGGTATCCGGATCCACTTCATAAGGCTTTAAAAAAGGAGATTTCCCTGCTGAAAGGGGTGGCCGAGGAAAATATTTTTCTGGGTAATGGCAGCGACGAAGCAATAGATCTTCTGTATCGTATCTTTTGCATTCCGGGAAAAGACCAGGTACTCTCCTTCACTCCTACTTATGGAATGTACAATGTCAGCTCGGCAATAAATGATATTGAAATGATCACAGTGCCTCTTGATGAGAATTTTGACATACCGGAAGACTTCGATTTTGAGGTAACCGGGAACTTCAGCCTTAAGATGATATTGTTGTGCTCTCCCAACAACCCGACAGGTAATACCCTGTCAAAAGAAAAGATAATTACCATCCTTGAAAAATTCAAGGGTATAGTTGTAATTGATGAAGCTTACATAGATTTCAGCTGTGAGCCTTCATTTATCTCAATGCTTGAAAAGTATCCTAATCTGGTTGTTATGCAGACATTCAGTAAAGCCTGGGGCCTAGCTGCTGCAAGGGTCGGGATGGCTTTTGCGGGGCAGGAAATTATTTCATTAATGAACAAGATCAAATACCCCTATAATATCAGTACAATAAATCAGCAGGCAGTATTGAATGTATTAAAAGAGAAAGAAGCTGTGAGCGATATAATTACATGCCTGAAGGTAATGAGAGACGACATGATCTCAAGACTTAATGAAGTAAAATGTGTGAAAAAAGTTTACCCGTCGGAAGCCAATTTTCTTCTTGTTAATGTTACCGATGCAAACCGCATCTATGAGCAACTTGCAGCACAGAAAATTATAGTGCGTAACAGAAGTTCTGTTGTCCGTGATAGTCTCAGAATAACAATAGGTACGGCAGAAGAAAACAATTTGGTTATTGAAGCCCTGCAAAAATTCTAAACATATGAAAAAAGTATTATTCGTTGATCGCGACGGGACAATTATCAGAGAACCCGAAGATGAGCAGGTAGACAGTCTGGAAAAGCTTTCTTTTGTTCCCGGAGTAATTTGCAGCCTGTCTGCAATATATTCAGAGCTTGATTTTGAACTGGTGATGGTTACTAATCAGGATGGTCTTGGAACAGGAGCATTCCCTGAAGAAACATTCTGGCCGGCGCACAAAAAGATGATGGAAACTCTTGAGGGTGAAGGCATTCGCTTTTCAGAAGTTCTGATTGATAAAACCGCTTCTGATGAAAAGGCACCTACCCGAAAACCCGGAACCGGAATGGTGATACATTATATAAAAGGTGATTATGATTTAAAGAATTCATATGTCATTGGTGACCGGCTTACAGATATTCAGTTTGCAAAAAATATCGGATGTAACGCTATATTGATAAACAGCGACGTATCTGAAGATGCGGTACTGACAACATCAAACTGGAATGCTGTTTACAGGTTTCTTAAGGAAAAACCTCGAAAAGCCCTTGTAAAAAGAAAAACCCTTGAGACAGATATCACCCTCTCAATCAATATTGATGGTGATGGTGACTATAAGATAGATACCGGGCTGGGCTTTTTTGACCACATGCTCAGCCAGACGGCAAGGCATGGAGGCATTGATCTGGAGCTTAAAGTGGCAGGTGACCTGAATGTTGACGAGCATCATACTATTGAAGATGTGGCCCTTGCCCTGGGCAGGGCTATCTCGGATGCTCTGGGAAATAAAAGAGGCATCGAACGCTACGGCTTTTATCTTCCCATGGATGATTCACTTGCACAGTTGTCTCTTGACTTTAGCGGGAGGCCGTGGCTTGTATGGGATGTTGAGTTTAAACGTGAGAAAATAGGTGACGTTCCAACGGAGATGTTCATGCATTTCTTCAAATCGTTCTGTGATGCTGCCGGCTGCACTCTTAATATTAAGGCAGAAGGGACCAACGAACATCATAAGGCTGAGGCAATTTTCAAAGCATTCGGAAAAGCCGTCAAGGCAGCAGTCAGGCGTGACGGGAGTAAACAGTTACCTACAACAAAAGGTGTATTATGATTGGAATAATAAAATATAACGCAGGCAACAGCCGGTCAGTTGAAAACGCAATAAAAAGACTTGGCTATGAAGTTGAAATAACTGACTCTCCTGAAAAGCTAAATGATGCTGAAAAGATAATACTTCCAGGGGTAGGAGAAGCCAGCAGCGCAATGAAATATCTCAGGGAGAAAGGCCTTGACACCATGCTGGCTTCTTTCAAAAAACCGGTTTTGGGAATATGCCTCGGAATGCAGCTGATGTGCAAGTGGTCAGAAGAAGGAAATACTGATGGCCTTGCAATATTTAACTCATCAGTAAAAAAACTTGACGGACCAGTAAGGATACCTCATACCGGGTGGAACAACCTCATCATGTCAGAAGGGCCTCTATTTGAAGGCATTAAGACAACAGATGACTTTTATTTTGTTCACAGCTACTATGCCGGTCTTTGTGATGAAACCATTGCAGTCTGCAATTACTCACTTCCTTTCAGTGCAGCTCTTGCAAAAAACAATTTCTATGGAACACAATTTCATCCTGAGAAATCATCTTTAATCGGAATGAGAATATTAAAAAACTTTCTCCAACTATGAGAATCATACCAGCAATTGACATTCTTGATAATAAATGCGTCAGGCTGACAAAAGGCGACTATTCTTCAGTGAAAAAGTACAGTGATGATCCTCTTGAGGTGGCCAGGAAATTTGAAGACGCAGGGTGCAGGTTTCTGCATATTGTAGATCTTGACGGTGCCAGGTCAAAACATATTGTCAATTCAAAAATCATTGAAAAGATTTCTGCCGGTACCAACCTTAAAATTGACTTCGGTGGCGGCATAAAAAGCATTGCTGATGTTGAAACAGCGTTCAATTGCGGGGCATCGCAGGTGACGGTTGGCTCTGTGGCAGTTACCAAACCACAGCTCTTTATCGAATGGCTCAACAGGTATGGCCCCGAAAAGATAATCCTTGGAGCCGATTTCAGAAATGGAATGGTCGCCTTTAACGGATGGATTAATGAAAGCACCCTTGAGATCAGCGACTTCATAAACCGGTTCTGTGAAAATGGCATAAGGTACACAATATGTACCGACATTTTCCTGGATGGCATGCTGTCAGGACCATCACTGGAGACATACCGACAGTTGGTAGAAGGAACCGGAATAAACATTATTGCCAGCGGAGGCATAACAACAATCACAGATCTGACTGAACTTGACAGAGCCGGATGTGATGGAGCAATAATCGGCAAAGCACTATATGAAAATAAAATCACTCTTGAAGAGCTATCTCAATTATGCTGAAGAAAAGAATCATTCCATGTCTTGATATCCTTAATGGCAGGACAGTCAAGGGAGTAAATTTTGTGAGACTCAGAGACGCCGGCGATCCGGTTTCCCTGGCAAAGAGCTATGAAGAGAATGGCGCTGATGAGCTTGTTTTCCTTGATATAACAGCCACTGTTGAGGGGAGAAATACGTTTATCCCACTTGTCGAAAAAATATCTTCAGAAATAAATATACCATTTACTGTCGGCGGAGGGATCAGGAGCATTGACGATGTCAGAAGCCTGTTAAATGCCGGGGCTGATAAAGTATCAATCAACTCCTTTGCAGTAAACCATCCGGAAGTCATCACCTCACTGTCAGAGCAGTTTGGCAGTCAGTGTATTATTGTTGCTATTGATGCCAGATATTCTGGTGACAGATGGATGGTTTATATCGATGGAGGGAGAACTGCAACTGGTATTGAAGTTTTATCATGGGCGAAACAGGCTGAAAGGGCCGGTGCAGGAGAGATACTACTCACTTCCATGGATCATGATGGCACAAAAAGCGGATTTGCCATTGAACTGCTAAATGAGATATGCAATAATGTGAAGGTACCGGTAATAGCTTCAGGCGGAGCAGGAAAAATGCAACATTTCAGTGACTTGTTTGAGAATACTGATTGCAGTGCGGCTCTTGCGGCAGGTATATTTCATTTTGGGGAAGTTGAAATAAAAGAACTTAAACAATATTTAAAGGAGAGAAATACTGAGATAAGATGAATATTGACTTTGAAAAAAACAGCGGTCTTGTTCCTGTGATTATACAAGATTCAGGAACATTGCAGGTATTAATGCTTGCTTATATGAATAAAGGAGCTTATGAAAAGACTCTCAGGGAGGGAATTGTCACTTTTTACAGCCGTTCAAGAGAGACTCTCTGGACAAAGGGAGAAACGTCAGGTAACTTCCTTAAAGTGAAAAGCATAACCACTGACTGTGACAATGACACCTTACTTGTTATGGTTGAACCAGCCGGGCCTGTTTGTCATACCGGTACCATGTCGTGCTTCGGTGAAAAAAGCACAAAAGGGTTTATCTATGAGCTTGAAGAGATAATTAAGCAGAGGTATGAAGATAATATTGAAAGTTCTTATACAAATAAGCTTCTGAGAAAGGGAATAAACCGGGTGGCCCAGAAAGTTGGAGAAGAAGCAGTTGAGCTTGTCATAGAGTCGAAGGATTCCGACAACGGAAAATTTCTGAACGAGGCCGCTGATCTTGTCTATCACCTTCTTGTCCTTCTCAGGGCAAAAGCTAACTCTTTTGCCGAGGTGGAGAGCATTCTTTCAGACAGGCATAAGTAAAAGAACATATTTGTTTAATGATTGTTATTTCTTAGATAATGTTTAAAACTTATAAGAAATGAAATCGTACAAATTATTCTCTCCATATCACCTTGGAAAAATTGAATTACAGAACCGGATGGTGATGTCTCCGATGACAAGAAGCAGGGCAATTAATAATATACCAAATGAACTTATGGCAGAATACTATGGCCAGAGGTCAGGCGCCGGGCTTATAGTTACAGAGGGCACTTCGCCATCACCAAACGGGTTGGGCTATTCAAGGATACCCGGAATTTTTTCTTCAGAACAGATTGAGGGTTGGAAAAGGGTAACCGCTTCAGCGCACCATGGTGGTGCAAGAATATTTGTTCAGCTAATGCATACTGGCAGGGTCGGACACGCCCTGAATCTTCCTGAAGGTGCCGAATTAATTGCTCCTTCAGCATTGAAACCTGACGGGCAGATGTGGACAGATTCCGCCCAGATGCAGGACTACCAGGTGCCAAGGGAAATGAATATTGATGATATTGTTAAAGCACGTAATGAATATGTAAAGGCCGCCAGAAATGCTGTTGTTGCCGGTTTCGACGGTGTTGAACTGCATGCGGCTAATGGCTATCTGATTGAGCAGTTTCTCTCTCCCGCTTCAAATATAAGGAAAGACAACTATGGAGGCAGCATTGAAAACAGAAGCAGATTCCTGCTGGAGACAGCAAAGGCTGTGGCTGACGCTATAGGAAAAGAAAGAACAGGCATAAGGTTATCTCCTTATGGCATAAATAACAGCTTACAGCTATACCCTGAGATTGATGCCACATATAAATACCTGGCTGAGAAACTTAATACCATTGGGCTAGCCTATATACATATTGTNGACCATTCTTCAATGGGTGCTCCGGTTGTATCACATGAACTGAAAAAAGATATAAGAAAGATTTTTAAAAACACTCTTATCCTTTCAGGCGGGTATGACATTGAAAGAGCAGAAGCTGACGTGAAGAGCGGGCATGCCGATCTGATTGCATTCGGCAGACCTTTTATAAGCAACCCTGACCTGCCTGAAAGATTAATGAATTCTTATCCTCTGGCCAGCCCTGACATGAGCAAATTTTATACTCCCGATAATAAGGGCTACACCGATTACCCGGCATATAAAGCATAAAACCTGAATAAAGTTCATAGACCTTTCAATCAAATTGTAAATCTGTATATTAAGCACATCCAATTCTTTCAGAATAAAAATGTGAACAAAATATTATCTTTACAATATATCTGCCCCTGCTTGCAGCCGGACTGAATTGATTGTATGGATAAAGTTCTGAATAATAATAAAGAGGAAAGACCACCAAGTTTATGGTTGATGTCTTTGCTCTTTATTGTATTAGGAATAATTGTAATCTCCATGGGGCTGTACTTCAACAGGAAATACCAGGAGACAACCCTTCAGGAAAGAACCCTGAACCTTGATGCGGTTGCCGCTGAAAAAGCCGGCTCAATTAACAAATGGATAAAAAATAACCTGAAAAACGGAAAGTTTATTCAGGAGAACATCCTGCTACGGCAAACTATAAACGATCTTTTTAACAGGAAAGATATTGAAAAGAACAAGAAATCATTGATTGAATATTTCACAGCAACGTCTGAATTTTTCAGTGCAAAGCAGATTCTTCTTGTCAATAATTCATATCGTTATATTCTGTCTCTAAATCAATCCGACACTATCCTTTTAAGATCATTTACCAACAGTCCCGACTCTAAAAAGCTGACATACTCTCTTACTCTCGCTGAAAAGCCATTCGACAGAATGGTTATAAAAATCCCGATTTTCGGTAACAATAGCCGGAATGAAACAACGGGTTATCTGTTTTTGGGTTTTGACCTCTTTGAGACTCTTTACAAGCAAATAAATGTACCTGATAAGGAAAGCTCTGCTGAGAATCTCATCGTTATGAGAGATGGTGATTCTATAAGATATTTAAATGATCGGAAATTTCCGGCCGGGAAAAAATCAAATAGATCAAAATCCGCTTTGCCACAGACACCCCTCGCAAACATCCTGAAGGATAAGGAAGGATACGTGCAAGGGCTTGATTATCGGGGTGTACGGGTAATGTCAGTCATAAAAAAAATCCCCGGGCCGCCTCAGTGGTATCTTGTTTCAAAAATTGACAGAAAGGAAGTTCTCCTCAGTATTCATAACGAAACAAAGACAACAACGCTGATCATCACCTTTCTTATGTTAGCTGTCATGGGAGCTCTTGCAAGTTTAATGTGGACACAGCGTTACAGGTTTTACCAAAGGCTATACCATGCCGAAAAAGAAAAACAGCTTCTTACAAAACACTTCGAATATATTTTGCGGTACGCAAATGACCTCATCTTTATGCTGGATAAGGATCTTAATATACTGGAGGTAAATGATAAGGTACTTGAGGTTTACGGATATCAACGCAAAGAAATCATTGGAAAACCAATAATTACGTTACGCATCCCTTCCGAGCAGGATTCATTGAAAATACTGTATGATGAGCTCATCAGGAGCAAATCTCTCACTTACCAGACCATCCACAGAAGAAAAGACGGGTTTGAGTTTCCTGTTGAGATGAGCGTTCGGATAGTTGATGTCGAAGGGGAAACTTTCATTCAGTCAATCGGACGCGACATCACTGAAAGAAAGAAGCAGGAATCCGTTCTTAACAATTTGATACAGAGATATAATCTTGCCCTCAGTGCAGCCAATATGGGTGTCTGGGAATGGGATTTCATTAACGGTAACCTTACATGGGACTCTACGGCATCTGAAATTTATGGTTACAAAAGTGACGAATCGGTTGATGGTGAAAAATTATGGATTTCGATACTCCATCCTGACGACAGGGATCGTGCAAGAGAAAGAGCGCGTTTTGCCGTAAATGATGTCAACGATTACAATGACGAGCACCGGATTATCCGGCCTGACGGAACGGAGATATTTGTCAAAAGCTATGGAAGGGTTTTGCGTGACGTCCGCAACAAGCCAGTAAACATGGCGGGAGTTACAATTGATATCACTGCCCAGAAGCATGCCATGGACCTTTTGCAAGAGAGGGAGTTCTGGCTCATTGAATCGCAAAAGAGAGGTCGGATAGGATCCTTTTCACTTGATATTACAAACAACAGATGGATCACCTCCCAGGCACTTGACGATATAATGGGAGTTTCCCGTGATGCCGACAAGACAATACAGACATTATATGGAATAATTCACCCTGCTTACAGGGAAGAGATGGCAGGTTACTTCGATGACACTATCTCTAACAGGAAACAGGCATTTGATAAAGAGTTCAGGATAGTAAGGCAGGACACAGGTGACGTACGTTGGATACTCGGGAGAGGTGGCGTAAGCACAGACAAAGATAAAAAGACTCTTTTGATGATTGGTACAATGCAGGACATCACTGAAAGAAAAGAGGCGGAAGAAGCACTGCGGAAGAGCAATAACAGGATAAATACTATCATAAATAACCTTAAGGGAGTAGTATTCAGTTGTGTCAATGACCAGGACCGGACAATGAAATATATAAGCGATGGTATCTTTGAACTTACCGGGTTTGAACCGGATGAGTTTATAGAAAACTACAAGCGCCCTTTCAGGTCAGTGATATTCCCTTCTGATCAGAAAAGGGTCAGGGACGATATTGAAGAAGCACTTAAAAAAGATTCAACGTATACCATTGAATATCGTATCAGTACCTCAACCGGTGCAATCAAATGGGTATGGGAAAGAGGACGGGGATACTATGAAGGGAGGGAGATAAAAACTATCGAAGGATTTATTACTGACATCACTGACAGAAAATTTGTTGAAGAAGAACTCATAAAAGCCAAGGAGAAAGCCGAGGAAAGCGACAGGTTAAAAACCGCCTTCCTGCATAATATATCACATGAGATCCGCACCCCGATGAATGCCATAGTCGGCTTTACAACCCTCCTTGATACACCAGATCTTGTTGAAGGGCTTAAACGTCAGTATATGGACATTATCTTTCAGAGCAGTAACCAACTGCTGTCCATAATAACCGACATAGTTGATATTTCAAACATTGAAGTAGGCCAGGTAAAGGTCTCTGCAGGTGTTGTAAACATTAATGCCCTCCTAAAAACCCTCCATGAACAATTTAATTTAAGAGCCAATCAACAGGGAGTACAGCTGGATTATAAATCAGCA
>JGI20214J51088_10001847_pt1 | contig 14322 bp, 9 predicted proteins | sample WetSurMetagenome_FD_51088 | JGI IMG/M metagenome (IMG submission 51088) | reverse complement strand
CGAAATGTTGAACTGCACTCTGGAACAGAACTGCTGTAGCTAAAGCATATACATCCGAAGTAACTCTGTGAGTTCCACTCTTATTGTCTGAGCTATAATGTTTATTAAGTGCACTACCACCAAAATCCATACTACCTATTGCATTACGAATAAATGGATATAGACAAGCATTTACGGCTTCATGATTACAGAAATCTTGAGAGAAATGAAGATTTTCACTAGCCAATACAGCTTCACTGGCTACATAATTAGGATACATACGCTCCCAACCTCTAGGTATTGTACAACCATGGAATATAACCTCTAGTCCATAATCATTGGCATCACATAATATTGACTCATAAAGATGCATCATAATCTGTTTGTCTCCACCAAAGAAATCTACTTTTATTCCTTTTATACCTATAGATTGCATCCACTTCATCTCTTTACGTCTCAATATAGGATCGTTCATAATACCACGTGGTGACTGTGGTGCATTGTTCCAATATCCATTGGAATTATACCAAAGATATAATGATACTCCTTTTTCTGCACCATATTTTGCCAGATCTGCTATTTTGTCTCTTCCTATCTGAGTATCCCAAAGTGCATCAATTAGTACTGACTGATATCCCATAGCTGCAGAAAAATCAATATAACGTTTCTGCTCGTTATAATTGCAACTTGAATCCATTCCAATAATCCAGCTCCAAGAACCTTTGCCATATGTATAAGACTTAGATGGCTCATATTTCTGACTAACGAGGTCAAATGGTACTGTAGTTTCTACTATATTTGAAAGTGTCGAACCTAGGGTTATTGTTCTCCATGGAGTTGCTCCTGGAAGTGCCATTCCCGGTGAAACCATTCCGTTACCATTACATTCACCACTCTGTGGAAAACCTATATTGTAGGTTCCATCAGTCTGTCCTATTAGTCTACTTGCGCAATAGCCGCCATCAACACCAGTCTCTGATATTAGCATCCAACCGGCATTATTATTCTTAAATAGACAGGGGAATGTATATCCTTCTCCCCAGCCGTTCTTTCCCATAGTGTCATCAACAGTATATGATGTCTCATAACTTGGTGATGTACCTGCAAAGCCACCCATCGGTTTTGCCTGTGGGCATAAGAATGTAGTAGTACCGTCAGCGGGTTTAAACTGTGTTGCCTCTTTCGTTATTGTGCAACTCAATCTGGCACCGGCCTGATGTAATATATATCTGAAAGCTACATCACGATTACTTACCCGGAATACGATATCCAATACATTTGTAGAATCACGGTAATACTTATAGACAGCTTCGCTTGCTAAATAATGAACATGGCTTTGCTTAATATTAGCCACAGAATAATCATCTTCGACTTGTCTGGTAGTAACATCTTTAAGATGAAGATCCTTTGAATAATCACCATAGTTAGTAACTATTCCCAATTGTGACGGTTGAATAAACTCTTTATCACCATACATAACCGAATATTGTGGTTTTCCATTATCATCAGTTACAGTAACGCTTATTTTTCCATCTGGGCTTTTTATAACGTTATCATTACCATAAGCAGAAACTGTTCCTAAAGAGAAGAGGACATAACCTATAAAGAGAATCGTCTTTTTCATATATATATTATTTATTATTATATTATTAAAATCTAACTGTTATTTTTTTCCCTTCATACATAACAGTTTTTGCATTTTGTAAATTACTGTCTTTGCCATTTATACATACTAGTTTCAATTTACGATTTTGGCACATACCTTTAAAATAGCCTTTGCGTGGACCTATAATCAAAGTATGCTGTTTATCATTCCATGATATATCATATGTAGAATATGCACCTTTTTCGTAATTATAAGTTGTTCCATCGTCTTCGTATACTTTAAAGGTGCCGTCAGCTCCTACAAAGATACGTATTTCCCATGAAGAATGCAAGGATGATTTAGAATCTTTTTCGGCTAAACACAATGGAATAATAGAACCGGCCTTTGCATATACAGGAATTTTCTTTGTATCAGTTTTTACTAAATAAGTTTTTCCGCCTATATATGGTTCATTTGTCCAAAAGTCATACCACTTTTCTTTCGAAGGAAGATATACAGACCATTCTTTGACACCTTGTTCCAAGATAGGTGCAATCAATAATGACTTACCGAACATATATTCGTATTTCTGACTCAAAGCTAATTCATCATAATAGAAGTCCATAACCAAAGGTCTCATTAGAGTTGATCCTTGCATAGACACTGCAGCTGCATTTGAATATATGTATGGAAGTAAACGATAACGCATATCAAGGCACATGTGTGCATCATCCACTACCTGTTTACTGTAGTTCCAGAATTCTGTATTCGTCATGTATCCATGTACACGCATTAAAGGAAGAAAGACAGATGTCTGCATCCAACGCATAAAACGTTCTTGATAAAGTGTATCTGTATATTGATTAGAAGGACGGAAAAATCCTCCTGCATCATAAGTCCACCATGGAAGTCCTGCTGACATTTGCCCAAGTCCTGCTGTTATTTGCCTGCGCAAAGTCTCAAAATCATTGCCAATATCTCCAGACCATGTTGCTACTCCATAGCGCTGTATACCAGGGAAAGCACAACGTGTAAGAATCATGGTGCGCTTATCCGGTTCATCTTTTCGACAACCTTCATATACAGTTTTATTTACCAATAATGGATACACATTTCTAAAGTATTCGCCTGGGTATTTCCCATTCATAACTTTACGACCGGCTAAATCATCATTCTCCGGTTCTGTGGCATCCTGCCACCATGCATCAATACCATATGGCTTCAACAATTTATTACTGAAATTAGTCCAATAAAATGATGCTGCATCCGGATTAAAGAAGTCAACCCAAGTAGTATTTGGTATGAAATATCCTTTTTTTTGCATTTCAGTTCCAACAACAGTAGATGGATCTACTTTAGACCATACAGAAAGCATAAATTTAATATCCATTCTGTGAAGACTATCAACCATCACTTTAGGATTAGGATAAAACTCTTCATCAAACTTCATGGCATTCCATCCATATTTACCCCAATATTGCCAGTCTTGAACGATCACATCAATTGGAAATTTTTCTTTATGAAAACGGTTTGCTGTTTGGAGTATCTCATCCTGCGAATGGAAACGTTCACGACAATGAATGTATCCTAAAGACCAAAGTGGCATCATTGGAGATTCGCCTGTTTGCTTACGATATGATGATATAACATCATCTGGTTTTCCGACAAACACAGTATAATCGACTGATTGTGCAACAGGAGAACGGAAAGTAGTAGTATTGTCTACAATTCTATAGTAAACTTTAGGCTGGTCATTATTTGAAAGTATGGCATGTAATTTATGTTTACCTGCATTAAGCGAAACAATTACAGATGCTGTAGGAGGTAACCAAAAGTTTTGAAAGTCGATAACTTTTTTGCCATCAATAGCTAAGGAATGTTTCCTAGCCATTTTCTGACCTACATCAAGCATCAATGCATACTTACCTGATTGTTTTATATCCAGAACAGCATCGAATTCATTACTTTGACGTATTTCTCGACCATTACCTTCTGCTGTTGTTATATCAACTGCCTGACTATCACCTGACACAGCTGTTTTCTGAAGAGCCACACAACTATCTGCAGGGTTGAAATCTGTTAGTCCATAATTATTCCAAAGAATTCCATAACCTTTATTCGAAATAATAAGAGGTAATGATATCTGAGTATTAACCTGTGTTAGGCGACGAGTTAGTCCTTTAACATTAAGATAGCCATCCTGAAATTGACCTAGTCCATAAATAAATTCATCTGGAGATGACACAAAACTTCCTTTAGCAACATAATTATTAAAACCATAACAAGCACTTGGAGTAAGTGTCCGGTCTGACTCTGCTAATAAATTATGACCATTCTTATCAAAGAAAGAAATTTTTCCCGTGCCTTTTTGCACCTTTAGTGATAATTTTTTTAGATTTACAATGAGGCTATTGTTACTTTCTTCAATCTGATATTTTGGAATATTAGATGATTTAGTTGTATAAACCCAGTCTGGTAAAGGCTGAGATTCTTTATACATATAACGAACTCTTACTGCATTATCTGAAAGTAACTTTAGATATAAATCGCCTCCACTCAAATGATATACTAACGTATTACCTTTGCACGTGTAACATGCAGAAGAACTAATATTAAGAGAAAACGACATAGAGACGACTATACAGAAGGCCCTTATTATATTTATGCAGTACAACTTATTAATAGTTTCCATACTATGATCTAAATATATTACTATTTATTAATTTTCCAATAGTCTAAGCTAAACAATTCTTTATTATCAACACCTTTGAATATAAGGTATAAATTATGCACTGAAATGCACTTCTTTATTTGAGTTTGATATATCTTCCAATGATTATTATTTTTTGATATATTACATTTTCCGAATATTTTTCCGTTCAGACTATCAATGCGTAATTCAATTGAGCCACCTTCTATTGCATTGGCTGCTATCTGAAATATTTTTCCACCTTTACCGAAATCGACACCTTTAACTAAGAGATAATCTCCATTATTGATGTTATTTACAACTATTCCTCTACCATTCTCATTACAAGTCTTTACGCCATGACCCCATGCCATAGTTTCAGCCTCAACTCTTTTATAAGGGTTAAGATTCTGCACTTGTTTTACACCTTCTTTTGACCAATATGGAACTTCCTCAATCGTTCCGTCCGGTCTATAATTCATCTGCGCAACAGACACTGAACGACGTTCATGATGCTCCATCGTAGTTGTAATATGCATTAAGTCATAATTAAGTCCAAATACATATGATTTTCCTTTATAATCCATAATACCGGGATGATTTCCCCTACTCTTATCTGTTGGAGCCATTATATAGCCTTTTGTTGTCCAAGGTCCTTCCGGTACTTTACTCATTGCATATCCAATACCTTCAGGACAGCAAGTTGATGCAAATGCAAGATAGTACTTGCCTTTACGCTTATAGAACCAAGGACCTTCCTGATAATGTTCAGGACGAGCCACCTTATGTATTTCTCCTGAATATGAAATCATATCTTTATTAAGTTTTACATAATATGGATCTGGATTTCCCCAATACATATATGCTTGACCATCGTCATCAATATATACAGTAGGATCTATATCGTTCCAATTCTCTTTCTGCCATACTAAAGGTTTCCCTATTGGGTCTTTGAATGGTCCATATGGTGTATTAGCAACTAGTACACCTATTCCATTTCCATGAATAGGACAATACATATAAAACTTACCATTCCTTTCCACAACCTGTTCTGCCCAGGCTCCATTATCTTTAGTAACCCAACTAAAACTTTTTAAAGAGGCTACAGCTCCATGATCTGTCCAGTTTACCATATCAGTTGAACTATAAAGCAACCAGTCTTTCATCAAAAAATTGTCTGCGTTATCCTCATCATGTGTTGTATAAAGATATACAGTATCTTTATAAACCATTGGGGCAGGATCTGCCGTATACTTTGTTGTTATTATTGGATGTTGAGCACATATATCTGCACTGATCATTGAACAAACAGAAAATATTAGTAATGCTTTTTTCATTGTCTTAATTATAAATAATGTTAATTATCTTTGTACGATGATTCATTCATAATATTCACATTAACAAATTATTTTAATATGCTAACTGTTACTGAAATTGCCACCAATCAAAATTAAATAATTTTGCGCCTTGATTTCCACGGAAAAGGAAATATAAATTATGTACACCTTCAATCTTTTGATTAAGATCTACATTCACAGTCTGCCACTTTTCCCAACCACCTGTATGAGGAACAGTAACTGTACACAGTAATTGACCATTAGGGGAATCTGAATGCACCTCCATTTTTCCACCTTGCAATGCGCTTGCCACTCTTGCTGAAAAAGAAGTTGGAGATACTGTACCAAAATCTAAGACTCTTACCACGATAGAGTCGCCACTATGAATATCACTAACATAAACTCCTGTTTCATCGTTTGATTCTACTTTAACACCTTTTGAAAAAGCCATAGTCTCTGCTTCAACCCTCTCTTTTGGATTAAGTGTAGTTATTGGATCAACACCTTTATCTGTTGGTAATATTGTAGGGAATGTTCCATCTGGGTTATATTTAAATTCCTCTATGGCTACACTTCTATCAAATCCGCCTCCATTAGGAAGTTTTCCTGTATGATAAAAGAAATAAGAATGTCCTTTGAAATCTGCCACACCGCAATGATTAGTAAAACTATTAGTATTAGACAAAGGCATTACCTCTCCCATATACTTCCATGGGCCACGTGGCTTTTTAGCTATCGAATATGATATATGCTCAGGAACTCCGCCTGCTGCATATAATAAATAATAACGTTTGTTGCGTTTCATAATCCAAGGTCCTTCCACATAAGAATCCTTATATTTTACACCTTTCTGTCTTTCACGGAATGTTGGACCACCAAAACCTTCGGTTGTCATCGGAATGTTTTCAACTTGTCCATCAATACTTATCATATCTTTATTAAGTTTACAGAAATATACCCTTGGATTTCCCCAATAAAGATAAGCCTGACCGTCATCATCTATCATTACAGTAGGATCTATATAATCCCAATTGCCATCCGCTAGAGGTTTGCCTATAGCATCTTTGAAAGGGCCAACTGGACTATCTCCTACAGCTACGCCAATAGCCATTGCATTACTTAATTTAGAATGTGCACATACATACCAATAATATTTGCCATTGCGTTTTATTGTCTGTGCTGCCCATGCACGGCCATCTGCCCAGGCAAATGAAGACTGTGACAATGGACTGCCATGATCTGTCCAGTTAACCATATCTGCACTTGAATAAACGCGCCATTCATCCATCCAGAAAAAACTGGCGTGGTCCTCATCATGGCCCGTATAAACATACATTCTATCTCCATCTACCATTGGAGCCGGATCTGTAGTATAATTAGTTTGTACTATCGGATTTTGTGAAAAGCATGCAGCTGAAGCTGTTGCCATTAGCATAGATAAAAGTGTTCTTTTCATTTAAAATATAGTATTAATAAAACATTTGCAAAATAACATAAAATATTTTAGAAACAAAAGTCACTATGTTTCTAAAACTTTACATCTTGTATCATTTATTGCATTTATTGTCCTAATACAGTAAATTCTCAAATTTTAAGGCCATTTTTACAACTTATCTTTATAAATCTAGCTGTTAATGGTTTTCCATCAAAGACGTTCCATTGCTCACCATTTAGAGAGGTCTCTACTTTATAATCTTTTACTTCTGATTCAGATGCCAACTTTATATTAACGTCAGTTCGATGAATTTTAATTAAATGATTCTTCGGGAAATAAATATATTTATTGTACCTTTGAAAAATAAAAAAGCGCAAAAGAGAGAAATGACTAATAATAATTTTACATGGATATTACTCAAATGGTTTGAGGAAAACGGGCGCGACTTGCCGTGGCGTGAAACGAAAGATCCGTATGCTATATGGTTGAGCGAGGTTATTCTGCAACAGACACGCATTCAGCAGGGTTATGCTTATTGGGAAAAGTTTATGCAACGCTTCCCGACGGTGGACGGCCTTGCAGAAGCGACAGAAGACGAAGTGCTACGCTATTGGCAGGGATTAGGTTACTATAGCAGGGCACGTAATCTACACACTGCCGCCCAGCAGATTGTAGCGTTAGGTCATTTCCCTAACACTTTTGAGGACCTCCGAAAACTAAAGGGAGTAGGCGACTATACAGCTGCGGCCATTGGCTCCATAGCTTTCGGCCTGCCCGTTGCCGTAGTGGATGGAAATGTATACCGTGTACTGTCACGTCATTATAGAATTGAAACGCCTATCAATTCGACCGAAGGGAAAAAAGAGTTTGCTGCGTTGGCGCAATCACTATTGCCAATAGACCAACCTGCGGCTTTCAATCAGGCAATGATGGATTTCGGCGCCATCCAATGCACTCCTACGTCACCACACTGTCTTGACTGTCCTTTGGCAGAAAGGTGTGAGGCTCTCCGCTCTGACAGTATAGGATTATTGCCGGTAAAACTTAAGACTATCAAGATCAAGACAAGACATTTCACGTATGTCTACCTGCATTACCAGAATTTGACCGCAATCCACCGACGTCCAGCAGGCGACATTTGGCAGGGATTATGGGAACCGCTTCTGATAGAGGGCGGGGTGATGCCCGACTTCAAAGGAAAACTTACATTATTAAAACAGAAAATGAAGCATGTACTCACACATCAGATTATTTATGCAGATTTTTATCTTCTGGAAACACAGTGGAAGCCAGAATTACCGAAAGACTTTATTTGGATTAAGGAGTCCGAACTAGACAATTATGCTATTCCCCGACTCGTTGAAATGCTGATAGAAAGATTAAATCATTCTCCAAACAAGAAGTAGTGGATAATCAAACCACAAATGAATTACGAGATAAAATATGCAGAAATCAATATTGCATTTATTGTTCTAATACGGTAAATTCTGAAATTTTAATGCCATTTTCACAACTTATCTTTATAAATCTAGCTGTTAAGGGTTTTCCATCAAAGACTTTCCATTCCTCCCATCTAGGGAGGTTTCTACTTTATAATCTTTTACTTCAGATTCGGATGCCAACTTTATATTAACATTCTCTACTTTTATACATCTTTCAGTATCAAGCATAATCCAAGGTTTCTTATCGTTAGGCGATGGAGTCCAATATGATTTTATGCCATTATCTGTTGCCATGCTTGATGTATTCGTTCTCCATTGATTAAACAAATATAGGACTATTTTTCCCAAACATTTTTAGTTCATCACTATCTTGTCTTATAAATCTATGATACGGATGTTCATTATATAGAGGTGTTACATCCTTTTTATAAATTGGACCATTACAAAAAGACAATAAAACCTTGCTTGAAGATAATCCATCTGAAGATGTCTCCACAACAATGTTTCCTGAATAATATGATCTGATTGTTATAGCACATTGACCATCTCTAATATAAATATCATCATCCGGACTAAGACAGATAGAACGACCTGTGGGGAATTGACCTGGACCGCTCTTTATTGTTAGAGTAACTTTAGGCAAATTACTAATAGGAAGTTTGTCTTTATCAACGACACTTACAATAAGCTGTGCGTCTTCTGTACCATCAGCCTTTATATTCTTTGTTTTAGAAGCAGTTACAAGAATCGTTGCGGGAATACCTTGTTTTCGCTCTGCAGGTGGAACAATGAATGAGGATAATGTGGGCCTCGTATGAAATTCATTCCACATTCCTTAATCATCAATGCATCTCTGTATGCAGCACTATCTGTTACGGCACCACCCCACCCCGCTTGATCTTGATGCACATTCGGGCCAGGAAGATAAAGGTGTTTTCATTTAAAAAGAATCCTTTATCAGTTGTAAAGTTAAACCAGCGGAATCCAAATTTATTTATTTTACTGTCTATTACTCTACCTTATATTGTACAATACTGTTTTAAGTGTGTAAAGATTTGGGCCGTCTGTCGATCATAATGATGGAGAATTTATTGCCTCTGTTGTTTCATCAGAATTCCATGCTTGATTAGGATACAGACGTTTCTTGCAAATTACTTTTGCAACTATCTTATTATTTATGTCTAAAACTATTTGAGCCAAAGACAAATCTGCTATTTCATTGCTACTATTAACCACTCTAGTCATTTACATTAGACCTTTTGCCTTCAGTTGATTCTAACAATGGAGTTGTAATCCAAATACCATACCAATCTCGATAAGTATTATCCGTAATAACAAGACGTACATGACGATAAATTCCACCACTAAAAGTATGTTCACCTGCTCGTGGTGCTACATCCGAACGCCAATTGTTATTAACCCTTATTGCTATTATATTATTACCGGTTTTAGCTGCCTTACTAATATCAATACTAAACCCGGTGTATCCACCAACATGTCTACCGCAAAAAGATGTCATTTACATATACCTCTGCATCTTGAAAAATACCATCAAAGTCTAATGTAATATGTTTATTAATGTCTTTCTTTAACAAGGATAGGTTATGACGATACCATCCATAATCCATATAGAATTGCTTTGCTTCAAAATATGGCGATTGTATGAGGGAGATCTATTCTTTGCCATGAATAACAATCTAAATTGATTTTTGCACCATCTTTACCATCACCTTGGATAGATAACCAATCACCATTAATTATGATGACATTCTTTGGGCACTTATTCATACAGAAACAATAATAGCAAATAATAACAATTTCTTTTTTAAGCACATAACAACATTTAATTTTAAAGACTCACTTTACTACTTCATATTTACTATTGCAAAACTATGTCACATCTATTTTTTATAAGGGACACTTACACCTTCCGTTGTCAATGTTATAGGTTTAATCGTTCCATCAGAATTAAAATAAATGTATTCGGCACAAACATGACGTCTACAATCACCACCAGGAGTTCCATCTAAGTCATAGGCTCCATCATGATAGAAAAAATACCATTTCCCATTAATCTCATTAACTGAAGGATGAATGGTAAAGCCATGTTTTGCATGACCTGTTATTAAACTACCGTAGGTCCAAGGACCTGTAATTTTTTTTGCATAAGAATATGCAATTTGTTCAGACTGTACACCAGGCGCATCGGCAGCATAAACCATATAATATAAATACCCACGTTTAAAAAGCCATGGACCTTCCGAATAGTTTCTGAATGGAACTTTGGTGATTTGCCCATCAATTTCAACCATATTACGTTTCAATTTCACCATATAGCAATCGCCATTACCCCAAGCCATCCATGGTGTGCCATCATCGTCGATAAATACAGTCGGGTCGATGTCTGAGTTCGACCTGTGAGAATCTTTTGTCATATCATCCGTAACAAGAGGTTTGCCAGGGATAGCTTCTCTAAAAGGGCCGATTGGAGTATCACTGACGGCAACTGTAATAAAATGTCCATTCTTACAATCTAGAGTAACATAGTAATAATATTTACCATCCTTTTCTACAACTTGTCCCGCCCAAGCAGAGCCGGCATTCGCATTAACAAAATCTTTGGCAGCTAAAACAGGCCCATGAGATATCCAGTGTTTCATGTCTGTGGTTGAATAGCAAAGCCAGTCTGGCATATTGAACCATCCACCAACAGATGCCTTATCATGTCCAACATATGCGTAAGCCGTATTTCCAATTACTGTTATGGCTGGATCAGCGGTAAAAGCATCAGTAAAAATTGGATTTTGACCTGCTACACGTGGCAGAGCCTCTCCTGAAATTTTCACCTCATCAATTGCGCCATCAAGCACCTGAAGGCTATTAGGAAAGCCTCCAGGAAATCCACGTCCAATAATCCACATACTAGGATCGCTACGCATGGCCACACCTTTGAAAGTTATTGCTACCGATTTACTAAATTTTTTCTCAAATGAAGCTTTCACCTCGATTTGCATGGTAGTTTGATCTTTTTTAATGTCGTAGTTGGCATTAGCACGCAAATCATACCATGTTCCAGCTTTAACTTCATTACCCGCTGTTATGCGACGAGTATGTCCATCGGCACAAAAGAGTTCAACAAAATATTTTTTTTGCATATTATCAAAACCAATCGACACATCGCCAAACAATTGTCCTTTCTGCCCTTCTTTGCAAAGATATACCTGTTCTGTTCCCAACAAGTTACATTTCAAGCTAGCCTCTATTGTCCATTCTTTTTGCATGTTGCAATATGCCAATGGACGATTGAACGTCAATACATATTCCCTGTTTCTCAATGTAAGCGAACGAGTGTTATGTTTTCCATCTATTTGAGAATATGGAACATCATCGGAAAAGACATTAGTTGATACGTTTGTTCCATTAACTTGTAAAAAATTTCCGTTTCCTGATTCATCAAAGATATAACGTTGAGATTCTATTGGGTTATGGTTGTCGGCAGTCAGAGGCTCGCCTACTACAGGAACCGAATTTGAATCACTCTTGAGATGCTCTATTTGTTCAAAATTCCAATTAGCAAGAATTTTACTTTGACAATAAGCATTGTTATTAACGAAAAAAAACGTCAACAAAATGAGAATAAAAGATATTTTGGGGGGAATATTTTTTTTAACACTCATAACATTATTTAATTTTATATTATTACTTTATTACTTTAGTTTCCACCAATCGAAATTAAACAGTTCCTTTTCTCCTCTGAACACGAAGTATAAATCATGGACACCTTTAATGTTCTTTACAGGGGTAGTAATTGTCTTCCAAATATCACCTTCACCAGAAACATTAATTTCAATTGTTCCCAACAATGGACCGTCAATTTTGTCAATATGTAATTCTATCTTTCCTCCATGCAACGAAGCCACATTTACATCTATAGATCGTGAACCAGCAAAGAAATCGACACCTTGCACTTTCATGTAGTCTCCATTGTTGATGGAAGTTACATATAATCTATCTGCCACCTTCTTTCCTTTGTTCCATGATATATTTCGCTCCCATTCAGTTATATTTGCTGTTTTCAATCCTTCGCTATAAGCCATTGTTTCAGCTTCAGTTCGTTTATATGGATTTAATGTACCAATCTGCGAAACATTTTTCGACCAAAAAGGTAATTTTTGAATACTACCATCTTTATTGTAAGTTAAATTTTCCAAACAAACAGAACGTCTTTCGTAATGTTTAGACATTGTTTGTTTAAGTATTGCATAATTAAATCCAAATACATATGAACTTCCCTTATAATCAATAATGCCAGGATGGTTTCCGCTCGAACGCTGATCTCCATCCATTATCATCCCTTTGTATTCCCAAGGACCGGTTGGTAAATTACTCATAGCATAGCCGATGCCTTCAGGACAACATGTAGAAGCATACGAGAGATAATAATGCCCATTACGTTTCCACACCCATGGACCTTCCTGATAATTATCCGGTTTTGTAGATTCGTTGATAATTTCGCCTGAATAAGAAATCATATCCTTATTAAGCTTTACATAATAAAGATTTGGGTTTCCCCAATAAAGATATGCCTGCCCGTCGTCATCTATAAAGACAGTCGGATCAATATCGTGTAGGCTGTTCTTAATCAGCGGCTTGCCAAGTGGATCATTAAAGGGACCATAAGGACTGTCAGCAACTAATACTCCTATTCCCATTCCGTTTGGTACCGGGCAATACATGTAAAACTTATTATTACGGGATATACATTGAGGGGCCCATGCTCCGTTATCTGTATTTAGCCATTTAAAATCTTTAAGAGAAGCAACAACACCATGGTCAGTCCAATTCACCATGTCTGTAGATGTATACAATAACCAATTCTGCATTTTAAAGCCAAAGGCATCATCTTCATCATGGCCAGTATAAAGAAAAACCGTGTCGTTGTAAACCAACGGAGCTGGATCTGCTGTATATTTAGTCTGGATGATTGGATTTTGAGTATGCACCGTAAAGGGCAGATTTAGCATAAATAAAAAAATAAAACTAATAAAGACTTTCTTTTTATACATTTTTTTTAAGCACATAACTATAATATTTAATTTATAAAACTCACTTTACTACTTCATATTTAAAGACACAGCCATTCTTACGATTTGAATCAGATCCTTGACAATCTGCAGAATAAGGGCTGCCATCATTGGGATGCTTACATATATAACGCAGGGTTTTAAGAGATAACAACATACACTGACCTCTCAACATATCTTGCCACATAAAATTTTCAGCTTTATCTCGGTCTTCGGTAAGGCGTAGATCACCGGAAAGTCCAGCACTGGCAACATAGACATAACGCCCATCAACACATTGCAAATTAATTACTCCATTCCCTTTATCTATTACAATGAACTTTGTACGATCACTCTTATAATCATTTGAAGAAATCCAGGTACTATAAACAATACCATGCGGCATAGCATACATTGGATTACCATCTGAAAGATTGAACAATCTTATTGTTTTCCCATAAGGGATATTGCCTGAACGATCGGCTAATGGTTCTTCTACTATAAAATCGTCAAAATCTGCATATCCACCGTCTTTTAACATCGTATTATATGCATAGAGCGCATAGCGTACGCCTTGAAAAGTTTTCAACTGATATGAAGTAATAATTGTATCACCAATATTTGTCCAGGATTTGTTATCTAGAGAATATGAATACTGCACCTTACTCTCATCATAATTACCCCATAACCTCAACCAAATTAGTTTATCATTTAAGTCTTTCTTTATTTCCCTATTATGACTCTGGTCATACCATCGTAAGAATAACTTGCTTTTTTGTTTTATTACTCCCA
>JGI20214J51088_10001846_pt1 | contig 14327 bp, 11 predicted proteins | sample WetSurMetagenome_FD_51088 | JGI IMG/M metagenome (IMG submission 51088) | reverse complement strand
GCACCTTGTCCTTCAGACGTCTGCCTTTACACGACGGGCAGTCAAACACCCTCATATATCCTTCGAGTTCACGCTTGCGGTAGTCGGACTGGGTCTGGGAATACAGCCGTGCCGTCTGGGGAAGGAGCCCTTCCCACTCACCGGTATGCGACCAGTGGGCGTCGCCGTTCTTCATGCTCATGGAGAACTTCATCCGTTCGGATGAGCCGTACATCAGGGCATCGTACTGCTCATCAGTAAGGTCTTTTATCGGGGTAAGCACATCGAAACCGAAGTGTTTTGCCACGGTTGCAAGATACTGTCCGCGGAAACCGTCCATCGGGTTACGGTAGGGAGCCACTGCCCCGTCAGCAATACACCGGTTTTTGTCCGGAATGATCAGGTCCGGGTCAAATTCCATCTTCACACCCAGTCCGTGGCATTCCTCGCAGGCGCCAAACGGGCTGTTGAACGAGAACATCCGCGGCTGGAGTTCCTCAAAGGCCATCCCGCATACGGGGCATGCCATGAGCGAGGAGTAGGTCGATTCATTTCCCGCTTCATCGGTTACCAGGATAAGCCCTTCCGATTTCTTCAGGGCATTCTCCACCGCCTCGGTCAGCCGTGAACGGTCAGAAGTATCAAGTCGGTCTATGACGATCTCGATGTCCTGTTTTTTATACCGGTCCAGGTTGATCTCTTCATCAGTCCGGATGATGGCTTTATTCACCCGGACCCGTGTATAGCCCTCTTTGTTCAGGTCACGCAGGAGCTGCTGGTAGGTGCCTTTTTTCTGGCGGACGATGGGAGAGAGTATGGTAACCATGCCGGGGTGCTCGGCGGTGATCTGGTCTGCGATCCTGTCGGGAGTCTGCGAGGCAATCGGGATATTGTGTTCAGGACAATAGGGTATGCCGATCCGGGCGAAAAGGAGCCGGAGGTAATCGTAGATCTCAGTCGTCGTTCCAACGGTGCTGCGGGGATTTTTGGATGTGGTCTTCTGCTCTATGGAGATTGCCGGGGAGAGTCCTTCGATGCTGTCCACATCCGGTTTGTGCATAAGGCCGAGGAACTGTCTGGCATAGGTGGAGAGCGATTCAACGTACCTCCGCTGACCCTCCGCGTAGAGGGTGTCGAATGCCAGGGTGGACTTCCCGGAACCGGATACTCCGGTGACCACGACAAGCTTGTCGCGGGGTATTTCGACACTGATATTCTTCAGGTTATGCTGGCGGGCGCCTCTGATGACGATATTTTTCATGCTGATGTGGGTATATTTCGGCATCAATAGTTAATAGAGATGAGGATAACACCAGCTCGTATTATATAGGTGAGGATATGGCAATCGCCAATTCAGGAAAGTGCCCTGTCGGATCCCGGGTATGAATTCTTCAACGGCACAGCACCCGGAGACGTATTAATCCTGAAAATAAAAAAAAAAACCACGGGGTTATTCTTTTTTTGCGGGTTTTGCGATATCCGAAACCACAAACGATACGGTCTCATCGGATAACCAGCTGTCCGTATCCATTTTTGTGTCAGTATTTCCTGACTTTGCTAATGTATCGATCCTGCTGCAACTGATACATTTTTCGAAATCCGCAATCACAGTAACGATTAGTTTATAATTAAAGTATATAAATTATTTTATTTCTTGAATACTCTTAAAAATACGAATTTAAGAGTTATATTCAATAAAATCGGGTTTTTAATATTTAAAGGAAGAATGCATCATTGAAAAATTTTAAAATATGTTAAAAAAACATGAAATTTAACAAGAACCAGGATTATCGATACCAAGGGAATATGACAGACCTTAACATGAGTCCGATCCGGGTCTCATCGGAATGAAGGATGAGAAATAGTTTTTATTTTTTGAATGAACTCACGTCTTATGTTTATGAACGATGAATCATCAATCAATTCTTCAGGAGGTCAGAGGGAAAAGCAGTGTGCTAAATACTCGTTTCACCCATACTTCCGGTACTAATGGTGGATTTTACCATGCCTGTCGTAATCCTGAAAACACGAAAAGGACTTTCAAAAGACCAGAAACGAAAAATTGTGCATGAATTTACCCAGACACTGGTCAGTACCACGGGGATAACCCCGGAACTCGTTACCATCCTTATTGAGGAACGCGAGCTGGAAGATATTGGTAAGGGCGGGAAATTACGGTGCGACTAGATTTGTCTCGGAGCTAGAGCATTTCAGGGAAGACAGGTGTTGATTACTTCTCCAAGATATTTTCATCGTGTATTGTATTCTCATTTGTTCTTGAGACCGTGATAAAAAAATTGATCCGGAGGAGGGACACTATGACCATGTTCCGGTTACCGGAAGATCAGTACTTGCTCCCCAGTCGATTGTGGTATTCGGTACTAGAGGATAACCGGCGTGTCTGAGGGAGAATGTATGGGTAGACGGAGAGAAGACACCAACTTCAGTCATCCCGTCCCCATCCCAGTCTCCGGTCACCGGGAGGTCGGTGCTTAATCCCCAGTTGATTGCAGTTGCCGGGACTCCGGGATACCCGGTATTTCTGAGGTAGAATGTATGGTTTGATGGACGGAAGACACCAACTTCAGTCATCCCGTCCCCATCCCAGTCTCCAGTAACTGGGAGGTCAGTGCTGATACCCCAGTTGACTGCCGTTGTTGTACCGTTCTTGAGGTAGAACGTATGGGTAGAAGGACGGAAGACGCCAACATTGGCCAACCCGTCCCCATCCCAGTCTCCAGTAACTGGGAGGTCAGTGCTGATACCCCAGTTGACTGCCGTTGTTGTGCCGTTCTTGAGGTAGAATATATGGGTAGAAGGACGGAAGACGCCAACATCGGTCAATCCGTTCCCGTCCCAGTCTCCGGTAACTGGCAGGTCAGTGCTGATACCCCAGTCTATCGTTGTGGGTGGAACAGAAGGATACCCAGCATTTCTGAGATAGAACGTATGGGTAGATGGACGGAAGACGCCGATCTCCGGAAATCTAGTGTAATCTGCCACGATGTCACGTGTTTCACTAATTCTCCGCGAATTGTCGTGATTAGTATCACCCATTGGATACCACTGAGAACCCCACGGATAAAACACTTGATACAAACAATCATCGGATGAAAACTCAGTCAAGCTAGCCGTGTCACTGTATTCTGTCCACATGACGGTTTTTTTGTCGTAGGGAACATTCCCAAAAGTAGCTGCCCGGGCATACTGAGGTTCATCAGGAACGTCGTTGTGATGGGCACCGAATAAATGGCCTATTTCATGAATACTGATACTCTGCTGTCCGTGCGGGTTGGCAGTATATCCGGGAAAATCGTCGACCATCTGAGCCCAGCTGTATCTACGAAGCTCAGAAAACTCAGAAGAAGTATTAAAACCCCATGATAATCCTTGTGAATTCCAATATTCATTAGGCCAAGGAATATCGTACCCTCCAAGATATATTACAATGTCAGCTCCAACTGAATCCAGATCACTTGTTGGATATATGTCCTTTAATACATTATTTGGATAAGAAGTTCTTCTTGGATCAGAAGAGAAAATGGTCCTTCGCGAATCATCATACTGAGGTCTCAAAATTACTTTGATATCATTTTTTGAGAACACCCGATTCGCTTCAGCGATGATATTTTGTGCAGGTACGATCCAGTAGCTATTGTTATAGAATATATTATCGGTTACCACTAAGATATCGACAGTAACATTTTGGTCCTGGGGGGTTTGTTGTAAAATTGATAATTTACTTTGATGTACTGAGGGAGATAGCTCAGGATTAATCTTAACAGTCCCATTATCAATAGTAAATTCTGTATGCATCAGGTCTTTGGAATTGTAGATAATATGTAATGGTGACTGGTTGAGTTCCATTCTTTCTCTTGGTTCTACGGGAATGATCCATAGAGTTTCATTTTCAAGAGTGATACGAGCGATAAATACTTTTTCACCTGTGGTAATCAGGATGTCACTGTTTTTTTCCCCGGAAAGCGATCCATGATAAGAATCAACCCCGTCGCTGATATTCTCAAAATTCATTCGGGGTATTTCCGCCTGGTAATCTTTTCCACCAAGAGAAATTGTAATTTCCTTTCCGGATTTTAACTGGTTGTTGAACAACGTATGATCAAACGTTGCAACATCAAATTTGGTAACAGACCCAGGTATCAACAATTCTTCTGGTTTTTGAATATTATAAGAACTCAAATTAGTTTTCGATGTTATATCATATGCAATTACATTTGTGACATTTTTGTTTTCGAGATGGATAGTCAAGTGGTTTACGGAATTTATGTCTGTCGTATTATTTTGCGCACTCACTATCGGTACCATTGCCATCGCTGCCAGCAGTAATGCAAGCAGGACAACGTCAAGTTTCCGTGTTTTCATTTTGTTCATACCTCCTCTTTAAGAGAGATTACAGAGGCATGATCAAAAACTTCATTAGTACAGAAGATAATTGTCTCATGCCTACGGGCAGGTGCGGGTTCATTTAGTGTCCGAACTGATGTGAACCCGTCCTACACTTTTGATGTTACGCTTTCCCCATATCCATTGTTGCGATGTATCTGGTTAGAAAAATATTAATTATCTATAAATGAAAATTAAAAAATTGAGACGGCGTTGGAAATTTTCAATATCACTCTCAAAAGGGCTCGAAGTGTTTTTTCATAAAAAGATCGTAAACATCCTATTGGTGATGTCTCCTTATCTTGTTAGGCGAGTGAAAGGTCATGAGACAAATAATGCATACAATTCCATTAATTAGCTATCTGGTTTTATTTTTACATAGGAAAACAGTCGAAATAATAGAGAGAAAGCACTTATCATTTTAAACTCATAAAATTGAGAATTTTTTTATAGTTGAAATGGCGGGGTATAAGAATAATAATTTCCCTTATACTCGAAATATTCACTTTTTCCGGTATAATTCACTGATTCCATGGGATAATATTTACTGATAAACTTCTCTTTGTCCTCCCAAGATAATTTTATTGAATAATCGATTCTCGTACCATTTGCATAAACTATACCTCGTTTGGTATTATCACGAATTATTGGGGCAAGCGAGGGAAACTCTTCAAAATCTTTATCTGATAAATGAATGATCATTCCCTTTGGAATTCCACTTTCATTGATTTTAGTCAGAATAACGCCGGAAGTTGGACTTTTAAGGATAGGAATATTAAATATCACATAGAAAATCCCGATACTAATCACCAGTATCAGGAGAATAATTCCGACAATTTTTTTCTTATAAAATATCATATCATGAATTTCATTGTTTATAAAATATATACTTCTTCATGGTTGAAATTTGGATAACAATGTGTTCGAGGGGGGCTTCACACTTTCCTGATTGCTACTCCTTTTACCCTCGGTTCTTTATGTGCGCTCATCCCTGCATTCATCATGATTGAATGGATTGTTCTGAGGCTCCGTTATGAAAAATGTTCCTTACTGAACATCTTCACGGGTCTCAGGAATATTGGCCCGTTTCCGTCTGGTTCCATTTATTGGGAACCCGTGGAAGCACTTTTCTGATAGCTTGGAACACGAGTTAAAATAACCCCCTATCGGGCTCCGTTTGCTCCTTTTCGTTCCCGGAAAACCCCGTAAAACGCTCCGATTTGACCGAAATCAAAAACCTTGATATTTGAGGGTTATTTCCTAAATTAACCCCATATCGTGCCCAAATTCCGACCGCCAAAGCTCCGTGAGTTTTGATCTCGACCCTACTTTGGCCCCTCATGGTCGGGTTCGGCCATTCAACGACCATTGGCGACCTGGCAAAAAGAGGTCGAAAATTGACGAATTATCAAGGCTCATTTCACGAAAAAGCCGCTAATTCCAGAAATATTCCAGCATTACAAAAGCATTTCAGGAAGGCAGGTATTGATCACTTCTCCAGGAAATTTTCATTGTGCATTGTATTCTCATTTGTTCTTGACATGACCGTGATAAAAATTGATCCGGAGGAGGGACATCATGACCATTTTCCGGTTACCGGAAGATCAGTACTTGCTCCCGTCCTCATCATGTGTCAGTACGATCCAATCCGGTGTTGCATTTATGATTTCCGGATCAATCTCAATAAGTGGAATAGCTAGATGGAGATCGGTCATATCCAGTTCTGGTAATTCTTTAAGACCAGAGCTGGTATTCTCTAAATTCTCCTGAGCGGCGTCCACAGTAAAGATACACACGAATAGTACAAATATAAGAAACACAGCAGAAATTTTCCATATCTTCATCGATTCAATGCCTCCTTGTTCAATATCATTGAAGGGTGGCATGGAGAGAAACTTCTTTAACCAAGAAGTAAAATCAATTCATGCCTTCAGACAGGATCTGGTTCATCATCCGTTCAAAACAGGTGAACCAGTCCATTTTAAAAAGGCCTTTTATTTACTACACTATATATCCATTTTGAAATGATTTTTTGATTGTGCGAGAAATATCTCGGTAACTGCGTTATTAATAACGACACTCCCCATGCAATTTTGTAAAAATTTTTTATGGGACGATAATAGATTTATCAACTATTTTTAACTCATATCCAAGGGAACAATCGTATCATACAAAACAAAATATCCTTCATCAGCAGACTGGGCTAATCCATCAACCCATTCTGAATGGAGGAACGTCAAATTCCATTCCTTTGTTCCATCAGGTTTTAATTTGAAGGCAGATTGATCTGAATCTCCTATAGAAAAGAAACCCAAATCTTTTGTCTGAATTACATACCTTGTAGCATTTATTGGATATTTGTTGATTAAGATGCCGTTGTTATTAAATTGCATAATACTTATTCCAAGTTTCGAATCCGAATATATATTGGAATAACCTTTCGGAGAAGAATAAAGCGGGTGGGATATAAATAATCCATTATCTGCGATTAGGGACGCGGTTGTCCAAAGACCATCCTGGTTAAATTTTATACTATATACTGACCAGTTTGGAATATACGCAAAACTATTGACCACATATCCCTGTCCGTTCTTCATTTCAATAATGGAATAAATCTCCCCGAGTTTTTCATTTTCCAATGATCGTTGCCAGAGAATCGTTCCATTAGAATCGAGTTTCATCAGAAAGGAGCTGGCAACAACCAGTTCACCAGATTCTATCTCAATAATCGATGACCGTTCTGGTTTAGTATCGATGCTCCGATTCCAGATTGTTTTCCCACCGGAATCTAATTTTAAAATTTCTCCGGTATTCAGTATAACCACAAAGCCCCCGTCACGCAACTGAATAATAGTATCTGCGATATTCGCATCTGAATCGATAATTTTATCCCAGAGTATTTTTCCGTTATCCGAAAATCGGATCAAATGAGGCTGTGATTTGAGAACACAAGAACCGGTCTTTTTTGAAATTGATCCTGCAGTCACAATACCCCCATCATTTGTTGGAGTAAAACCTGACACTCTATTATCAATTCCTGTGTCAATAACACGAGTCCACAAGGGAGTTCCATTTTGTGAAATTTTTACAACATTCACGATATGATTATCATAAACACAGTCGTTACATCCCGCAACAAGTAACACACACACCATCATTATTATCAACATAAACATTGTACGGAGTGGACTCATCGCGTCACTGGTATTTTCATGATATCATTATTTACCCTTTCGTAAAATGATTTTTTATTTGTCAATTCTATTCAGTCCTGAATATTCAAATCAAATGAAAATCGGTTTGATGATATTAAATTGTTTTGAAATGATTTTTGATTTAAGTGTGTCTGGTTCAACGTATTGGGAGGAACGAAGATTGTAGAATCACCGGCTTTTCCCATTTTTTCCCGGTCGAATGAAATGCGGGTGACATGCCCGATGGGAATTGATTTTGTCCGGTTCGATCCATCGGATTGAAGAGTGATTTCAATGGATTTTTCTCCTGCTGGTTCAAATTTTACCGGATACGTATTCCAAAGTGTTTTAAGAACGTTTTTCGCTTCAGTTTTTTCAGCTGCTGATACTGAGGATTGATCAATATCATCGAGCAACGATTTCTTCCCGTCCTCATCATGCGCCAGTACGATCCAATCCGGAGTCGCATTCATAATTTCCGGATCAATCTCTATTAGCGGAATATCCATATTGAGATCGGTCATATCCAATTCAGGTAATTCTTTGAGACCAGAACTGGTATTATCCAGAATCTCCTGAGCGGCGTCCACAGCAGGGATACATGCGAATAATACAAGTATAAGAAACACAGCAAAAATTTTCAATATCTTCATCGGTTCCATGCCTCCTGATAAATATCGTTGAATAGTGGCATGGAAAGAAACTTCTTTAACAAAAGAAGTAAAATCAATTCATGCCCTCGGGCAGGATTTGGTTCATCATCCGTTCAAAGCTGGTGAACCAGTCCATTGCAAAACCCACAAAAAACATTGTAGAATAGCATTATTTATTTATCATGGTTATTCAGATTACCTACTGCGGTTAACATTCATCTGTGAATGATTTTTTTGTTTTTTTAATTTATTATTATAAGGAAATACCTTTTCATGGTTGAGATCAACTAAAATCTGCATAAATTAAAATATTGATCTTATTTCCTCAGCATTTGAAAGCATTATCCCGGTCACTGAGAATGATATATCCTCTGTCTGAGGTTTGTATGATACTAGTAAGTTCGATATTATCTCTATATTTCGGCCTGCAGAATGTAATAACAGGTTGTTCCCATATCAGAATTCCATCTGTATCCAGTTTTTTTGCCATAACTTTTGTTTTCTCGCCTTCATCAGATTGCAATCCAGCACAGAAAAATCCTCCATCAGTAGAAGGGATACAGTGAGCAGTCGCATTCATGAGTATCTGTATTTTTGTGATATTTCCTTTGTCATCCAGACGAACTGACTCGAAATGGCTATTGGTAGTATTGAAATAAAGAAGTACATATGCTCCTTGAGCAGAATAAATGCTGGCCGGAGGAGACCCAGTACTCTGACCAACCAAGGTACTATCTAGTAATACCCCACTCCGATTAAGGTGCACAATAAATATTTGGGAATCGTTAACAAATGGGAAGAGGTATCCTTGGTTTTCTCTCATTTCTGAATACGATTGAATCCACCCATATTTTTCGTTATCATAGGTCTCTTGCCATGAACGATTTACTTCATGATCCCATCCGTTTATATTTGATTCAGCAAGTATGGTACTCATATTAGTTGTCGTCCAAAGCAAGTCGCCGGTACTTGAGAACTTGATTAAAACGATATTATTTACGCCAAAATGATTTTCATCAGCAGTTTCTCCAAGAACATAATATCCACCGTCAGCAATTTGATTGATGGAAGTAGGTTCATCATTTCTTCCCGAATCGAATATTTTTAACCACTCCAAAGTGCCCGTTGGGGTGACCTTAATTAAAACGATATCATGGTTAGGAACATAATCCTCGTATAAACATCCAGCAACAAGGATTACCCCTGTCATCAGGAATGATAGAGCAAATATCATAAGGAATCGGGTCATAATGTTACCACTTTTTTCTGAGTGAAATTACAAATGCATAAGTTTTGCAATTTTTTCTTCGGGAAGGGTTGGGTCATCATCTGTTCAAAATATTGGCGAGACCGTCTATTGCGTAAAGAGTCCATAGGCTTAAAGCCACAAAGGAAATTGTATACTTGCATTATTTATTTATCATGGGTATTCAGAATATCCATTGCAATTAACATTCATCAACGAGATGAAGGTTTCCATCGAATCCAAAATTTATTTAATAGTTAATTGATAATTCCCTGTCAATGAACCAATTACAAAAACTTTATGTTCTTCCATGCTTTTGTTTCTCCTTCTCTTGTCTTCCGGTTGCGTCACGCAACCACCAACAAAAAATGTCACCACATCACTTCCGTCAATCTATACGGCCCCGATTGGAGGATTTGAAACGACATGGGCTGGGGTAATTGAGCCTAATACTGTGCTTGAAACGAATTATATTTTTTATAGCCGGAACTGGGGGCCCGGAGAAGTAAAATATACCCTCACCGGGTCATATATTGATAAACAATTTGTCAGCGACCCACAGTTATTTTATATTGATCCATCATCATTCACGGCAGAACCGGGTCAGATCTATAAATCTCGCGTTTTTCTGAACACGAGTCACATTCCTGACTATAGAGCACCTGACTTCTTATGCACAGGTGTCAATTGCCCTGGGTGTAATAGTGGCATGTGTGCTATTTACCCTGCACATTTGAATGTCAATGTTAGTCTGAAGGATAATAGTTCACACTTTGGGGATGACAATATGATGTTTTATCCCGGATTACTGACAGGAGGTCCATACTCAAGGAACACCCTTTCTATAGATAACTGTTCAATTGTGGTAAAGCGTGGAGAGACACGAACCTTAAACATCTCCTTTATGGAGGATGGAAGAGGTGGTATTGGGAATGTTTCTTTCATCCCTTCAATTTCACCTTTGAATGTTACCATTACTCCTTCAGATTATATAGAAAAACATTACCTTGAATTTCCTTTAGTGGTTTCAATCACTGCTGACCCATCTCTGGCTCAGGGCCACTACCCCGTTGATATCTCAATCAATGGAGCTATTTTATCAACGATGGTTCATTGTAAAGACAGGGGTTCTGGAGATAGGGATTCTATTATTAGTATTGATCCGGGTGATTTAATACCGCATAATCCCCCCATAAATGTGACCGTCGTATGATAGAACTGCAATAAACCTTCAGCGCTGAAGTCCGCATTGATCCGCTGGCAGATGTTTCGCGAGTTGTCTCTTGTATTGGTGAATTTGATGGTCTTAGTTTCGTGATATTTTTTTTGTCTGATGCGAGATTCGGATATCTCCCTGAAAATGAACCGTTGCCGACCGGATTAACATCCCCATTCCAGCGGGGATTATTAACCGCAGCCCACCCCAAACCTCCCTGCCCTGCCATACCTCGGAATGCCTGATGCGGGGAACCCTCACAATGCCTTGCGCTGAACGAAGGTGAGTGTATTACCTTTTTTTGTGATAAATATTTTTTAAGATAATTTGACGGTTCCTGGACGTAATCTGCAGGAAACTGTAATTTCCAAAAAAAATATCATATCATTATTATGACCATTTTCCGGTTACCGGTTTGTCTGTGGTTAGTCCCCAATTTATTACAATTGCTGGATTGGCAGGCCAATCTGCTGGCCTGAGGTAGAATGTATGGTTTGATGGACGGAATACTCCGATATCTGTCATACCATCCCCGTTCCAGTCCCCGGTGACCGGGAGATCTGTGCTGGCTCCCCAGTTGATTGTGGTTGTAGTCCAGGAAAGAGCCGTCCCGTTCTTCAGGTAAAATATATGGGTTGATGGACGGAATACTCCGATATCTGTCATACCATCCACATTCCAGTCCCCGGTGACCGGGAGATCGGTACTCACGCCCCAATCTGAAACAATTGCCGGATTCGCGGGATAACCTGCTGGCCTGAGGTAGAATCTATGTGTTGACGGACGGAAAACCCCAACTTCTGTAGTCCCGGGGGATACTCCATCCCAGTCACCGGTCACCGGAAGATCGGTGCTTAATCCCCAGTTGATTGCAGTTGCCGGTACTCCTGGGTAACCAGCATTTCTGAGATAGAATGTATGGTTTGATGGACGGAATACACCAACTTCAGTTATCCAGTTCCCATCCCAGTCACCGGACACGGGTAAGTCCCCCGTTAACCCAAAATTATAATCGATACTGTTCCCATCATTGTCCAGATAGAATGTATGGTTTGATGGCCGGAAAACGCCGATTTTTGCACCAGCATTAGTATACAATGTAATTTGTGATTGAGATGTAATATCTACGAATAATCCTGGTAAAAACGTTTGGGCTGTCGAATTATACCAAGAGATCCAATTAAAAATGATATTATTTCCGTTAATATTTTTTAATTGAATATTAGAGAACGTAGTTGGGCCTGGCAAATCCGAATTACTGTTAATATGGTGGCCTTCTAATGTACACATTATAAAAAGATTATCTTTAGTAATTTCTGGAGCTAGAACCGATACATTTGAATATGAATTTCCATTTGTGAGATCCCAGACGCGAATATACCACCAATGATTATTATTATCCCAGATCAATTGTCCCTGTATTGTATCACCGACACTTACTGGAAAATTTGGAGTATTAAAATATCTGTTGAATGAGTTTACGTATGTAACATAACCAATCCAATGATCATTAATAAATGTTGTAACAGGTTGAGCTATACTCGGTTGAAGACCGGGCCCAAGATCATTAGGTTCTAAACCGATCCATAAATCATCTTGAACAATAGAACTGCTTGGACTCGGAGGAGATGAAGGAATAGTCCAATTTGCAATGAAAGAACCGACGTTGTAAACCGGCGAATAATGGACTCTCTCAACGTACCCGATAAAATCATAGTCTAGCAGAAGATTTTTTGATTTAATGTTTGTTCCATACGCTAAAGAAATATTTTTCTCATAAACTAAAGAAAGAATTGATTTATTATTCAAAATTACAATAGTGCTATTCGAATTTTCTTTTATTAATACACCACTTGGAACTTGTATAATACTGGTTGGAAAAAAATCTCCGGCAGAGGTTGGAATTTTTTGAGTGTTGGTATCATTCGCAGTCAGTAACTGCATACCGTTTGAATCAAATACTCTGGTAATACCGTTAGATGAATATAATATAATTGAACCAAAAGGGATCTGATAATGATCAATATCTGGTATTAGACTAAATCCTTTTTGAATATTCACGTTTTCCAGTGAATCATTAAATTGTAAATAAGGAGTTGAATATTCATTTTCTTCTTCTGCATAAATTACGGGTATAATTAGCATTACTATGATAAGGAATGCGATGAGATGAACAAGTAATTTTATTTTTTCCATTTTTGTTACCTCGAATGTGTTCACGAATAATCATTAAAACATTAAATTAAGTATTTTTATAGATGTTTGTAATATTTAATATTATTATCTCTCTATTTGAAACATTCAAATTTTACTTTATCTTGTGTATAAACATTAAATTCGAAGGATATATATGATATAAAAAATAATTTTCCCTAATGATCCGATCATCAGGATTGATGATAGTTCTAATCTGTATTGTCTTCCTGGTAACCTCGGGTTGTGTTTCACAACCATCAACCAAAAATGTCACTTCTACCCTTTCTGATATTTATGCAGAACCTATAGGAGGATTTGTACATCCTGAAAAATACACAATACAGGATCAAAATACTACCTTCGAAGCGGACTATGTATTTTATAGCAGGAATTGGAGTGGTGAGGTAAAATATTCGGTATTCAGTAAATATGAAGGTCAGATCTCGAATGACAGTTCTATAATGTATATAGAACCCTCAACATTTACGGCAGAACCAAACCATGTTTATACGTCAAAAGTTTATCTGAATACAAGTTCAATCCCAAAAGATTTCTTTATACCTCAACCTGACTGGCTAAACCCGAATACTGGTGTTTTAGCTTCTCCCTATACCCTATTTGTTAACGTCAGTTTGAATGGGAGGGATTCACAGTTCGCTAACGATTATATTTATCTAAAATCTTTTTATGATAAGCCTCGTCCCCCCTTTAATTTTATAGACGTTAATAATGGTTCCATATCCTTGAAAAAAGGAGAGACTAAAAATTTTACTATCATTTATTCACCGGATTGGTATACAAGTCCTTCTGAAATTTCATATTATTTTTCAGACACTCCATTGAATACTACGATCGTACCCTCTCATTTTATTGGTAAGCATGACTTCAGATACCCAGTCACTGTTACTATAACCGCTGATTCCAATCTTGCTTCAGGATATTATCCTGTGAATTTTACCCTCCAAGGTGGAGTGAACGGCGTCACGATCTTTTGTGATAAATGCAAGGTATACCAACGGGAAAAAATGTTTGGTATAAATGTGACAGTTGAATAATTTATGCCATGAACCTGATAAAATCATTAATAACATCTCATGGTGGGGCTATAGTACTGCTTGCGATCCTTGCATGTATTGCCGGATGTACGGAAGCTGTAAGAATAACGCCAGCAAGTCCAACTATGGAACCAACCCTTCCCATTCCATCGACTTCTCTGGTTGGAGTGACCCCCTCTCCGAATGCGACAATGAACTCGTGTCCAATACCCAAACTCATATTCAATAACTCCCAGGAAATAACGAATCTCAAAAATACGCCCGGGATTAGATTTACAGGGCGGACTACCTCTCAAGATTCCAGACCGGGCACGGTCCCGGCTGGAGGAATTATTTATCATGAAAAAGGTTTCACGAGAATTTTTGATTCCGCTGGCATACAGA
>JGI20214J51088_10001845_pt1 | contig 14328 bp, 15 predicted proteins | sample WetSurMetagenome_FD_51088 | JGI IMG/M metagenome (IMG submission 51088) | reverse complement strand
GGTTAGCGGGCCTTTGCTGATCGTCTCACTGGTGGTCGGTGTTCTGGTGAGCATATTCCAGGTGGTGACATCCATCCAGGATATGACTCTATCTTTTGTTCCTAGGGTAATTGCAGTGTTTTTGACATTTCTTTTCGCTTTGCCCTGGATGATGACCACGCTCTTGACGTTTACAACTCAGTTATACGGCCATCTCGAGCGATTTGCCCGTTGATGGAACCCGTCTTGCGAGAGAGTCTTTGAAGCATGGCGCCTATCCTGTTTTCATCTGCTGAAATTGTCCGTTTCCTGATCGTGCTTCTGCGCATATCAGGGATCATGCTTCTGGCTCCGTTCTTCAGCAGCCAGACGATCCCTGCCGCTGTTCGCATTGCCTTTGCCCTCGCAACGAGTTTTGTGCTTGCACCGTCCTTGCCGCTCCAGGCAGTTCCTGAGGACCTCAATCTCGGCAATATTGTGATGGTGTTTCCCAGCGAAATTCTATTCGGAATACTCCTGGGCTTTGCGGCTACGTGTGTATTTGCGGGATTTCAATTTGCGGGGCAGGTTGTTTCGTTCCAACTGGGCTTTTCATTGATCAATGTCATTGACCCACAGACACAGGTGGAATCGTCGGTATTTTCGTTTCTTCAAAATTACCTGGGCCTCCTGTTTTTTCTTCTGATCAACGGACACCACTGGTTTCTGCTTGCCGTCAATCAGAGCTTTGCACTGCTGCCGGTCGGCGGTGCCCATTTTCAAGCTACATTGATGGAATACACAATTCGGCTTACCGGCGAACTGCTCGTCATAGGCCTGAGGATTGCCGGTCCGGTCATTGCCGTTTCGGTGATTACGGATGTTGTCATGGGTGTGGTGGGGCGAACAGCACCTCAGATCAACATTTTGATCGTGGGTATGCCCCTGAAGACTCTGATTGGCTTTGGATGCCTGAGTTTTTCGTTTTACTTTCTTCCACGGTACCTGGAAGGGGTATATGCCACGCTGCACCATACATTATTTTCAATTGTACACGCCGTCCAGGGGTAACCGATGAGCGGCAGCACCGACAACAAGTCAGAACAACCTACTAAGCGACGCCTTGAAAAAGCCCGCGAGAAAGGGCAGGTTGCGCGCAGTAAGGATGTTCCCGCCGCCGCAGTTCTTCTGGGCGGACTCCTCGTTCTGACTTACTTCGGTCAGACGTTCCTCCGAACCCTCGAATTGGAAATGGTGCGGGTTTTTCATTTCCGGCTCCCGCCGGATATTTCAATCCGTTACATTTCCGCGCTAATGTCCGGAATCTCGTTTCGAATTGCGATGGTTCTGGTTCCAATCCTCCTGGCAGTCATGGTTTTTTCTGTTACGGCCAACCTTCTCCAGGGCGGTTTTATTTTTTCGACCGAGGCATTGGGGTTTCATTTCGCTAAACTGAGTCCCCAGAACGGACTAAAAAAAATATTTTCAAAAAACGGCTCTGTTGAATTGGGCAAGAGCCTCATTATGCTGGTGGTTGTTTCGATGATCTGCTATCAGGTGATTTCCAAACACCTGGCGATCTATCCCAGGCTGATCCTCATGGATGTCCGGAAGCTGTTTTACTGGACCACCACAATCAGCTACGAGATTTTCGTCCGTGTCGCGGTCCTGCTAGTCGTTGTGGCCATTGGAGATTACTTCTTCCAAAAATATCGCTTCACCGACGGGCTGAAGATGACGAAGCAGGAGGTGAAAGAGGAGTTCAAAGAGACCGAAGGCGATCCGACGACAAAAAGCCGCATCCGAAGAATCCAGCGTGAAATGTCCCGCAAGCGCATGATGTCCGATGTTCCCCAAGCGGATGTTGTTATTACAAACCCGACTCACTATGCCATAGCCCTTTCATACAAAATGGATGCCATGGAGGCTCCTAAAGTTGTGGCCAAGGGTGTCGGATTTTTGGCGCTTAAGATTAAGGAGTTGGCACAGCAGCATAACATTCCCATGGTCGAGAACCGGCCGCTGGCGCAAACTTTATATAAAACCGTCGATGTCGGCCAATACATTCCCGCCGACCTTTACAAAGCCGTAGCTGAAATCCTTGCATATGTTTACAAGGCAAGGAACGCTTTCCTCCGTTAGCCCAATCCCCTTCAATTCCAATCCCAATTCCATTCCCTGCAGTTCATTCTGAAAAGTGGTACAGGATTTGCATTTCCCCTTGTCCGAGCGACAGCAATGAACTTTTAGGAGATTCGGTACAGAAATGAGTGTTGCAGAAGAAACCGCAATTTCAAACTTCTCAAATATCCTCGGAAAGCTCCATTTAGTTATCCCCGTGGGAGTGATGGGAATCCTGATTGTCATGGTGCTGCCGATGCCCACCATAGTCATGGATCTCCTGATCAGCTTGAACTTCACGCTGTCGATTATCATCATGCTGGTCTCAATGTACATACTGCAACCTGTACATTTTTCAGTATTCCCATCACTTCTCCTCATCATTACCCTGTTCCGCCTGGCCCTGAACGTGGCATCCACGCGCCTGATTCTCCTGAATGGAGCGGAAGGCGAAGATGCGGCAGGGAAGGTTATTCAGTCATTCGGGCAGTTTGTTGTCGGGGGCAACTACTTTGTCGGTATCGTTGTATTCCTTGTCCTTATAGCCATTCAATATCTCGTCATCAACCATGGCTCGATCCGCATTTCGGAAGTATCCGCCCGCTTTACGTTGGATGCTATGCCGGGCAAACAGATGGCGATCGATGCCGACATGAACGCCGGCCTTATCAATGAAACCGAAGCGAGACAACGGCGGGAACTCATTGCAAAGGAAGCTGAGTTCTACGGGGCCATGGACGGAGCGATTCGTTTTACGTCCCGGGATGCTGTTGCCAGCATGATCATCATGACGATCAACATCATCGGCGGATTCCTGATTGGCGTTCTTCAGAACAACATGGATTTGGCGGACGCCGCCAAGCGGTTCACGATATTGACGATCGGTGACGGGTTGGTCACCGCAATCCCCTCGCTGCTCATTTCCGTTGCCGGCGGCATCATCACTACGCGGGCAGCGTCAGAGACTAACCTGGGTGAAGATGTAGTCCGTCAATTGTTTACAAACCACATCCCTATTGCTATCGGCTCAGGATTCCTGTTCTTCTTCAGCCTCATACCGGGGCTCCCGTTTCTCCCGTTTTTCGTTCTCGGCAGCGCGACTGGTGTGGTGGCTTACTGGAGACGTAATGGCCGCATCAGTGAAAACGCAGCGCTGGAGAGGGTGAAGACGGAGAAGGCCGAGGCGGAGAAACCCAAGGACAAGATCGAAGGGCTGCTCAAAGTCGATCTGCTTGGAATCGAGATGGGGTATGGCCTGATCCGATATGTGGATGCAAGCCAGGGTGGGGATTTTCTTGACCGGATCAAATCCATTCGCCGGCAGATTGCCGTTGAGATGGGCTTGCTTGTTCCCCCGGTGCATATCACCGATAACCTGCAACTCAATCCCCGACAATACGCGATTCTGCTGAAGGGCGTTCAGATTGCCCGCGGCGAGTTGGTTCAGGATCACCTGCTGGCCATTAACCCGGGAACCGCTCGTGAGGAAGTTCCGGGGGTGGCAACGGTGGAACCGGCGTTCGGATTGCAGGCTCGCTGGATCAAATCCCTGGATCGGGAACGGGCACAGCTTGCCGGTTACACGCTGGTCGATCCTGCTACCGTGCTCGCAACGCATTTGACTGAAATCATCAAATCGCAGGCACACGAGTTGCTGGGCAGGCAGGAAACCAAGAACCTGCTGGATACCATTTCGAAAACCCATCCGAAAGTTGTTGAGGAATTAGTGCCGAAAGTGCTGTCGGTAGGTGATGTGCAGAAAGTTCTGCAGAACCTGCTCAAAGAGCGCGTCAGCATCCGGGATGCCGTGACGATTCTGGAAACCCTGGCGGATTACGGCACCTATACCAAGAGTGTTACCGCCCTCACTGAATACTGCCGTCAATCCTTGGGACGCTCGATCTGTAAGCCATACCAGTCTGAAGAAGGAGACCTGCCGGTTTTTACGATCAGCCCGGATTTAGAGAAGAGCATCTCCGACGGTGTCGTTCACTCGGATCAAGGTTCTTACTTGGCGCTGGAACCTCGTCAGGCCAAGGACATCATGTCGCGGTTCCGCCGCTCGCTTGAGACTGCCGGGAGCAGCGGGAACCCGGTTGTACTTTGTTCTCCCACCGTTCGAACACACGTGCGCCAGTTGCTGGAACGGTTTCTGCCGAATGTTGCGATTCTTTCGCACAGCGAAATTCCCCCGAGCATTCGGGTCCTTTCTCTTGGAATGGTGACTTAGGATGAGGATCAAAACCTTCTATACCAAAACGATGGCGGAGGCGCTGCGGCAGGTCAAAGCGCACTTGGGCCCTGATGCGCTGCTCCTCTCGACAAAAGAGATCCCACGACGCTCCGGCATTTGGGGTACATCGTCCGGATTTGAAGTCGTGGCCGCTGTGGATGACACAGAGGAGATCGATATGTTCTCCCCAAGTTATGAAACTGAGAGTGCCGCCGTCTCATCAGAGAGGGATGCCGACGAGCTGATGCTGCCTCAATCGCTTGCTCCGGGATTGCGGAACATGCAACCTCCTTCGGAAGAGCCGGAACTGCAAACCTATTCGCCTGCCAGACTAAAAAAACAGGCCGATCTCAGCGCAAAAATCGCGAGAGCCAAAAAGATCAGCGCCTCTCCAAGATTTGACCCTCCGATTGAAGTCCCCATTTCATCGGGGCAGGAGCTGCCATTTAAGGGACGCGTGCCGGTTTCTTTGTACCAGGATCTGGTTAATTGCGGCGTCGACGCCGCTTTGGCATGCGAATTGCTCAAAGGTGCATGGGGCTGCCTGACGGCAGGGCAGCGACGCAGCCGCCAGGCGGTAATGAAGTCGATAACGCAGGCTGCACTGGCTTTGGTGGCTGATCCTTCAACGCTGAACGGCATGCCGGCAAAAAAAGTAGTCGCCGTAATCGGGCCGACAGGTGTCGGAAAAACGACATCGATTGCCAAACTTGCCGCACGTCTCGCATTGCAGCAGAAGAAAAAGGTGCTTCTTATGACAACAGATGGATATCGGATCGGTGCGGTTGAGCAGCTGCGCTCCTACGCCGGTCTGATGGGAATTCCATTTCGTTTCGTGGATCAGGTGGCTCAGCTGCCTCAGGCTATCAGTGAGAATGCGCAGCGTGATTACATTCTGATAGACACGGCGGGTCGCGGACCACGGGACCTGGGGCAGATGGACCGCCTGGCTTCGTTCCTCAGCGAATCGGAGTTTATCGAAAGGCACCTGGTTCTGAGCGCCGCGACAAAGCAGTCGGACATGCGGGAGATGATGGATCGCTTTGAGATTTGTCATCCGGATCATCTCTTGTTCACAAAATTAGACGAAACCTCGACTCCGGGGCCGATCCTAAACGAGCTGGTTCGGACGCAGAAGTCATTCTCTTACTACAGCAATGGCCAGAGAGTGCCGGACGACCTTCACGCGGTACCAAGAGACCGGATCATCGACATTGTTCTAAATCCCAATATGAGCGCAATAAAGGAATAGATATGACGCCTCCCAATCAGGTTCGCGACACCACAGGCAATCAGCAGTCAAAATCCCGCTCTCTAAGCGCGCCGGATACGAAAGGGTCCATGCTCAAGGCAAAGGGCAAGGGCCCCAGGATTCTTGCGGTAACGAGCGGAAAGGGGGGTGTTGGTAAGACCAATGTCGTTGCCAATCTGGCGGTCGGCCTCTCGGAATTGGGCAAGAAAGTGGTGGTGCTGGATGCGGATTTCGGGTTGGCAAACCTGGATGTGCTTCTTGGTCTGACCCCTCGATTCCATCTTGGGCATGTCCTGTTTGGCAACAAGACCCTGAGCGAAGTCATGGTTCAGGGCCCAAAGGGAATACAGATCATTCCGGCCAGCTCCGGGTTGCAGAGGATGTCCGAGTTGACTCTGGCCCAAAGGAATCACCTGGTGGAAAGTTTCACCAACCTCGATATCGATACGGACTACTTCATCATTGATACAGCCGCCGGTATATCGCGGAACGTGATCCACTTCCTGCTTTCGGCTCAGGAAGTCATCGTTGTGAGCGCGCCTGAACCAACCGCCATTGTGGATGCCTACGCCGTTATCAAGATCATTCTTGCCGAAGACCATGACAAGCAGGTGCAGGTGCTCATCAATTCTGTAGAGCAGGCTGAGGATGCGCATGAAGTTTTTTGCCAGATCAACTCCGTTGTCAAGAGATTCCTCAACAGGGAAATCGAATACCTCGGCCACATCGAAAGGGATCCCCACGTCACACAAGCGGTTCGGAGCCAGACGCTTGTGACGCATCGGTTCCCGAGCGCTCCGGCGAGCCGCTGTTTCCGCGAACTTGCGCGGAGAGTTGCCCAGCAGGAAGGAACGGGCGCCGCCGTCGACGGCCTTGTATGGGAAAAGCTGTTGAACGATTGGGTGAACTAAATGAACGCGCAGACGGGATCGAGTGATAAAACCGGAGGGATTCTGATGCGATTGGAACAGAAGTTGTACACCATGCGAGCCGCCGCCGACGCACTCCGGCTCGCTGCCAACCTCCAACTGAGGGATCTTTTCCAACATCGGAAAGATGCTTTCTCGATAGCCATAAACCACAGCCATTATCTCGAATGGACATCAAGTCTTCTGATCCTCTTTAGGGAGACTTTGGCCGCCAATTGAATAGCCTCGGAGCTGGCCAACTGGGCGGCTCTGTGAAGAGGAATACAATGATTCAGGATTTATCGAGCCAACAAAAAATGTATGCACCGCCTGTCCCCGCTAATCCCGCACGGGATGAACTGATACTGGAGCACCTGCCGCAGATCAAATACATTGCCCAGCGGATCTCTGCAAAGCTCCCGTCGCATGTTGAATTGAATGATCTTATAAGCGCTGGGATCCTCGGCCTGCTGGATGCGATCGAGAAATTCGATCCAAACCGGGGTGTGAAGTTCAAAACCTACGCCGAGTTGCGCATCAAGGGAGCCATCCTGGACAGCCTCCGCAATCTGGATTGGGCGCCCCGTTCGCTGCGAAAGAAGAGCAAAGACCTGGAACGCGTGTACCGGGAACTTGAGCAGCGTTTGGGCCGTCCTGCCACGGACAAGGAAGTTTGCGATGAGATGGAAATACCTCTCGAGGAGTTCTATGAACTCGTTGATCAGATCAAGGGATTGAATCTCGGCAGTTTCCAGGAGTTGTCGTCTCAGGATGACGAAAAAAACAGCGAACCGCTGGTGAAATATGTTCCGGACGCTCCTCAAATGGATCCGTTCTTTGTCTTCCACAAGACCGAAATCCAGAGCATTCTGAGCACCGCGATCGACACGTTGCCCAAGAAAGAGAGACTGGTTGTATCTCTCTACTACTTCGATGAATTGACCATGAAAGAAATCGGGAAAGTTCTCGGAGTCAACGAATCGCGCGTCTCGCAATTGCACACCAAGGCCATGCTGCGGCTTCGGACCAAGCTCCGAAAAGTAAACGGACAGGATTAGAGCAAAGGCTCGCATATGGATAAAGTTCTATCTCAGGACGAAATTAATGCTCTGTTTTCCGCGATGTCGACGGAGGACTTGAGCCTTGGCGATCAGGCGGAGAAACCTCCGGACCGCAAGGTTATCAATTACGACTTCCACAGCGCCGACCGGATCTCGCAGGACCAGATGCGATCGATTCATGTGCTCCACGAGCACTTCGGACGCAGCTTCGCATCATCTCTATCCGCATACCTTCGGGCTTTCGTGGATGTCAACATCTCCTCGCTTGAACAGGTCTCCTATTCCTCCTTTATCAAGTCGCTTTCGGACCCGACATTATTTGCGAGTCTGGGGATGCGTCCGCTGGATGGAAATATCGCGCTGGAGATGAACCCTTCGCTGGTTCTGCCACTGATCGATATGATTCTTGGGGGGCCCGGGCGTCCTTTCACCGAAAACCGCAATCTGACGGAAATAGAACTGAACGTCATCGAAGGTGTGCTCAAACTCGTGATGAGAGACTTGGGCGAAGCCTGGCATCCGGTTATGGAACTTGAGTTTTACCTCGAGGGGAAGGGGACGAAGTCCCAGATGTTCCAAATCGTTTCCCCGGCCGAGGCGGTCATTGTGGTGCACCTCGAAGTCAAGTCAGGGGAAAACGCAGGAATGATGAATATATGCATTCCTTCCCGTATTCTCAAAATGCTGCGGAACAAGTTCGATCAGCAATGGAACGCACCGAGGCAGAAGGTGGCAGTGGGCGGCGTTGCCGGCGTAATCTCCGAATTTCTGAAGCCTGTACCGCTTGCTCTTGAGGGCGAAATCTGCAGCTCCAAACTGACGATGAATGACCTGCTCACGGTTTCGGTAGGAGACGTTATTGAGTTGAATGAGCGCATCGGAGACCCGATTTTGCTGTGCGTGGGAGGAATTCCAAAATTCAAGGGAAAGATTATCCAGCGGCGAGGGAAGAGAGCTTTCGAAATATTCGATCGAATCACTGCCTAATTTAGCGGGAGGATTTGCGTGTCAGACATGGGCGATCAATCAGGAGCAATACAAGCAGAATCGGCCGCACAGGCAAAGGGTGGCAACTGGAATATCGATCTTTTGCTGGATGTGGAACTCCCGGTTGCGGTGTCGTTCGGAAGCACCGAAATGCAACTGCGGGATGTCTTGAAACTGGGGGCCGGCTCAGTCATTGAGCTGGATAAATCGGTCAACGACCCCGTCACCATCATCGTCAACAGGAAACCGATTGCCAAGGGGGAGGTTGTCATGGTGGATGGGAATTATGGCGTTCGCATTCTCGAGGTCGAAAGCACGGCAGAGCGGATTCGGTCTCTTGGGTAGACACATTGACCCGCGTGCTCTGGATCTGCAGAGCGCAGGTCCTGACTGGAAAGTAGGCTATGGCAAGCGTTCAAAATGATCCGGAACCGACACTGAATCTTAATGCTCTCATCGCCAAGGTGACAGACCTGCCGCCGATGCCGACGACCGTCATAAGAGCACTCGAACTGGCGATGGACCCGGATGCGTCGGTTTACCGGCTTCAGCTGTTGATCTCCAAAGATGAAGCGCTTTCGGCCAGGATCTTGCGGATCGTCAATTCGGCCATGTATGCACTGCGAAGTGAAGTCTCCACCGTTTCTCACGCGGTGGCTGTTCTGGGCTTGGATGCCGTGAAATCTGTTCTGATGGCGGCGTCCGTCGAAACCGTTTTTCAGAGTGCGAAGGACCTTGGGGCAAAGCTGATGTCGGACCATTCCTGGGGTACCGCCCTGGCAGCTCGGGCGATCGCCAGGCGGGTAAAGGCGCAGGACATGGAAGAAGCGCTTGTTTGCGGTCTGATGCACGATATCGGAAAGCCTGTCTTGCTGCAGAATCAGCGTTTGCGCTACACAGAAATCATAAGCTCCGTGTACTCCGGGCAATCGAATTTCAATGATATCGAGCTTTCGTCGTTCGGTTTTTCACATGCGCACGTGGGTGCGCTGCTGGCGCGGAAATGGAATTTTCCGCCGCAATTGGCCGAAGCGGTGGGCTTTCACCACGACCCTTTGTCTGCTCCGAACTACAAACGTTTGGCTTGTATCATAAACCTGGCTGATTTGTTCATGTCCAGAATGGGCATCGGTTTTGTTAAAGACGAAACGCTGGCACTGGAAACGACAGCGTCTGCCGAGTTCCTGCAACTCGGCGAGCCGGTCCTTGTCGAACTCGCAATGGAAATTGAGACTGCAATTCAGGCGACGTCGAACCTGAGTCGTTAAGCCTGGTCTCTTCAGAGGGGAGCGGAATGTTGAATACTTTCCTGGTTTTTATGGCAGTCGCCGGCTCTTTGGGTTTTTGCTGGAGCACAACAAGGAAAATGCTGCAGCGAATTCAAGCCCTGGAACAGGAACTGCGACGCACTTCGGATGCGGTAATCCAAATGGCGGAGATTCAGATGCAATCGCAAAAGAAATACTCTGTCCGTTTTGAAGAAATGGAAGAACGGATCATGGAACTCAGCGTTCCTACGCATGATTCGAGCCTTCCGTTGGAGCGCCGGCACCAGGTGCTTGCCCTTTCCCGCCAGGGTGTTGCCTTGGAGGATATTGTCAAACGCCTCAATGCTCCTGTGGGAGAAGCCGAATTGATATTGAACCTCAGCAAGTACATGGGTGGGGAAACCACTTCGGCGGGCAAGGTGAATTCACAGGTGAAACAATATGCCTAAATATCAGTGCTACCGTAAAGACTGCGCGAAGATCCGATCCGATTTCAGCCTGTTTCTCAACCGCCGCCGTCCTCCTCGATATGAGGGTAATGATTTTTGCAGCGATGCCTGCCTGCGTGCCCATTGCCAGGGTGAAATGGTTGGCAAATGGCGGAGATTACAACACGACAAGAGCCGCACATTCCCCAGGCCGAAACTGGGAACAATTCTCATGCAAACCGCCTTTGTGACGCGGGATCAACTTGACCAGGCTATGAAGCTTCAGTCCGAAAACAAGGAAGGCCGCATCGGGGAGTGGCTCCTCCGATTGGGATTCGTCGAGGAGCATCAGATTACGACTGCGCTGGCCACACAATTCGGGCTTCCACTGATAAATCTCAATAACGCTGCCGTCAAAACCGATGCCGTGCGAATAATTCCCGGGAAGGTTGCCAAGTGCTCCGGCCTTATTCCCGTGGGATTTGACGATTCGCAGACTTCTCTCAGGGTCGCGCTTTCCGCGCCTGTCAATTTCCATACTCAGGAAGCGATCCGGAGAATGGTACACAAAGGCATTGTCGCCTACATAGGGGATCAATCCGCGATCAACCGGCTGCTGGAGCAATGGTATGAGCCGGAGGATTTAGACCTGTCCAATGTGCCGACCTTTACCACCGTAGAAGATCTGGTGGAGGTTGGGAATGAGATTATTGCCACCGCGATCAACCGGCGAGCGGTCGACATACAGGCCGAACTTGTTCAGGACTTCATCTGGGTTCGGCTGGACTTTCCTTCGGAGTCCCATCACTACTTTTTCCGTTTTTTACCACCGGCGTCCCGGCATCAGGAATTGACAAAAGACAGTCCCATGGCTGTTGGATTTGAGAGCGGCAGCTGAATGCAGTTCTTACCCAACCGGCTGGGCAAGATTTGCCATTTGCTACAGACCCGGTTGGAGGATGGGCCGAAATGGGGCCGGGAAATGGCGAAAAAGGCAGGAAATCGCAAATAGGAAAATGTGGCACAAAAATTGCAAGCAGATGGACGATTGATGAAAGTCGTGGGTGTCAATTAACAGAAGGAATCGCATCGTGAACAGCGGACTTTATACAGCGATTACAGGACTCCGGGCCCAATCAGAGGCGCTGGATATTATTTCCAACAACCTTGCGAACGTCAATACGACAGGGTTTAAGGAAGACAATGCCTTTTTTACGCTGCTGGATGAGTCGATGAACAGCAGCGAAAACACCATCGATTCTGCCATTAACCGTCCCGTTCAGACCGGCAAAACGCTAAATACTGCAGGCAGTTCGTTTACATCCACAAATCGTGATCTGGATGTCGCGCTTGAGGGGGATGGTTTTCTCGCAGTCAGTACGCCTCAAGGAGTACGCTATACGCGGAACGGGAGCCTGCACCTGAATCCACAGTTCGTCCTGACCACGTCGGACAATAATCCTGTATTAGGAGCCTCCGGCAATCCCATAACGCTCGGTTCCGGGAAAATCCAAATCAACACAGACGGGGAAGTTTCACTCGAAAACTCCAGGGTGGACCGTCTGAAAATTGTCACATTTGACAAAATGTCGACACTAGAGAAGCAGGGGAACTCGCTGTTTCGGGTTAAGGGGGATCAGGCTTCCGAGCGCCCATCCAGTGCAACGGTCAAATCCGGGTATCTCGAGACGTCCAACGTCAACCCTGTCTCATCATTAGTTCATATGGTTGCAATCATGAGACAGTTCGAATCGATTCAAAAGAGCGTAAGTCTTCTGATGAACGACATCAACGCCAAAGCCATTGAGAAACTGGGTAAATAGGGAGACAGCATGTTACGAGCACTGAGTACGGCCGCAAGCGGAATGGAAGCGCAGCAATTAAACATCGATACGATTGCCAACAATCTTGCCAACATCAATACGAGCGGATACAAACAGCGGAAAGCCCAGTTCCAGGATCTGCTTTATCAGAATATACGCCAGGCCGGTTCTGCGAACACGGCAACCACGGATCTTCCTGTGGGTCTGCAGGTGGGGCTCGGCACAAAGGCGGTTGCGAGCGAGATTATCTTTACCCAGGGAGACTTCTCCTCAACCAACAACCCGCTCGATCTCGTGATTCAGGGACAAGGGTTCTTTCAGGTCCGCCAGTCCAACGGGCAGATTGCCTATACTCGAAGCGGCAACTTTCATATGAATCGGGACGGCAACATCGTCACATCTGAAGGCGATGTGCTGGAGCCGCAGATCACGATTCCACAGGATCAGATCGGAATCTCCATCGGATCCGATGGATCGGTTTCCGTAAGCCAATCCGGCCAGTCCCAGCCGCAGCAGGTGGGGAAAATCGAGCTGGCACTATTCCAGAATCCTGCCGGGTTGGAGAATATCGGCAAAAGCCTTTTCGTCCCGACGCAAGCCTCCGGTGATGCGGTTACCGGGACTGCTGGGGAAAACGGCCTGGGATCGCTCCTCCAGGGCTATGTAGAACAGTCCAACGTCAGCGTCGTGGAGGAAATGGTGAACATGATTGTGAGTCAACGTGCGTACGAAGCAAATTCAAAGGTCATCCGCACTGCGGATGAAATGTTTACTCAGGCAAATAACGTAGTCCGGTAAGAGGTTCATGAAGCAAGTTTCGAATTCTCTCCTCACCCTTTACCCAATTCCTTTTGCGTTTCCGGACGCATCGGCTTTTCCTCGAGATATAGCCGGTGCGAACGGTCGCCGCTTTACCCCTTTCTACATCTGCCGGAAGAAAGCACCCTTTCAAAATTGCCGACTTCCGGGCTTGTCTTGTTCGCCACGCAGTTTTGTCCGCATCGGGTTGGGTGAGGGGAGTGTTCGCAGCTTGCTTCTTTGTTTACAGGTCGCATTATCTCTGTCGGTTTTCATTCTGTCAGGTGCTCCGGGTTTCAGTGCCGCGCAAACGCTGGTCATCGATTTGAAACACGAAGCTGCGGTTGCGTCCGACATGGTTCATCTGGGGGACATCGCCAATGTGCATGGAAGTGATTCGAGTGCAGTGACGAGGCTGAACCAGGTCGCTCTCGGCTCCGTTCCTGAATTCGGGCGGGTTTCGGAAATGACCCGCCAGGAGATCAGTTCCAGGATGCCTGGCTCCTTTTCAGCGGCCGGGCTGTCCTTTGAAGGTGCATCCTCGGTTCAAATCAGACGCCGCGGGCAACACCTCAACCCGGATGACATAACGGAAGCTCTGTTGGGCTATATTGAGGCAACGACCTTCTGGGAAAGATCCGAAATTAAGATCCAGGCCATCGGCAACCTGAATGAAATTGAACTGCCGCCCGGTGACATTCAACTGCGACTTGGGAGTGGGACGACACCGGTTGGGCGAAACAGGCTACTGGTTCCAATGGAAGGCATTCGGGATGGCAAGACGGTGAGATCCTTCTGGATTCCTGTCGACGTTTCCATTCATGCCAGGATTCTGACGGCTTCCAGAAAGATTCCGTATAGCAGGCTTCTTACGCCTGACGATGTTGTGGAATCCGTTGTGGACATCACGGATTTTCGCAATGCCTATGTCCGGCAGGCAGCCGACCTGATCGGGAAAGTTTCGCGCAGGAGCTTTGCCGCCGGCGCCCCACTCACCCGGGAGGCTTTTACTGATCCAATTATTGTTCGTCATGGTGAGACGGTGCAGCTGCGTCTTGAAAAAAACGGCATTTTGCTGACCGCCCCGGCCAAAGCTGAACAGGACGGGAAACTCGGCCAGATTATTATCGTACGCAATCTTGAGTTCTCCACTGCCTTGAAGGCCCAGGTTACAGGCGCCGGCGTGGTGAAGATTCCATAGGAGCACAGGCACGCATGAGGCACTCGGTATTGAGTATTGTTGCGGTCGCTCTGGTTTCAACCTGTTCCGCGGGTTGCATCTCGACCAAGGTCCAGGTAAAAGATCCCACCGATATCAGAGCCTATGCAGAAAGTGCGCATAGGACACGGGCTGAATCCAAATCCGCCGAAGGTTCTCTTTGGGTGAATGGTCCCAATTCAGATCTGTTCCGTGATCCGAAGGCCCGGTATGTCGATGATATGGTAACGATTGTAGTGTCGGAGTCAACGCAGGCAGTTGCCAGCGCGGAT
>JGI20214J51088_10001844_pt1 | contig 14331 bp, 13 predicted proteins | sample WetSurMetagenome_FD_51088 | JGI IMG/M metagenome (IMG submission 51088) | reverse complement strand
TTGACATAGTTCTGCTCGAAGACCGCCGGCATGGGCCGGATCTGCTCCAGTTCTGGCCGCAGCTGGTCCAGCAGGGCCCGGTCGAGCACACCCGCCTTGCAGGCCGCCACATAGGCGTTGTCCTCGAAGATGTCCCAGCCGCCGAACTCGATGTCCTTCAGATCGGCGAGCGGGACGAACTCTTTGATCCGGGGGCAGCGCTTTTCCGTGCGCTTACCGAGCCGGATCGTCCCCATCTGGGTCAGCGAGCCGATCGGCTTCCCCAGGTTCTTCCTGACGGCGAAGACCCCGGCGATGAACGTCGTGGCGACGGCCCCGATCCCGGGGATGAGAATTCCAAGCTTGCCTTCAGCCGGCTTGATGTCATACTCAGTTTTCATGTCTTTTCCCCACTGGCAGAAGCCGCCCCGAAGCGCCCGCGCTACGCTGCTTTCGACGACAACATTCGCCTTTTCGATTTGAATTCAAAGGATCAAAAATTTTACGGTCTCTCAGGCAGTTAGCCGACAACGCTCTATATGGGATAGCATCTGTTCTGTCAAGAATTCCTTTGCCGTATGCTATCGAGCATGCTTTTTGCAGATTTGACACCCAGTCGTCGCTATTATATAATGAGTATAAATTCTACTCACAAAGAGGGCCATTTGGACAACCTTCTTTCAGGCCTCATTTCATCCAAAACCCGGGTCAAGCTGCTGATCCGTTTTTTCTTAAACCCGCAAACCAAGTCCTACCTGCGCGAGCTCGCCAAGGAGTTCGATGTTTCCACCAATGCCGTGAGAGAAGAACTTAACCAGCTGACCAAGACCGACCTTTTGAAATCGGAAAAAAAGGGGCGCAACATAATGTACGGCGCCAACACCGATCACACTCTTTATCCCGAACTTCGATCCATGGTTCAAAAGGTCATGGGCATCGACCAAGTGATCGACGGTATTGTTCAGCGGCTGGGAAACCTGGAGAAGGCCTATCTAATTGATGACTACGCCGAGGGAAAAGATACGGGAGTCATCGACATTTTGATAGTGGGACAGGTTAATCAGTATCACCTGCAAGACCTGTCCCGCAAGACCGAGCGATACATCAAGAGGAAAATAAGAAGCTTGGTCGTAGAAGCGGAAGAAGATCATAGCCTCGAAGCATTGTTATTCAGCCGCCCCCACATTCTCATTTGGAGCTCCGGAGCTTCCGGGAAAGGGCCAGGCAGCAAGGCCGCCGACACATAGGGCCCGGAGCTCGCCAAGCAGAAGGACATTCCCTATGAAAGCTGTCATTTTAGCCGGAGGCTTTGGTACACGAATCAGTGAAGAAACGTACTTGAAACCAAAGCCGATGGTCGAAATCGGTGCTAAACCCATCCTCTGGCACATCATGAAGACGTATTCTTTTTTTGGAATCAACGAATTCATTATTTGTCTGGGATATAAGGGCTATGTCATCAAAGAATATTTCGCGAATTACTTCTTGCACATGTCGGATGTTACATTTGACATGAAGAAAAACAAAATAAAGATACACCGAAATGACTGTGAGCCCTGGATCGTGACGTTAGTCGACACGGGAAGCAACTCGATGACAGGCGGACGATTGAAACGTATCGTACCATACGTTGATGAGGATTTTTGTTTTACTTACGGGGATGGCGTCAGCGACATCAACATCGCAAAACTGGTTGAATTTCATAAGGCGCACGGAAAACTGGCCACACTAACAGCGGTCCAACCACCCGGCCGATTCGGGACTCTCGTACTGGAGCGCAATCGGGTTAGCCGCTTCAAGGAAAAACCAAAAGGGGATGGCAACTGGATAAATGGTGGTTTTTTTGTGCTCTCGCCCCAAGTGGCCCACTACATAGACGGGGATCACACCTATTGGGAGCGTGAGCCCATGGAGCGACTCGCCAAGGACGGCCAGCTCATTGCGTACAAACACCATGGCTTCTGGCAGGCCATGGACACTTTAAGAGACAAAAATCATTTGGAAGAGCTATGGGCCAAAGGAAATGCGCCATGGAAAATCTGGATTTGACTGACATGAGGCTCTCCGATTTCTGGCGCGGCAAACGGGTCTTTGTAACGGGCCATACGGGCTTCAAAGGTTCATGGCTCACCATTTGGCTTGAAATGCTTGGAGCGGTGGTAACGGGTTACGCATTGGATCCCCCTACCCGACCGAGCCTCTTTGAACTGGCTTCGGTGAAGACCTTGGCGAAGTCTCACCACGCCGACATACTCGATTACCGGCGACTAGAAGCGGAAATGAAGCGTGTCAAACCGGACATTGTCTTTCATTTGGCAGCCCAAGCCCTCGTTCAGGAATCCTACAGAAACCCGCTGGACACTTTCAAAACAAATTGTCAGGGCACCGTCCATATTCTGGAGGCCGTGAGGCAATGCAGCAGCGTGGGGTCTGTTGTTATCGTAACATCCGACAAATGCTATGCGAACAAAGAATGGGTCTGGGGATACCGCGAAGTCGACGAGTTGGGCGGCAAGGACCCTTACTCCGCCAGCAAAGCCTGTGCCGAACTGATAACCTCCGCTTACCATAATGCTTATTTCTCCTCCAGATCTTTTAGGAGCCGCCCGTTGGGGCTGGCCACAGCCCGATCAGGAAATGTGATCGGCGGAGGGGACTGGTCGGAGAATCGCTTGATACCCGATTGCATCAAGGCGTTCATCGAAAACCGCAAGGTAGGTCTTCGCCGTCCGGCATGCACGCGGCCATGGCAACACGTGCTTGATCCTCTCGCCGGCTACCTGGTTGTCGCGCAGCGGCTTTTCGAGAGCGGGGAGGAAGTTTCGGGTGCTTACAACTTCGGCCCACCCGTAGACGGTCAAAAAACAGTTGAGTGGGTGGTGAAAACATTTTGCCGGATGTGGGGTCCTATCGCTCTTTATTCTATTGAAAACACGGACCTATTCCCAGAGTCCGTATCGCTCAGCCTGGACTGCACCAAGGCCGCCACCAAACTGGGATGGGCGCCGATTTGGGGCATTGAAACAGCAATCGAAAAAACCATCATCTGGACCCGGGCCTACCTGATGGGAGAAGACGTGTTGGGTGTCTGCCGTAGACAAATAGTCGACTACATGTCCGATCAAAATACCAGGAGGGCTACCTTCATTGGATGAAAGGCAAGCAAAAGCCGAGGTGATTGCGTCGGTTCTGCACTACTACGATCTCAAGTTCGGTTCCACCGCAAAACAATTTTCACCAGGAGACCGAATTCCATATGGCGGCAGGGTTTTTGGTTCGGAAGAACTCATCAACCTGGTTGATTCGGCATTGGCTTTCTGGCTCACATCAGGAGAGTACGCCCGAAATTTGGAAATGAATCTTTCTCAATTTTTAGGCAGCTCCTTTTGTGCACTGACGAACTCCGGCTCATCTGCAAATCTGCTGGCCATCTCCGCTTTAGCCGTTCCGGAATTGGGAAGAAAACGAATTCAAAAAGGAGACGAAGTCATCACGGTCGCAGCCGGTTTTCCAACGACAATCACCCCAATCATCCAAAACGGAGCGGTGCCCGTTTTTGTCGACGTGTCGCTCCCGACGTACAATATTGATTGCAACTATCTTGAAGCAGCTCTTTCGAAGCGAACCAAGGCAGTTCTGCTGGCTCACACTCTCGGCAACCCTTTTGACCTCCAAACGGTCACCGCGTTCTGCAACCATTATGATCTTTGGCTGATAGAAGACAATTGCGACGCACTGGGATCTCAATATTTTCTCTCAGGCCAATGGCGGTGCACCGGCGCCATCGGCGATATTGGGACCTGCAGTTTTTACCCTGCGCACCAGATCACCACGGGTGAAGGCGGAGCGGTGCTAAGCAACGACCCGCGCCTTCACCGAACCATGACTTCCTTGCGGGATTGGGGCCGGGATTGCTGGTGTGAGTCCGGGCGGGAGAATGCCTGTGGCAAGCGGTTTCATCAAAAACATGGGGAATTGCCGTTCGGGTATGACCACAAATATGTGTACTCCCATTTCGGGTATAACTTGAAGATCACCGACCTTCAGGCGGCAATCGGATGCGCTCAACTCTCAAAGTTGCCAGACTTTATTGCCTCACGCCGAAGCAACTGGACCATGCTTTACAATGGTTTGAAGGAATTTGAAGAATGGCTGGTCTTGCCCGAACCTACGACTCACTCGAACCCTTCATGGTTTGGCTTCCCCATTTCGGTTCGAAAGCAAAATCTTTTTTCGAGAAGTGAACTGGTCAGTTATCTGGAAGCCAACAATATCCAAACCCGAATGCTTTTTGCGGGGAACATAATTAAGCACCCTTGCTTTGACGAACTGCGGCGCATCGGCAATGGATATCGGGTGGCGGGGCCATTGGAATCAACCGAGTTTATCATGGCCAACACCTTTTGGGTGGGTGTATACCCTGGCATCACCCAAACCATGGTTGATTTCATAATTGACACGATTCGTCGGTTTATCGTCAGCCACCGATGAATCAGGAGCTTTTTCCTCAACGACCTACGTGGCTGCAACCGAATCGCTGGAACTGATGATGATGCAAATCAGACAAACGCCCCTGCCGGGATGTTACGTTTTGAAGGTTCACCACTTGCCGGACAAACGCGGTCAATTTACCAAGCTCTTCAACAGAAGCGAGTTCACTAAATTCGGTCTGAAAACAATATTTTTGGAGCAATATGCCACCACTTCGCACGCCGGAGTATTGCGCGGCCTTCATTTCCAGTCCCCCCCAATGGAATACACCAAACTCGCCTGCTGTGTTCAGGGTGAGGTGTTTGATGCAGTGTTGGATATTCGAAAAGAGTCTCCGACATATTGCCAATACGCCACGTTCAACCTGGCCGGATCCGACGGGGAAATCTTGTACATCCCACCGGGTATGGCGCATGGCTTTTGTGCGATCAGCCCTGAGGCCGTTATGGTTTATAGCTGCAGCGCCGAATATTCTTCTTCGTGCGATAACGGTATCCTTTGGAATTCAGCCGGGATTCCCTGGCCGATCGACGATCCGGTGCTTTCGGAGCGAGATCAAGGTTTTGTAGAATTGAAATTTTTCAACAGCCCGTTCACTTTTGAACCGCCGCTGAGGGAAATGTAACGGAGGATTCGAAATGATTGCGTTGATCACGGGGGTAACCGGCTTTGTCGGGTCCAGCCTGTGCCGCCGTTTGGTTCATAATGGCTGGCAGGTACACGGTATTGTCAGGCCCATTTCCAACCTGGAAGCAATAGAGAACGTGATTCGCTCAATAAAGGTTCATGTTTATGAGGGAGGAGTCGAAGAGCTTGACGCTATTACGAGAAGCTCGAAGCCGGATGTCGTTTTCCATCTGGCGTCCCATTTTGTAGCGGAACATCGGGCAGAGGACATAAATCCCATAATTCAAACCAACATCCTTTTTGGAACTTATCTCCTTGAATCCATGGCGCAAAATAGCGTGCGATGCTTGATCAACACCGGGACCGCATGGCAGCACTATCAAAACGAAGACTACAATCCGGTGTGCCTCTATGCTGCCTCGAAAAAAGCGTTTGAGGCTGTCCTGCGATACTACCAGGAGCTGTTCAAGATCAAAGCCGTCACACTAAAGCTCCACGACACCTACGGTGCTTCGGACCGACGTTCCAAGCTTTTCACCACACTTCGAAAACATGGTGAGAACACCGTGTTGCCAATGTCGGCGGGCGACCAGAAATTGGATTTGGTCTATATTGATGATGTCGTTGACGCCTATATAGTGGCGGCACATCGCTTGCTTTCACGAAAAAACTCAGACTTGGAGGAATTTGCAGTTTCTTCGGGCAACCAGGTCTCTCTTCGGGACATTGTTGAACTTTACGCTCAAATTACAAAAAAAAAAATGCGAATTGACTGGGGCAAACGCCCCTACCGCTTAAGGGAGGTTATGGTGCCCTGGACCAAAGGATCCTCTTTGCCGGGTTGGGAACCTAAAATAAGTCTTTCCGAGGGCATCATGAGAATGCACGAACATGACCGGCACAGCCATATGGATGAGAGGCACTCCGAATCATTCTTTCGTGAAATTTATTAATATGCTCTTCCATCGCATCTCGCGCAACCTGATCTCATCCTATGTCCTTTTTTTTATGTCATTCGCGGCGGTGTATGCTCTGACACCGATTTATGTCAGAACCTTAGGAAAAACCCTTTTCGGCTTTTGGAGCGTTTTATTGTCAATAATCGCGTACTTGAGTATTCTCGATTCTGGTCTTGCACTTTACCTCACAAAAACTGTCTCTGAATTCGAATCACGATCAAACAACAATTTAAAGCGCCTCGCCCTGTCTTCAACCTTCACCATTTATCTCGCGCTTTGCGTGGTTGTTATCCTCATTGCTGCTGTTGCGGGATTATTTAAACCGGATTTTTTTGTCATTCCAGATGCGGCCTCAGATTCCATAACGCTGTTGTTCGTTTTGCTGGCACTGCATCTTTCCTTTAGCTATCTGTCGAAATTTTTCGCAAGCCTCTGCATGGGATATCAAGATGTTGCGAACCCCAACTACATCTCGGTTATCTCGGTTATACTGCAAGCGACACTGGCATTCGGTTTGTTGGCGGCCGGGTGTGGTCTTTGGGCCCTTGTCATCTCCTATACCGTTTCTAGCGCCGTCAATTGCACCCTAAAATTTTTATATTGTTCCAACCGGTATGGCCCCTTGACGATTAGGCCGTATCTGCCAGAACCCAAGACTGTCTTTCCCATTGTCAAGTTTTCTTCGGCAATATGTCTTACCACCGTCGGCGGGCAGATCATTTTAAATACGGACAACATACTGATCGCAAAACTATTGTCATACGATCAGGTTGCGAATTACGCAATAAATTTTCAGATAATATTGTCATTAAGTGTCCTCTTCCAGAAACTTCCCGATATTCTATTCCCAACATATGTGAGTTTGGATTTAAACCGAGACAAAACATCTCTAAAACAAGCATTTATAGAGTCATCATTTTTCTCTTTGATTGGATACACAGGATTTTCTTTGCATTATGCGCTGTTTGCAGATCACTTTTTTGCATATTGGATCGATTCATCCCATTTTGTCGGCAATTCAATCGCTTGGATAATTTTAGCATTCTTCTTTTGCCAGACATATATCCATAACCATGCCGTTTTTTTGCTATCCAGGGCACGGCTCCGAAAAATTGTGAAAATGAACATTGTCGAGGCCATTTCCAATGTTGTTTTTTCTATTGCGCTGGCACAGTCATACGGAATTGTCGGTATCGCAACCGGCAGTCTGCTTGCAAACCTCGTAACCAATTTCATTTATCTGCCTCGCCAATTAGAAAAGGAGATAGCTCTTTCCTGTCGAGATCAGCTAAAGAAAATTGTAGCACCCGCTGTCATACCTTTTGCCATTGTATTCAGCATCGGATATGCGGTAAAAGTTCATGCAGCACCATTTTCAATTGCATCCATTATAGGCTTGCTCTCTCTTTATTCCATTCTCTACCTGATATTTGTCGGCGTGATGATCGGAAAAAATAGACGGGAATTTTACTATCACTATATTAAAAAGCTTTTAACCCTAACACAAGCGCAGCCCCTCAGATAACACGATGAATCACGGCCCTGAAGTTTCCGTTATCACTCCCGTTTTTAACGGTGCACGCTATATCGGTCATGCCGTGCGGTCTGTTCTCGACCAACATTTCCAGGATTTTGAACTCGTTGTTGTCGACAACAAGTCGGGCGATGGCACGATTGAGGAAGTCCTTGGGTTCACTGATCCACGAATCCGTCTTTATCGTGAGGAATCGCACGTTTCCATATACGAGAACTTCAACCGGGCTGCCTCGTATGCGAGAGGAAATTATCTGAAATTCCTTTGTGCTGATGATGAATTAACACCCACGAACCTCGGCACCTTGCTGTCAATCCTTAAAGGTAACCCTTCCGTCAAACTCGCGACTTCGAGCCGATTGCTGATCGATCGCCTTGGAAACCAGCTGGGGGTCAAACAATTCCACAAACAGCACGGTATGATCAGGGGTCGCGCTGCGCTTCGATATGTCGCTGAATATGGCAATTTCATCGGAGAGCCCTCTACAACTTTGTTGCGAAAAGCAGACTTCGTGACACACGGCGGGTTTTCCGTCCAGTACCATCAAGTAGGCGACTTGGATCTGTGGTGCCGTCTTCTGGCGGAAGGGGATTTGTATTACCTACCCGCCCCACTATCCAGGTTCCGACACCACTCGGCGCAGTTGACAGCCGCCCATAAATACAAACCGAAAATTTGGATACTTGATGAAATTCATCTTTCTCGCCAAATCTCCCATCTGTTTATTAGATTTAAAAGTTCCAGTGTTGATCAGAGATGCATTCAGAGACTATTTGCTGCAAGACTATTACGTACGATACTGTTGACATATGCGGGAAGTCCGATTCAGTTCACCCTCTCCGTTACGTATTTGATTGCACACCTGCCGGCACGATCCATTCTGTCTGGGGTTTATGAAAATTTTCGCAAACTGGTTCTTTTTATCTTCTTTTCAATATCACGGCGCATAAGCAGTGTTTTCGATGGTGGTCGGTCTTGCCGATGATCGCCAAATTCAAGTCCAAAATCTCCGTTGCGGTTGCCACCTATAATGGCGGGCGTTTTATCTTAGAACAACTTATCAGCCTGACAAAACAGAATCGCCTTCCGGATGAAATTGTGGTTTGCGACGATCAGTCCACAGATCGCACTGTGGAAATGGTCCGAAGGGTTGCTGCTTGGTCGAAGGTCCCGATCCGACTGAAAATCAATCCCCACAATTTAGGCTTTTCGAAAAATTTCGAAAAAGCAATTTCTTTGTGTTCGGGGAATATTATTGCTCTTTGCGACCAAGACGACATTTGGCTCCCGGACAAATTAAGAGTGATGGAAAAAGAATTTGAAAAAAGCGATTCTGTCGCGGGTGTATTTTCAGACGGACTGGTAGTCAATCAGCACCTGCACTGCCTCAATTATCGTCTGTGGGACGCTTTCTCATTTAAGCGAGGCGAAATGAAAAAGTTCAGCCACGGATCTGCCTCAGACGTACTTTTGAAGCACAACGTTATTACGGGTGCGACTATAGCATTTCGTTCGGATTGTCTAAGATACATCCTCCCCATTCCTTCGGATTGGCATCATGATGCATGGATAGGCCTGATTGTCAGTTATTGCGGAGAATGGGTCCCTATTCAACTGCCCCTCATTCTCTACCGGCAGCACGCCTCAAACCAGATTGGGGGCCTCATCAACTTCCAAACCCGTTTTGTCAAGCCACTGAAAATCAATCGAATCAATTTTCTGAAGAATGAAATTGGCAGGTTCATCGAACTTTATAACAGACTGAAATCCCTTAATCTGGCATCACACCAACAGCGCATTCGGGTGATTGAAAAGCTGGAGCATATGTATAGACGTTGTGATTTGCCAAAAAATCGACTGCTGAGGATCACCCCTGTATGGCGTGAGCTTGCTGGAAAGCGATATGACCGTTACTCAAAAAATCATTTTACTGCGCTGAAGGATCTGATCTTTTGACATTTGCGATTGGCGTGCGGCCATGTTCCGACATTGCTGAATTCAGGATACGGCTGCCACAGCGCCGCTGGTCATTTTGGATGTGATTATGATGCGGGAACCAACGATCGAACAAGCATCCACAAGCCGCCGTATATACCCCATAGGGGTTGTCGTTCTACACTACCGAAACATTCCGGATACGAAAGAATGCCTTGAGTCGTTGCACGTTACAGATCCCCGCCCTCAACGTATCATTGTCGTCGACAACCATAGCGACGCAGGAAGCCACCGACAACCAAATGAAATCCCGGCTTCAGATTTAAACATTTCGGTTATCCACCCTGGCTGCAACCTCGGGTACGCCGGGGGAATGAATCTCGGCATTAAAACCCTGTTGACCGACAGCCGTCTGCAGGTCATTGTTCTCCTGAACAATGACACGGTTGTGGAGCCGGACTTCCTCCGGCCTTTGTTTTCCACTCTCCGGAATGGTTCTAATTATCATTTGTCAACCCCTATGATATTATTGGATAGATCGGATCGGATCTGGTCGGCAGGTGAACGGGTGTGGTATCCTTTCCTATGGGCCAAGAGCAGCGCTGCAAATGCGGGCCGCGGAGGCGGCGGGAAAATTATGCCCATCAATTCCGTCACCGGCTGCGCCATGGCAGTTCGCCGAGAGGTGTTTGAACGCATCGGATTGTTTGATGAACAGTACTTCGCTTATGTGGAAGATGTGGACTTTTGCATGCGAGCGCACTCCGCCGGGTTTCGTTTCACCTGCTGCCCGGCGTCCATTGTGTACCACAAAGTATCGAGTTCTTTAGGCGACTTCAGCCCGGCCAAGGTTTACTTGAATGTCCGGAACAAGGCCTACTTTATACGTAAAAACATCCCCCCCATCTGGTGGCCTCTTTCCTGGCCCTGGTATTTCCTGACGGTATTATCCTGGGCAATTCGCGCCATCGTAAAAGGAAGGCTGGATGTCGTCCGATCAATTCTGTTGGCCGGCCGGGATGCGATCCGCGGCAGGATGGGACCTCCTCCACGGTGGGTGTAACTATCTGACGTTTCAAAAACGGACGATAGTGCGGCAATGCCGCATGGCATCGAAAATGCGTATCCTGATATTCACTCAACAGCTGGCCGCCTTCAGAAGCGGCGTCGGAACCTATGCTTACAGCCTGGTTTCCGGTTTGAACGCGTCGGGCCACGATATAACCGTGGTCACCTCCAGCGACGAAGTCCTTGACATTCCCGGCACCCGCGTGATTGGCCTGCCGCGATGGGCCCTCGACCCCAGCCCAGGAGGCTGGGTTGGTCTTGGGATTCACTTTGCGCGCTATTTAAAAACCCATGCCCGACATTTCGACATTGCCCACTTTACAGATGCCCGCGAGGGATTCGCAATTCGGCGCTGCGGGACCCCGGTGACGGCAACGGCCAATGATGCCTATGCGTTGGACTGGCTCAATCCGGATTACCCCCGCGCTCTATTCACAGACCGGCGCCTACGTGCCTGCTACTATTGGCTGCTGCGAATTACGGAATTCAGGACTTACCGTAGGTTCAACTGCCTCATCGCCAACAGCCACCATGTCCGAAACAGGACTGTCCAAGGCTATCGGCTGGATCCGCAAAAGGTATCTGTCATTTATTACGGGTTAGATGCCTGTGAACCCGTTTCGCCTTCTGCCTTGCATGGTTCACCTTCCATCCTGTTCGTTGGAGGCAACTTTCTACGAAAGGGCCTTGCGACGCTGCTTGACGCTGTCGCTCAACTCAAGTCGTCGTTTGCCCGCATTCAGCTTCATGTCGTCGGCCGTGATGCAAATCAGGCCGTTCTGGAAAACCAGGCCCGCAGCCTCGGTATCTTTGATTGCGTCACGTTCCATGGCTGGAAACCGAATTCAACAGTTCAGCAAATGATGGCAGGCGCGACCATGTTTGTTCTGCCATCCCTGACGGAAGGATTCGGCCTAGTCTACCTAGAGGCCATGCAGGCAGGGGCGCCGGTCATTGCCACCCGGCTCGGCGGTGCGCATGAGGTGTTTGTGGAGAACACCGAAGCTGCTTTCGTGGCCCCCGGCAGTGTTGCCGAACTATCTGCAGCCATTGAAAGAATCGCTTCAGATCAAAACTTCGCAGAAGCCCTGTGCGAGGGCGGCCGGAAGGCGGCCTCCCGCTTCACGGTTGGATCTATGGTGGAACAGACCGAGACGCTGTGGAAATCCATTTTATCGCAATGATTAGCCTACCTATTCGTGAGATGAGACCATAAATTCGAGTGATTTGCGGATATGCCAACTCGTCGCGTCCAAAATTTACTTTACTTCGGAATCTATTCGAAAGGAGCCGCTTTCCCCCGGAGCAACAACCAGATCCAAGCTCTGCGCCGGCTCGGCGTCGAGGTCCTGGAGGACCATGTGGAGCTCGATGGATCGTTTCAGAAACGATCCCGTGTGACCCGCAGTCTCCCGGCCGCTCTTGGTTTCGCGGTGAAACTGGTCGTGAGCTACGCAGCGCTTTCATGGAAATTCTTTAAGACTCCCGCGGTCGATGCGGTGATCGTGGGGCATCCCGGATACTTTCACATTCACCTGGCGCGCCTGCTTCGCTCCCTGACCCGTAGACGCTTGCTTCTGGTCTATGATGCCTTCATCCCCCTCTACGAAGCCATGGTGGAAGATCGCGGGATGATCCGGCCGTCGAGCCTGTTTTCCAGGATGCTGCATGCATTTGAGGCGTCATGCCTCCGGAACGCCGACATCTGCCTTGTCGACACGGAGACCCACCGGCGTTACCTGACACACGAATTCGGCCTCCGTCCAGAAAAAATCAAAGTGGTTAGAGTCGGCTCGACCATTCCGCCGATTTATGCCGAGCCGGCGCTTTTAAAAACCGATAAGCAGTTCAGAATTATCTTCGCGGGAACCTTCATTCCGCTTCAAGGAGTNGAGGTGATTATAGAGGCCGCCCAATTACTCCAAGAGCATGTGGAGATCTCTTTCCAGGTGGTGGGCTCAGGGCAGCTTGAACAGCCTATGCGGGACCTGGCGGCACGTTGGGATCTGAAACGGGTGAACTTTACGGGCTGGTTGCCCACCGGCCAGTTGGGCGATCTGCTCCGATCCCATCACCTGGCGCTAGGTATTTTCGGAACAACCCCGAAGGCCAGCCGCGTCATCCCGTCAAAGGTCTTCGACATCTGCGCTGCGGGAGCCGCTTTCGTCTCCGCGGACACTCCGGCCATGCGCGAGGCATTCACTCATTTGAAAAACGCCTATCTAATACCTCCGGGCGACCCCCGCGCTTTGGCCGAGGCGATCCTCCGGGTGAAGGCGGACCCGGACCTACGGGCCAGGCTTGCAGCCGCGGTCTGGCATACCGGCCGCAGCCGCTTCGCGATAAAACAGATCGGAGAGGATCTGCTAAAGGCGATCAGCGGCGTTCCTGACGTTCGTCACCCGGATCGAGTTTGACACCCTTCGGCACTTCTCTTCGCTCATACCGCATTTGGCAGATCTGCTCGGAGATNAGGCTCATCATGAAGATGATGATGGANGTGACNAACATGAGCGCNCTCATGTTCGTGAAACGACCCTCGGTAATAAAGGTGTAGATATAACGGGCGACTCCAACCGCAAACATCAGGAAACTCACCGGCAGGAAAACGCGCATCGGTGAGAACAGGGTGCAAATTCGAATAATAATCATGAAAAACCGAGTCCCATCCTGTAGCAGCCTGATGCCGCTCTTGCCTTTTTTACGGGCCCGTGCACGGATAGGGATGTATTTCAGNCTTCTTCCGCTTCGCAGGACCCCCAGCGTGATGGTCGTCGGGTATGAATAAGTGTTCGGCAGCAGATATAGAAAACTGCGGGCGATGTCCGCTTTGACGGCCCTGAAGCCGGAGGTCAGGTCCTGTATCTTGAATTTGGCGACATAGGACGCAAGCCAGTTGTAAACCTGGTTGCCCAGCGCGCGGCTGATCGAAGCCTGACCGGCCATGGACCGGGCGCCCACGACCATGTCGTATTCCGGCAGGTTCTCCAGCAGCCGCTTCACATCCTCCGGGTCATGCTGCCCGTCGCCATCCATGAAGACGAGGATGTCGCCTCTGGCCACTCGAATCCCACTCTTGACGGCGGCACCGTTGCCGATGTTGTAAGGATGACGATAGACCATGGCGCCAGCCTGGACCGCGCGTTCCGCGGTTCTGTCCTGAGACCCGTCATCGATCACGATGATTTCGGCATCGGGGTGAAGCGACCGGATCTTGCCGACTACATCCCCGATGTTCTCCGCCTCGTTGTAGGCCGGGATGACTATGGAAATTTTTGGATTGCTCATCAAACAATATGCGCCTTGGGTATTTACCGCAAAATATGGGATATCATGCAGTAGATTATTTGCAATGAGTGATCGAAAAAATGAATCTGCGCCACTGTGCTCACCTCAAAATACAGTTCCATCTTATCACCGATACTCTAAAATTCAAAAACCAATTCATCCATTGAGCTCGAATAAAATATGACCATCCTCTGAGAAGAGGCTTTTCGTATGGTTTTTAATGAAAGAGTGAAAGAGATTTAGCCTATCGGCAGGAAGACGACTCAGAATGAACTTATCGAACAAATCATACCGGATGATCACATGTGTGAATCCTTTTTCACGCAACGTTGTGGCTAAAACCTCCGCTGAAGCGGCCGATCGGATACCCGCCTCCAGGGATCCATCAAAAATCAGATCCCGATCACAGTAATAGCGCCGGTTTCCCAAAAAGACACCCAACACCCGGGC
>JGI20214J51088_10001843_pt1 | contig 14335 bp, 15 predicted proteins | sample WetSurMetagenome_FD_51088 | JGI IMG/M metagenome (IMG submission 51088) | reverse complement strand
GTCATTGTGCTTAGCGAGGAACGCCGAAGGATGGTTTTCTTTGCGGTTTCAATATCGTAGATTTTCAACATTTCATTCCTCCAACTGCTTGAGCATGGTTCGGTATTCAACCGGTTCTTCTTCAAAGATGTAACTGACCGGAGACACCACCACTCCGCTGCCACCCACCGAGCGTAGTTCGGCGATGGCTTGGGAAAGTTGGTCTTTACGAACGACCAGATGGGCTGCATACCATTTTTCACTTTGGCGGGTAATGACCGGAGAGAGGGTTGGCCCCTGCAGACCCCCGATTACAGACTGCGAGAACATACGACCAGCAATGCTCTCAGGCGAATCTCCCCGCATGTTGGCGAAAACCGAAACGTTATCTTTGGCGCGCAAGCAGGCGACGATGAATTCAAGCAGATTGCGTGCCACGCTCAGGGCGGCGGGGTTATTTTTCAAACTGTCACGGTTGGCAATCAGGCAGCCTTGCGACGCCAGGATTTGCCCGTCCGCCAGGCATTTCAAGCGGTTATCGCGCAAAGTGGTTCCGGTGGAGACCAGGTCGGTGATCAGGTCGGCGTAACCGATGGTGGGAGCGATTTCCAGTGTTCCCTCTGCGGAAATGAACTCTACAGTTTCTATGTCATTTAGCCGGAAGAATGCTTCTGCCCGGTTAGGGAACTTGGTCGCTACTCGAAGAGGCCGTTTCCATTCAGANTGCAAGGTTTTCAGATCAGACATCCTATTCACGGTTTCCCAGGATTCCGGGACAATTACGTTCAAAGTGCAATGTCCAAATCCCAGAGCGGGATGGATGGGCAGGATGTGGCCCTTCTCGCCGCGCTTTTCAGACATCACGTCCCAGCCGGTGATCCCGAAGTCCACACTGCCATCCCGCACACTGACCACTACGTCGCCTGGGCGTTGGAAGAGCACGGTTACACCTGGCAGGTTGGGGATATTGCCCTGGTATTGGCGCGGGTTTGGGTGGTGGACATGCAGTCCGGCCTGGTCGAGCAGTTCACGGGCCGGTTCTGCCAAAGGTCCCTTGCTGGGCAGCGCAAGCCGGATTTCTCTTGCTCCTGACATAAATGCCTCCTGTTTAAAAAATAAAAGCGCTTCCTTTCCGGGAGCGCTCGACATGACATGTTTGTTGGTTAGACTTGCAATCTACTTAAAACAGCCCTGCCCGGTAAGGAGTCCGGCAAATGTCGTATGATGGTGGTGCAGGCAGGTTGTCTTCATATTGGGGCGCATTTTAACATAGAGTAATGAATTGTGCAATATAACAAGCTCAGGTTTGTTTAAGAGGTGGACATCTACCGTTTTTATTTTTCACCTTGTAAGTTGTCTGCCAGACTCCTGAGCTCATTTGCACTTAAATGCGTATGGATAGGCATTTGATTCTTGCGTACCCAATCCCGAAGCGGTTCAACCCATTTGACCAGCGCCCTGGCATCTGCTGGATAATGGCTGGGACGTGTTCCTATGTTCGTCCAGTGCATGCCGGCCAATGCAGATTCCCACTCCTTCCATGGTACCAAATCGGGCGTCATGGAAAATGTTGCCAGTGGTGAGAAAAAGATCGGTTTATCCTCCGGGAACTGTGCCCGCATATCATTGAGAAATTCCAGGCTGTCAGGAGTGTTGAATACCAGCCATAATGGCAGTAATCCGGCCAGCCGGGAGGCTGTGGCGTCGAACTGGGTGAACATTTCCACCAATACGCCGGAAGGCGGGCGGCCTTCTTTTTCAACCAGCGATTTGGCGACAGCAAAAGCCAACCTGGGGAAATCGTTGGGATGAGGCAGGCGGATACGGACGAAGCGGTACCCATTAGAATGGCAGAACGACTCCAACGCCTCGGCCAGCCCGGGTTCAGAGCCCCACTCGGATTCGGGCCCGCGCTCAAGTGGATAATCTTCCAGTTTCCACTGTGTAGTTTTCAGACCGGCCTGGCGCGCATAAATCCGAATACGTTCACTTCCCTCTAGGAATTCTTCCGTTGAGATCCCACCCCAACCGCCAACCTGGAACACGCTGCGAGGTCCGAGGCGATACCTTAACCAGGATGCCCCACTATCCAGGTATACAAGCGCGCCGCCTGGTTCCAAATTCGCATGAATGAACTCGCCGTAGGCAGATGGCAGATCAAGCAGTTTGAAACGTAAATGGTTAATGAAACGCGTCATCCAGCCATCATGGACCGGGTCATAATGCTGGATGGTCATCAAGCCAGGGTTATCTTCAGCAATACGTAAAGCCATATCCAGGGAGCGTTGCATGTACACGCGTACATCTCCGGTGTACGAGCCGCGTTTCAGGCTGACCACAAATGCCTGTGGCAGGAATGGTCCACCCAGGGCAAGCGACAGGTACGTTACTGCACCGCTNAGTGCCGCCCCAACCAGGATNGCAGGGAAAGGTCCGGTCACNCCAGCATAGTCTTTCAGCCGGGCACGCACCATNCCATCCAGTGAAAAATCATCCATCACCTTCGGATTCAGACCAGAGATGGATTCGAAGCGGCTGATCACGAAGCGCGCCACACTTTGTGGCAGTGCGCCCATTGCAGTCAATAATGTTTTTTGCCAGGCTGGGAATTCGTAATTATCGCAAAATTCATCACGCAGTCCGGCAGCGACGGCGCGGGTCACAATGGGAGATGAGGATTCGGGTGACTCAATCGGGACTGGCATGGCTCATCCTCATACGAACAGAATATATACTATAATCATTTTACAACTATTATCGTAAAGGAGAAAGCTATGTATTGGGTTACCCGTTCTCATGTTCACGTGGACCGCGTTGCCTGTCCCTGGCTCATCACGCGCTTCATTGATAATAAAGCNGAATTCCTGTTCGTACCNGCTGCTGAGATCGAGAAGGTNGTCAAAGAAACTGGTGCCATCCCATTCGATGCACCAGGCGTCGAACTTGGGCACAAGGATAACCGCTGTTCGTTCGAGTCCATAATTTTCAAATATGGTCTTAAGGAACCCGGTTTGCTGCGGCTGGCCAAGATCGTTCATGCCGCGGACGTATCAGAGGATATCGATAAGGATCCAATTGCNCGCGGGTTGGAGGCGATCGCTTCCGGCTTCAGTCTCCGATTCCCTGACGATGAAGAAAACCTGGCAGCGCAATTCGAACTATATGATGCTCTATATGCCTGGTGTCGTCTGGATGTGGCAAGAGGGTAGAGGTACGGTTTGAGCAGCCTGGGCCAGAAAGATATATACATCCTGTTTTCAACACGCATAATTCGCCTGTTTTGTTATGGCTTCCTTTCGGTGGTGCTGGCACTTTACCTTATCCAGGTGGGAATGAGCGAAAAAATTATCGGCCTGCTGTTCTCGCTGACGCTGGCAGGCGATGCTGGTATTTCCCTCTGGCTGACAACTTCCGCTGATCGTTTTGGCCGCAAGCGCACTCTTATGACTGGAGCGTTTTTAATGGTTGCGGCTGGTTTGGCATTCATTTTAACCCGCAACCCGATCGCGCTGGCTATTGCCGCAATCATCGGTGTAATCAGTCCAAGCGGGAACGAAATCGGGCCATTCCTATCGGTGGAGCAGGCCGCACTCTCTCATCTGCTCCCCGGCGAAAAACGCACCCAGACATTTGCCTGGTATGCACTGGCAGGCTCGCTGGCGACGGCGACAGGAGCGCTTTCGGGAGGATGGCTGGCGCAAGGCCTTCAACATATTGGCTATTCTGCACTAAATGCTTACCGGATCGTGCTGGCTGGGTATGCACTGGGTGGAATGATCCTCATCGGGCTGTTTCTGGCACTTTCGAAAGCCGTGGAAGTCGCACATGTGGGCCAAGCCAGGCGGCAGCTTTTCCTGGGGTTGCACCATTCCAAATCCATTGTGATGCGATTAAGCGGATTATTCGCCTTGGACGCATTCGCGGGAGCTTTGCTCGTCCAGAGTCTGTTAGCTTACTGGTTCCATGTCAAGTATGGCGTGGATACTGGTGTGTTGGGCAGCATTTTCTTTGGGGCAAATATATTGGCTGGCTTGTCTGCCTTGTTCGCAGCACGTATTGCCAGGCGCTTTGGGCTCATCAATACAATGGTTTTCACACATGTTCCTTCGAACATATTGCTGATCCTTGTGCCGCTTATGCCAAACCTGCCGTTGGCGATTGGTATGCTGCTGGCTCGTTTCAGCATCTCACAAATGGACGTTCCAACCCGTCAATCGTATACAATGGCAGTAGTTGATCCGGATGAGCGCTCGGCGGCTTCCGGTGTGACAACGATCGCGCGTTCAGTCGGCGCGGCTCTTTCACCCTCGCTGGCTGGGTTGCTTATGGCAATTCCGGTGCTTTTCAGCGCCCCGTTTTATCTTTCGGGCGGTCTGAAAATCGTTTATGATGTATTGTTGTACAAATCCTTCCGAGGTCTTAAGCCACCGGAAGAAAGTGGATCGAGGGATTAACCATGGATATTTCACTTGCTTTGGGCGGGGGCGGGTCACGCGGCTATGCACATATTGGCGTTCTGCGATGCCTGGAGAGAGAAGGTTTTCGGATCAAGGCGATTGCCGGGACCAGTGCCGGAGGTATCGTTGCCGTAGCCTACGCGGCCGGTTTTACTCCTGACGAAATTGAATCCGCTTTTTCCAAAGTGGATCAGTCCAAACTGTTTGCACGCTCTCCAGAGGAAGGACCTGGTATCCTGGGGCTTTCCGGAGCGGCCAGGTTTTTTGAAGATCTTCTGGGTGGAATTACCTTTGCAGACCTGCACATTCCGTGCGCAGTGGTGGCGGTTGACCTCAAGGCGGGTAGGGAGGTTGTTTTAAATCAGGGTCGCGTTGTCGATGGGCTCCTCGCGACTGTTGCCGTACCGGGAGTTTTTCCGCCTAAACAATATGGCGAATCCCAACTGGTGGACGGTGCTGTTTTGAACCCGGTGCCCGTTAATATTGCGCGGTCACTGGCTCCATCCCTTCCGGTAGTGGCTGTAGTTCTGGAAATATTGACGGAAGCAACCAGCGGTTTCAACAGCCTCCCGTTGCCCGTTCAGGTGCCTGCCGCTCTCGTGGAACGACTCACTCGCACCCGTGTCGCGCAAGCTTTTAATATATTTCTCCAATCGGTCGATGTTGGCAGCCGGAAGATGGCTGAATTGCGACTCCTGATAGACAATCCCGAAGTGATCATCCGTCCCAATGTGAATGGGATTGGCATATTGGACAAAGTGGATGTGCACCAGATTGTCCGTGCTGGCGAAGAGGCGACCGATAACATTATGCAGGAGTTGTTGCGAACCGTCGCATGGCCGAATCGTTTGCGCCGGATTTTGTTCAGTAACAGGTAACAACTTCCTTTCGTTTTATGGTTCTACGAAAAAGGAAATTCATGTCTCGTGACCTGCGAAAATATGGCCGCCAAACCAATGTCCGCCTGATAGCTGGTGCGTTGATACTTCTTTTCATTATCGGGGATGGTTTGATTTATCTGATCTACGGAAGTGGTGCGGCGTTGATGGGGATCTTTTGTTTGCTGGGCGGAATGATCCCCGTGGGGCTTACCGTACTCGTACTATTCCTATTGGACTGGATCAGAAAACGTGCCGACCGCGATTGAGCCTCAATTACTGACATTAGATGAATGGACGTTCCGTTTGCGGCGTGCCCAGACGGAACCGGCTCGGTTGTTAATCCTCATCCATGGATGGATGGGCGACGAAAATTCGATGTGGAGTTTATCCCAAAGAATATCACCGGTTTATGAATTATTAGCTCCACGTGCACCTTTCCCGGTGGCAGAGGGTGGTTATTCATGGCGTAAGATCCGCCCGGGTACCTGGGGAAATTCTTCATTTGAGGATTTACGTCCGGCAGCAGAATCCTTGCTTGCATTTGTGAAGGATTATTCGACCTCAGCAGGGATAAATGCCGAACGATTCGATTTGATGGGTTTCAGCCAGGGGGCTGCAATGGTGTATACCTTGGCAATCCTGCACCCGGATCGCATCCGACGGATGGTGGCTCTCTCGGGTTTTGTTCCGGAAAATGCACAAGGGTTGTTCTTTTCAGAAAGATTTTCCGGAAAACCGATTTTCATCAGCCACGGTCGGAAGGATGAGTTAATTCATGTGGAACAGGCTCGCCGGGCGGCAAAATTGCTAAGAGAGGCTGGCGCACAAGTCAACTATTGCGAATCGGATGCCGGTCANAAAGTGAGCACACAATGCTTAAAAGAAATGGAAATATTCCTGGGGGAACTTTAATCCTTTTATAAGGTGTCAGTTGACTTCCTCCCANTTAACGGGTATCCTTAGCGCCATGAATTTTTCAAAACATTATCTTTCCCGACGGGATTTTCTTAAGCTGGCTGGCCTTGGCGTAGGAGCCCTGGCTCTTCATCCAAAGACATCAGGTTGGAGTGTGACTGGCTCCAGCGCGAGACAAGATCTCCCCGATTTTCCAAAAGCCGATTTGCTGGGCCGGAACTGTACTTCCGATACCAATCTGCAATGGGGTGGCACTGTACCTATTTTGACGCGTCCGGATGCCTCCAGCGCCAAAGTCCGTGATGCGCACCGCGACGAGGTTTTTGCCTGGACGCGCGAAGTCAGTGCGGAAAACATTAACTTGAACATGCCCAATCAACGTTGGGTGGAGACACAGGAAGGGTTTATCTGGTCCCCCTATCTGCAACCGTGTCACAACCTCCCCAACACTCCGCTGGAAACTCTTCCAGTCGGAGTGAACGGCTTTTGGGCTGAGGTGACCGTCCCATATGTTGACCTGATTCTGGATAACCCTGCTCCGGTATCGGGCTGGATGCGCGACCATGTTGCCTTTGACTTGCAGGCACGTTTATATTATTCTCAGGTCATGTGGATCGACCAGGTGCGCAAATCGGATTCCGGGCTGATCCAGTATCGCGTGAATGAACGATACGGAAATCCAGGGGATCTTTTCTGGGCGGATGGGGCGGCCTTTCGTCCCTTGACCCCGGATGACATCTCGCCAATCAACCCGGAAGTGGATCCGGCCACCAAGAAGGTGGTTGTGAACTTGAATTACCAGACCCTATCCTGCAAGGAGGGCGACCGTGAGGTATATTTTTGCCGCGTTTCAACCGGTATGCAGGAGGGTTCGACGCCAATTGGCGACCACGCAGTTTGGCGTAAGTTGATTTCTGTGCGAATGTCAGCCAATACAACCGGGGCAAGCTATGATTTACCCGGCATGTCCTGGACCACCTTTTTTGTTGGCGATGGAGTTGCCATCCACGCAGCGACTTCCCATAACGATTTTGGCACAGAGAAATCGCACGGCTGTGTAAACTGCCGGCCGGAAGATGCTAAATGGGTTTTTAGATGGTCGCAGCCTACAGTTCCAATTGAACCGGGTGATCTAACCTGGCAGGATTGGAAAAGCGGCAGCACGCATGTTTTTGTTGCGGCGGATTTTTAGTGGCAGGAATTTGAAATGAACAATTTTGAATTAACAACCGGTCTGGCATTCCTGGCAGGTCTGGCATCTTTCCTGTCCCCATGTGTCTTATGTTTGGTGCCGGTTTACATCGGTTACCTGGGTGGACGAGCGGTCGGAGGAGAATCAAGCAACCATAACCGCTGGGTTACATTTTCGCACGGTCTGGCATTTGTTCTGGGATTTAGCCTGGTTTTTATCATTTTCAACATCCTCGCGGCGGCATTGGGGGGATTATTGTTGGGCATGCGAACCTGGCTGGCCAAAATTGGGGGAGTAATCGTCATCATTTTTGGCTTGCACATGATCGGTGTATTTCGTATTCCTTTCCTTGAATATGACGTACGCATCCATTCGCAGGCGGATCCACGCTGGGGATATATATCATCTCTTTTGATGGGCGTCTTTTTTTCGGCGGGCTGGGCACCCTGCGTGGGACCAATTCTTGGTTCGATCATGACCTTTGCAGCGAACGGTGGTTCAATTTCCAAAGGAGTCTTATTGGGCTCTGCCTATTCTGCCGGTCTCGCTATCCCTTTCCTGCTGGCGGCACTTGGGATAGGGTGGGTATCCACCATCCTGCGTCGATACGGTAAAGTCATGCGGATTGTGGAAATAATCATGGGAATTCTTCTGGTAATAGCAGGAATTTTGCTTTTCTTGGGTTCTTTCAATATACTGGCGAGTTACATACCTTTTCTTAATTTTGGTCTTTAATTAATGAATAGAAGTTTGTCCATTTTGGAGTCTAATAATGATTTCGGTAACTTTGTATAGCCGTGCCGGATGTAAATTATGTGAAGTGGCTGAAGCGGACCTGAAGGCGCTGCAGGAAATTATTCCACATAAATTGACAGTGATCGATATTGACTCTGAGCCTTCTTTTCGTGATGCTTTTGCCCTGGAGATACCGGTAGTGGAGGTTGGACCATTCAAACTGAAAGCGCCGTTTACACGCCAGGATTTGCAAATGACCCTCGGCGCGGCCGTGGATAGGCGTGACCAGTTGGTACGGATTAATGATAAGGCTTTTCAAATGAACATTTCAGGTAATCAAAGCATAACCGGTTCAGACCGTTTCTCATACTGGCTGTCAAAGCATTACCTTGCAATTTTCAACTTCTTTCTTTTGTTGTATGTTGGGATCCCTTTCCTGGCTCCGGTCTTTAAAAAAGCCGGCTGGAATGGTCCGGCNGAGCTGGTCTACAAGATCTATAGCCCATTATGCCACCAGTGGGCTTTTCGGTCATTCTTCTTATTCGGCGAACAAGCTTTTTATCCACACGCCGCAGCCAAAGTTCCAGGCGTATTGACTTTCGAACAAGTAAGTGGCATTTCTGATTCGAGCGACCCCAGCCGGTTCCAGGCGAGGCTTTTCGAAGGCACGCCTGTCCTTGGTTATAAAGTTGCATTTTGTGAACGGGATGTGGCCATCTGGGGAGCATTGGCTCTGTTTGGGCTTGTCTATGCTGCCACCGGCCGCCGGTTGACCAAAATCCACTGGATTGCTTGGGTCTTGGTGGGTATACTTCCGATTGGGTTGGATGGTTTCTCGCAATTGTTCAGCCAGCTGCCCATTGCCTTCATTCAAATCTATCTCCCTTATCGTGAAAGTACGCCATTCCTACGCACCTTGACCGGGTTTCTCTTTGGTTTCACAACCGCTTGGTTTATGTTCCCGCTGATTGAAGAGACGATGGCTGATACCCGGCGTCTGCTTTCCAAGAAATTCGCCACGCTCAAATCACTCTAAAACATGCCTTTCCAATCCAATCGGGGAATCCGCTATTATCAATTCGAAAGTCTGGGAGCTGGCATCACCCAGGCAATTTTTACCCGTCAGGGAGGGCTCAGTCCGGATCCGTGGGCTGCATTAAATCTCGGAGGAACGGTTGGTGATGATCGCCAACGTGTGCGTGCGAACCGCAACCTTGCCTTGAATGCCCTTGGCTGTGACCCGGATTCTGTGTTTGATGTCTGGCAGGTGCATGGGGTCAATGTGGCAATCGCAAATGGGCCGCGTCCAACGCAGATGCCATATCTGCAGGCAGATGTCATTCTGACCGATACGCCAGGGATCACTTTGATGATGCGATTTGCCGATTGCGTCCCGGTTTTCTTGCATGATCCTGTTCGGCAGGTAATTGGGATTGCTCATGCAGGCTGGATGGGAACCGTTCGAGGCACTGTCCGGATTGCTGTTGAAGCCATGCAATCCCATTTTGGTTCGAAACCGGGCAATATTCGAGCTGCCATAGGTCCATCCATTGGTCCAGATCATTATGAAGTTGGGCGGGACGTGGTAACGCAGGTACAGCAGTCTTTTGGCCAAAGCTCTTCCAGTTTGTTGGTGGAAAACGGAGGGGCCATCTATTTTGATTTGTGGGCTGCCAATCGTTTGGCATTGCGCGAAGCGGGTATAAGACAGATCGAGCTGGCAGGTTTATGTACGGCCTGTCATAATGAGGATTGGTATTCGCATCGTGCCGAGCACGGCCGGACCGGACGATTCGGGGCGATCATCGCATTAATTCCATAGCTAATGACTGCTCAGATAATGGACGAAAACCTCCTTATTTCCATCCGCGACCGGTACCATCATACCCTTACCCAGATAGCTGATATGGCTGTGAGCTGCGGGCGCTCTCCGGAAGAGGTTCGGCTGGTGGTGGTTAGCAAATCACAACCCCTAGGGGTCATCCAGACTGCAATTGCTGCTGGTATAAACACGTTCGGCGAAAATTATGTCGAAGAAGCGACGCAGAAAATCGCTTCCCTGAAACAAACTGCGGTAGAATGGCACATGATCGGCCATGTGCAAAGCCGCAAGGCTGAACCTGTGGCTGCCAATTTCACCATGCTGCATTCGTTGGATAGTATCAAGCTGGCCGGAAGGTTGGAACGTTTTTGTGGTGAATTGAACCGGAATCTGCCTGTGCTCTTGGAATGCAACGTAAGTGGTGAGGAAAGCAAATTCGGTTTTCCGGCCTGGGAAGAACAGCGTTGGCCAGATCTGGAGCACGAAATGGAAGAAATTCAGGCTTATATGCACCTGCACATCTGCGGATTGATGACCATGCCGCCCTTTTTTGATGATCCGGAACAGACACGCCCCTATTTCCGGCGGCTGCGCCACCTGCAGGATTTCCTGGTTACGCGGTTTCCAAATGCACAATTGAAGGAACTCTCAATGGGCACCAGCGTGGATTTTATGGCTGCCATCCAGGAAGGAGCCACAATTGTGAGGATTGGGCAGGCAATTCTAGGTCCTCGGACAATTTAGAGGTTCACTTTGATTACGAATATAATCAATTTTATTGCTCAACTTTTTATTATTCTGGTAATAGCAGACTCTGTGCTTTCTTTTTTCCTTGACCCTTACCACCCTTTAAGAGTAACATTGGATCGAATTGTCAGCCCGTTTCTGGCACCCATCCGCAAAATTGTTCCCTTGATAGGAATGTTGGATCTTAGTCCGTTGATTTTAATAATTCTGGTTGAAATATTAGTCAGAGCCCTGGTCAGTTTCTTAAATGGTCTGTGAGGTGGTATATGACTCAAAGAGATTTTCATCTTCACGATGGCAAGCGGGGTGCGGCATTGGCGCTGCGCGTGACGCCGCGCGCTAGTAAGAATGAAATTGTTGAAGTCTTGAGTGACGGGACGGTTAAAGTCCATCTGACTGCACCTCCGGTGGAGGGGAAGGCCAATGAAGCTCTGCTAAAGTTCCTGGCAGAGATACTGGATGTACCGGTTTCGCATTTGGATATCGTGGCCGGGGCAGGTGGACGCGACAAGCTAATTTCCGTCACTGACATGGATGCGGCAGTTCTTCACAAGAAAATTGTGGAACATATCAGTTAAAAAACAATCTCCCGCAAAGAGAGTGGCTGCGGGAGATTTTTTGCCGGATCAGGGGATTGTCCCATAGAGGGATTTGTACATACTATAGATTTCATAAATGGAGCGGATGTAATTGCGCGTTTCTTCACTGCGGACGACTTCCACAAAAAGGTCGGAGTCCGGACCGGAAAGGTCGCGCCAGATGGGAGCAGACTCGGGACCGGCGTTATATGCGGCCAAAGCCGTGAAAAGGTCCTCATTGAAGCGGAAACGTTGTTGGGCCAGGTATGTGGCTCCGAGAGTCACACTGACTGTCGGCCGGTAGAGATCTTCTGAAGAATAGTTGGGAGGCCAATCCAGGTTATCTGAAATGAATTGGCCGGTATCAGGAGTAATTTGCATCAAACCGCGTGCTCCAGCGGTTGACCGAACGAATCCTTCAAAAAGGCTCTCCTGTCGCATAACGGAGAATAGGAAAAGCGGATTGAATCCGGCTTGCTGCGCGGCCGGAATGATAAGATCTTGATAATACAGCCCATAGCGTATGTGATTAAAATATATGGGGGCGGCCAGTGTCTGGGACTGTGTGCTCATTCCGGCCAGCGTGAGCATCTGGCGAATGGCGTTTATTGCCGGACGATAAAGTCCCAAGCCAAGCATATAATTCGCGAGCCGGTAACTATCAGCAGGATTTTGCTCAATCGCAGTACGTAGATCCTCGAATTCCAGGCGGGCCTCGTCTTCCAAACCAAGATACCACAATTCGGTACCGCGGATCAGACGCGGGTCCGAAAGGAGGCTGCCCGGCGTGCTGAGATCGGTATCTGGCGATAAGTTGAAACTCACCCGCAGCCAGGCTTCAGCCTGAGCGCGTTCCGCAGTACTGTCCAATGAATAATTGATCGCGGGGGCAGGGCTGAAAACCGGACGTTTAAGGAGCATGTCTTCCGAGCGCAGGCTGTAATAATCAGTTGGGTCCAGGGAAGCTGCCTGTTGCCAGGCTGACCGGGCAGAACCATTATCGCCAAGTGCCTGTTGTGATTTTCCAATCCAGAAGTAGGCGCGCGCCTGATCTTCAATTGCCGTAGAGAATTGGAGATCGCGTTGGAAGGTTACCAGCGCCTGATCGTATTTTGTTTCACGAAAGCGGGTAATTCCAGCCCAGAAGACTGCCTGTGGGACCATGTCACTGCCGGGAAAAGTATCTGCGATGCTTTCCCAGACGCGCGCTGCATCATCCAGGCGGCCGGCGCGTTCATAATTACGACCAGCATTCAGTAGTGCCTGAGGCGCGAACATAATATCCGGGTCCGCCTTGGCGTAAGCCTGGTAGGTTTCGGCGGCTGCAACATTATCGCCTAATTCTGACCATTGCGTATCTGCTTTTTCGCCCCAGGCAGACTGCCAGTTCTTATTATCCGGATAAAAAGTTATGAAGTTGGCGAGCTCATCCACTCCTGCCTGGTATTTACCGAGTTTAATTAATGTCATCGCCAGATAGTAAGGTGCAGTCCCATCATTTTTAGGGTTGGCCGCAATATAACGCTGAAATGCATCTTGCGCATATCCATATTGGCCAGCGAAATAATCGGTCAATCCACGATCCAGATCGTCCACCGGTACATTGGCATTTACCAATGTTACCAATGCGCTGTATGAATCATAGGACAATGGATAGTTCTTTACAGCATCCAAAAATTGTTGGTAGGCCAGGTCCGCCTGGTTTAGGGAAAGATAGAGCCGGCCGGTAAGCAAATCCATCTGGGCTTTAATATAATCATTGGTGCTTGCTTTAGAAATGGAATCATATATATTTAGCGCATTTGTCGGATCGCCCAAACTGGCGTAAGCTTCCGCCAACTTTATTTGCAGGGCAGTATCATCTCCAATATGGGAAGCGGCCAGGGATGATTTATAGGCTGTGATGGCTTCGGCGTAGTTACCGGCAGAATCGTAAGCATCCCCAAGCCGTTCTNGAGTAAAGCTGTCAAGCAAACCGGGGCGGGCTTGAAGATAGGCTGAATATGCTTGAGCAGCCTCTGGATATCTTTCCAAACTAAAGTAGATTTCACCCATAATGAAATGCGCCTGCGCTGCATTTGGACTGGTTGGGTGATCATTGATCAGATTGCCCAGATCCATCAGCGCCTTGCCATTATTCCCGGCTGCGTATTCGACGCGCCCGAGCCCCCAAAGCGCGGCTGCGCGCATTTCCGGGTCAGTTGAAGTGGACAGAGCTGCCTGGAATTCCGATTGTGCGAGTAAATAATCTCCATTGAAAAACGCCTGGTCGCCGGCCTTCAAGCGAACCTCAGGCGCCGGCGTGGGGGATGTAGTCGGAGTAGGTTGGGGTGTATCTGAAGGGGTGGAACCAGGAGACAATATCTGGCTAGGAAAGGTAGCCATGGGGAGTGTTGAGGCAGGCTTGGGTAGGGGTTGGTTAACTGAACAGGCAGCCAGTATAGAAACCAGAAGGGCTGCCAATATTCGTTTGATATCCATTACAATCTTATAATTTAGAAAAAGACGCATGTCAATGCCTGTAAATTCCCCGTAAAGGAGCTCAATTCTTTGACATTCTTTCCCTCCCGTGTTAGACTTTACAAGCTTTCTCTGGCGCTCTCCCCCGGGAGCGCCTTTTCCTGTGATATAAATGCGAACAGTATTCTGGGAAGATAACACTCTTAAAATGATCGACCAGCGCCGCCTGCCTGGTTCGCTGGAGATGATTACCTGCTGGACTTATGGTGATGTGGAGCAGGCAATCAAGAACATGACTGTGCGCGGTGCGCCTGCCATCGGTGCGGCAGCAGCTTTCGGATTGGCATTAGCTGCACAGGGTTCCGAAGCCAGGACCACCCTGCAGCTTTTCTCGGACCTGGAGACCGCTGCAATGTTGCTGAAGGCATCCCGCCCAACTGCAGTAAACCTGGCCTGGGCGCTGGATCGAATGCTACAGGCTATTCGGGACAAGTTGGAAGGGATAACCCCGGAAGAGATACGGGTTTTTGCCTTGCAAGAAGCGCAGATCATTGCGAATGAAGATGTTG